>Ga0265327_10003056_pt1 | contig 16539 bp, 17 predicted proteins | sample 41621metaG_FD_202089 | JGI IMG/M metagenome (GOLD analysis project Ga0265327, IMG submission 202089) | Rhizosphere microbial communities from Carex aquatilis grown in University of Washington, Seatle, WA, United States - 4-16-21 metaG | ecosystem: Host-associated > Plants > Roots > Rhizosphere... | reverse complement strand
GAAGCGACCTGCCGGGCGATGCGCCGCGCTATGCCGCCCGTATCGCCACGGCCAGCGACAGCCTGTTGATGCTGGTGAACGACATCCTGGACTTCTCCAAACTGGAGGCTGGCCAGGTCAATCTCGAGCGGACGGCCGTCTGTCCTCGGGACCTGGCCCAGGAGCTGGTGGAGCTGTTCGAAATGCAGGCCGAAGGCAAGGGCGTGGACCTGCGCATGGTGGCGCCGGTCAGCCTGCCCGACGCCCTGTCAATGGATCCCACACGGGTGCGGCAGGTGATGTCGAACCTGGTGAGCAATGCCCTGAAGTTCACGGAACAGGGCTCAGTCACCGTCGAATTGTCCTATGAGGGCGGCCAGCTATCCGTCGCCGTCACCGACACCGGAGCCGGCGTTCCCGCCGACCACCTGGACCGGCTGTTCAAGCGCTTCTCCCAGGTGGACGCCTCCACCACCCGCACCCACGGCGGCACCGGCCTGGGCCTGGCGATCTGCCAGGGCCTGGTGGAAGCCATGGGCGGCGAGATCGGGGTCACCAGTGTGCTGGGAGAAGGCTCGGTCTTCCATTTCCGGATTCCGGCGCCCGAAGTCGAGGCGCCTGCCGAAGCCGGCGGGGCCGAGGATGCGCCCGCTTGCCTTGCCGGGTTGCGGGTCCTGGTGGTGGACGACAACCCGGCCAATCGCGAACTGGCCCGGATGATCCTGGAGACCCAGGATGTCGAGGTGGCGGAGGCCATCGACGGCCAGTCCGCCCTCGAACTGGCCATGAGCCTGCCCTATGACGTGATCCTGATGGATATCCGTATGCCGGGCATGGACGGCCCCACTGCGGTCGAACGCCTGCGGGACACGCCGGGCCCGAACCAGGACATCCCGATCCTCGCCTTTTCCGCCGATGGCGACCTGGCGCGCCTGCGTGGCCTGACGGACGCCGGTTTCAGCGGGGTGGCGCACAAGCCCATCGTGCCCAGCGAGCTGATCACAGTCATAGCCCAGGCCCTGGACTGGGAATCCCAGGACGACGAGGAGGCGCCCGGCCATGTCAATTAGCTCCATCCGCCTGCGACCGCGCCTGCTGGTCGTCGATGACGAACCGATGGTGCTTGAGCTTATCGTCACCCGCCTCGAACTGGGCGGCTACCAGTGCTTCTTCGCGCGGGACGGGTTCGAGGCGCTGGGGCGGCTGCATGAGGTCCGCCCGGCCGGGATGATCCTGGATATCAACATGCCCGGCCTGGATGGGTTCGGGGTGCTGGCCCGCATGCAGGCGGACGAGACCCTGCCGCCGATCCCCACCATGGTGCTCACCGCCCGCAACCAGCCGCAGGACGTCGCCAAGGCCATTGCGCTCGGCGCGCGGGACTATCTCGCCAAGCCGTTCCGCGACGAGCAGCTGCTGGCCCGGGTCTCGCGGCTGATCCGCAAGGCGCCGACCACCGCCCCCGCGCGGGGACCAAAGCCGGTGGTGATCTGACCTGTCCCGGCGCCCGACGCTGAAGCGCCGCCGCCTAACCTAGACCGGGATGATTTCAATCTGACCCACCCGGCGCCCTGGCCTGCGGGACCGATGGGGGCGGCGCCGTCGCTTTCACCACGAAGACACGAAGATCACGAAGGGCCACTAAGGGTCGGCGGGCGTCATCGCGGTCGCGCCTGACGGAGTCGCGGCTTCGCCGCAGGGGTGCGGGATGGCGGCGAAGCCGCACCACCCCCGGTCCCCGCGTGCGTCAACCGCTTTGTGGTCCTTCGTGATCTTCGTGTCTTCGTGGTGAAGACGGCCTGTCCGCCCCGCCAACCCTGCAAGTCAGAGCCGTGCGGGGGTCAGGCTGAAATCATCCTGCTCTAGCCGACGGCCTTCTTCGCCGGCGCCTTCTTGGCCGGCGCCTTCTTGGCCGGGGCCTTCTTCGCCGCGGTCTTCTTGGCGGCCGGAGCCTTGGCCGCCTTGGGCTTGGCCGCGGCCTTGGCCTTGCCGCCCTTCTTGCCGCCGCCCTTGGCTTCGCGCTCGGCCAGCAGCTTCACGGCCTCGTCCAGGGTCATGGCCGCGGGGTCGGCGCCCTTGGGCACATTGGCGTTGGTGGCGCCGTGCTTGATGTAGGGGCCATAGCGGCCGGACAACACCTTCACCGGCTTGCCGTCTGCGGGGTGGGCGCCCAGGTCGGCCAGGGCCGTCGCCTCGGCCCGTCCCTTGCCGCCGGCGCGCTTCTCGGCGAGCAGTGTGATGGCGCGGTTCAGGCCCACCTCGAACACCTCGTCGGCGCTGGGCAGGTTGGCATAGGTCCCGGCGTGCAGCACGAAGGGGCCGAAACGGCCGATGCCGGCGGTGATCATCGCCCCGTCCTCGGGGTGCTTGCCCACCTCGCGCGGCAGGCGCAGCAGCCGCAGGCCCTTCTCCAGATCCATGATCGCCGCCGACCAGCCTTTGGGCAGGCTGGAACGCTTGGGCTTTTCGCCTTCGCCGAGCTGGACATAGGGGCCGAAGCGGCCGGACTTCAGGAACACCATCTCGCCGGTCTCGGGATCGACGCCGAGTTCTCGATCGCCATTGTCCGAGGCCGCATCGTCCTCGGACTGGGCGATCTGGCGGGTGTAGCGGCATTCCGGATAGTTGGAGCAGCCGATGAAGGCGCCGAACTTGCCGGTCTTCAGGCTGAGCTTGCCCGTGCCGCAGGTGGGGCATCCGCGGGGATCGGTCCCGTCGGCCTTCTCCGGGAAGATGTGCGGTCCCAGCGCCTCGTTCAGCGCGTCCAGCACGTGGGTGACCCGCAACTCGGCGATCTCGCCCACGGAGGCGTGGAACTGGGTCCAGAATTCCCTGAGCAGGGCCTTCCAGTTCAGCTCCCCGGCCGAGACCAGGTCGAGCTTCTCTTCCAGGGCGGCGGTGAAATCGTATTCCACATAGCGCAGGAAGAACTGCTCGAGGAAGGCGGTGACCAGGCGGCCCTTGTCCTCGGGAATGAACCTGTTCTTGTCCATGCGGACATAGGCGCGGTCCCGCAGCACGGTGAGGATCGAGGCGTAGGTGGAGGGCCGGCCGATGCCCAGCTCCTCCATGCGCTTCACCAGGCTGGCTTCCGAGAAGCGCGGCGGCGGCTCGGTGAAGTGCTGATCGGCCCGGGCCGCGGCCACCTTGGCGTCGGCGCCTTCCTTGACCTGGGGCAGGCGGCCGCCTTCCTCGTCGTCAGCGTCGTCCCGGCCTTCTTCGTAGACAGCCAGATAACCGTCAAACAGCACCACCTGGCCGGTGGCCCGAAGTCCGGTCTTCCCGTCGGCGCTCTCCAGCTCGATGGTGGTCCGCTCGATGCGGGCGGCCTCCATCTGCGACGCGATCATCCGCTTCCAGATCAGCTCGTAGAGCCGGCCCAGATCGCTCTCCAGCCGCAGGGAACCGGGATTGCGGGCCAGGCTGGTGGGGCGGATGGCCTCGTGGGCCTCCTGGGCGTTCTTGGCCTTGGTCTTGTAGATCCGCGGCGCCTCGGGGACGTATTCCTTGCCATAGAGGCCGCCGATCACCTGGCGGGCCTCGTCCAGGGCTTCGGGGGCGGATTGCACCCCGTCGGTCCGCATATAGGTGATGAGACCCACGGTCTCGCCGCCGATATCGATGCCCTCATATAGCTTCTGGGCCGCCTGCATGGTGCGCTGGGCGGAGAAGCCCAGCTTGCGGGAGGCCTCCTGCTGCAGGGTCGAGGTGGTGAAGGGCGGGGCCGGGGAGCGGCGGGCCGGCTTCTTCTCCACCGCACCGATCTTGAAGCTGGCGGCCTTGACCGCCGCCTTGGCCGCCTCGGCGCTGGTCTCGTTGCCGAGGTCGAACTTTGAGAGCCGCTTGCCCTCGTGCTTGACCATGCGGGTGACGAAGGGGTCGCCGCCGGCGCTGACATCGGCCTCGACGGTCCAGTATTCCTGGGTCTTGAATTTCTCGATCTCGATCTCGCGATCGACGATCAGCCGCAGGGCCACGGATTGCACCCGGCCGGCCGAGCGGGAGCCCGGCAGCTTGCGCCAAAGCACGGGCGACAGGGTGAAGCCCACCAGGTAGTCCAGGGCGCGGCGGGCCAGATAGGCGTCCACCAGCTCCATGTCGATGTCGCGCGGGTGCTGCATCGCCTCGGTGACGGCGGTCTTGGTGATTGCGTTGAACACCACCCGCTGGACCTTGATGTCCTTCAGCGCCTTCTTCTTCCGCAGCACCTCCAGCACGTGCCAGGAAATCGCCTCGCCCTCGCGGTCGGGGTCGGTGGCCAGGATGATGCAGTCGGCGTCCTTGGCCGCCTCGGCGATGTCGGCGAGGCGCTTGGCCGACTTGGGGTCCACGTCCCAGGACATGGCGAAGTCCTCGTCGGGCCTCACCGAGCCATCCTTGGCCGGCAGATCGCGCACATGGCCGTAGCTCGCCAGGACCTTGTAGTCCGGACCCAGGTACTTGTTGATGGCCTTGACCTTGCCAGGGCTCTCGACGACGACGACGTTCATTATGGTTCCAGCGGGCGAAGGGCCCGAAATTCAAGGGTGCGGAAGGTGGGGCGGACCCCCCCGGCGTGTCAACGGGCGAAGCGCAGGCGCAATCAGAAGTGGCTTACAACTTTCGCGCGCGGTGTGAAGGCGAATCGATTACGCATCGTCCTACCGCCAATGACGACACCCTCCCACGACGATCCCCCCGAAACGGTCGCGGCCTTTATTGAGGAGACCCTCAATGAGCTCGCCGAACTGGCCGCGCGCAAGGGCTATCAGAGCCTGGCCGCCACCCTGACCCTGGCGGCGATGGAAGCGCGCCGCGCCGCCGGGGGGCCGCCGGAGCCGACCCACTAGGCGGACCCCTAGACCCGCGCCACCTGGCCCCCGGGCGAAAATTCCACCCGACCGGCCAGGGCCAGCTCGGACAGGGCGGCCAGCACATGAGCCGCCGGCGCCCCCGCCGCGCGGATCAGCTCGTCCCGGGGCGTCGGGGTGGGGGAGATCAGGGCGAAGACCTGTTCCCGCAGCCGGTCGGCGGCGGCGTCGGACAGGGCCGGTGGGCCGGGGCTGTAGCGGGCGTCCGGCTCGCGGAAACCGCCGAGCCCTTCCAGGGCCCGCAGCACATCGTCGGCGCCCTCGCAGATCGCCGCTCCCTGACGGATCAGGTCATTGCAGCCCCGGGCGCGGGGATCCAGGGGCGATCCCGGCACCGCCAGGACCTCGCGGCCCTGCTCAGCGGCGAGCCTCGCGGTGATCAGGGATCCGGAGCGGATCTCGGCCTCCACCACCACCACTGCGCGGCTCAGGCCGGAGATGATCCGGTTGCGCCGCGGGAAGTCGCGGGCCTGGGCGGTCTGGCCGGGCCGGCTCTCGGAGACCACCGCTCCGGCCTCCAGGATCTGGGCGTAGAGGTCCTGATGTTGCGGCGGATAGATGTCGTCCACGCCGCCGCCCAGGACGGCGATGGTGCCGGTGGGAAGCGAGCCCAGATGAGCCGCGCCGTCGATGCCCCGGGCCAGGCCAGACGCCACCACCTGGTCGGCGGCGCCCAGGGCCGCCGCGAGGCCCCGGGCGAAGCGCTGGCCGGAAGCCGACGCGACCCGGGCGCCCACCACGGCTACGACGGATCGGTGGAGGAGGGCGACCTGGCCCCGCACCCAGATCACCGGCGGCGGCGGGTCCAGGGCGGCCAGGGCGGAGGGGAAATCGGCCTCGCATGAGGCGATGAGCCGCGCCCCAAGAGCCTCGCCGTCGGCCAGTTCGCCCTCGATCTCGACCAGCGTCGGCACGCCCAGCGGCGAAACCCGCCCCGATCGGCGGGCCAGTTCGGGAAGGGCGGCCAGCGCCGCCGAAGCCTCGCCAAAGCGCGAGATCAGCTGGGCGAAGGTCACCGGACCCACGTTCTCGGTGCGGGCCAGTCTCAGCCAGTCGCGCTTCGCGGCCGGGGTCAGATCTCGGCTCAAGCGGCGTCCTCAGGCTCCGGCGGCACCTTCTTGCCGCCGATGCGGGGCTCCTCGCCCTTCAGCAGCCGGCGGATGTTCTCCTGGTGCCGCACGAAGATCAGCAGGGCCATGAACAGGGCCAGGATCCAGATCGGCCGCGGCCGGTCGAACACGAACAGGGCCAGCAGGGGCGCCGCCACCGCCGCGGTGAGGGCGGCCAGGGCGGAGATGCGGAACACGAAGGCCATGGCGAGCCAGATCGCGCCGGCGGCCATGCCCACAGGCCAGGCGGCGGCGAGCAGGGTGCCGAAGAAGGTGGCGACGCCCTTGCCGCCCTTGAAGCCCAGCCACACGGGGAACAGATGCCCCAGGAAGGCGGCGCCGGCGGCGAGGGCGACGATCAGGGCCTGGGACTGGGGATCTGCGCCCCGGGTGGCCAGCCAGGCGATCAGCACCGCCACCGCCCCCTTGCCGCCGTCTCCCAGCAAGGTCAGGGCCGCCAGGTCGCGGCGGCCGGAGCGCAGCACATTGGTCGCGCCGATATTGCCGGAGCCGATGGCCCGGGGATCGCCCGCGCCCGCGGCCTTCATCACCAGCACCCCGAACGGGATCGAGCCCAGCAGGTAGCCGCCGATCAGTGCGGCGGCGATCATCAGCGGGCTGGTGGAGTCGATCAGCATCTGGCGTTTCCTCAGGTCCTGACCAGAGTCCTAGCCGCGCGCGCCCCGCGCGTCACCCCAGGCGAAGGAGAATGGCTCAGCTCGTGAATGTTCGTCAATTGTTCTTGTGCGCACGGCTTGTCAGCCCAACAGGCGACGCACCGCCTGCGCCACCATCTCGACGGCCACCGGCCCTTCGGTGTTCACCTCGACGAGGTCGCCCAAGCCGACGGGCTGGTCGTACTCCGCGAGCAATTCGGCCGGGAGGTCGTGGAGCGCGTGGATAGGGTGCCGGTCGGCGGTTCGCGCGCGGGCGGAATAGCGCCGGCTCGCCTCCAGCGGCGAGCAGACGCAGTGGACCTCCACCATCCGGGCGCCGAGGCCAGCGAACCGCTCAAGTTCGACGGGGCTGCGCGGCCGGAAATTCGCCTCCAGGACCACCGCCGGCGACAGCGCCGCCAGGGTCCAGATGAGTTCCATCGCTGCGCCGCCCAGGCGACGTGACCAAACCAGGGGGTCTTCGCCCGGATTGGCCAGGCTGTCGGCCAGCCGCTCCTTGATGATGTCTTTGGACAGCAAGGGAAAAACCAATGCCTGAGCCAGGGGGGGCGCCAGGGTGGATTTGCCGGCGCCCGGCGCGCCGGACACGAACACCACCTGGCGCACGGCTCAGATCTCTCCCGCCAGCGCCGTCGTGAGGGCCGCCAGCCGCGTCTCGTTACGCCGGTAGAAGGTCCATTGCTTGATGCGCTTTGGCGTCACCAGGCCGGCCTGGACCAGCACCCGCATGTGCTCGGACAGGGTCGGCTGGCTCACTCCCAGCTTCTCGGCGATCAGCAGACCGCAGACCCCATCGTCCACCAGGTCGCCGTCCACCTGCTCGCGGAAGTGAGCGCGGGGGTCCTTCAGCCAGGCGAGGATCTGCAGGCGGCGGTCATTGCCGAGGGCCTTGAAGGCGGTCGCGTTGTTCATATTGCCAATTGGCTAAATCACGAATAATTCCATGACCTTAATCCGGGAGCTCGCAATGGACAAGATTGACGCCAACTACGACATCGCCAAGGACATCCTGTTCCCACCTCTCGAGGCCTTCGATGTCCCGCAGGTCGCCGCGGCCCAGACCCCCTGGTGGAACCGCACCCTCTGCGCCGTCAATGGCAGCGTGGTCCGTCTGGGGGTCATCGACGGCGACTTCCATTGGCACAAACACGATGACGGCGACGAGTTCTTCTATGTCGTGGAAGGCCGGCTCTGCGTCGATATCGAAGGCGGAGCGGGCGTGGAGCTCACCCCGGGCCAGGCCTATGTGGTCCCGCTCGGCGTGGTCCACCGCACCCGGGCGCTGGGCCGCACCACCATCCTGATGGTGGAAAATTCCAGCGTTGCTCCGACGGGGGACTAGCCGCGATAGACCACCCGGCCGTCCACCAGGGTCATCTTCACCTCGCCGAACAGCCTGCGGCCGTCGAAGGGTGAGTTGCGGGACTTGGACTTCAGCTTTTCCAGGTCCACGACGATCGGGGCGTCAAGGTCGCAGAGCACCAGGTCGGCCGGCGCGCCCTTGGTCAGGCGGCCCGCGGCGAGCCCCAGCAGGTCGGCGGGCTTGCTGGTGACAGTGCGCATCAAGTCCACCAGCGGGATGGCGTCGCGGAAGGCCAGCAGGGCCGGCAGCAGGGTCTGCAGGCCCACGGCGCCGGGCGCGGCCTCGTCATAGGGCAGGCGCTTGTCCTCAGCCGGCGCCGGGGCATGGGCGGAGACCACGATGTCGATGAGGCCGGAGGCCAGGGCGTCGATCGTCGCCTGGCGGTCCTCTTCGCCGCGCACCGGCGGATCGAACTTCACGAAGGTCCGGTAGTCGCCGATGTCGATCTCGTTGAACGACAGGTGGTTGATGGAGGTGGTGGCGGTCACCGGCAGGCCCTTGGCCTTGCCCCGGGCCAGGGTCTCCAGCGCGCAGGCAGTGGTCACCTGGTCCACCAGGAACCGGGCGCCGGTGAGCTCCACCAGGGCCAGGTCGCGTTCCAGCATGATCTTCTCGGCGATGGGCGGCACGCTGGGCAGGCCCATGCGCCCGGCGAATTCGCCTTCGGTGGCCGCCGCGCCCGCCGCCAGCCAGGGATCGGAGGGCCGGTGGGCCACCAGAACCCCGAAGCTCGCCGCGTAGGCCAGCACCCGGCGCAGCACCTTGGAATCCACGATGGGCCGGTCGGCGTCGGTGACATAGACGCAGCCAGCCTCGGCCATCAGGCCGATCTCCGCCATCCTCTGGCCTTCGCAGCCCTTGGTGGCGGCGCCGGCCGGATAGACATGCACCAGCTCGATGTCCCGGGTGCGCCGCAGGATGAAGTCCACCACCGAGGCTTCGTCGATCACCGGATGGGTGTCGGGCTGGACGACGATGGAGGTGACGCCCCCGGCGGCGGCGGCCAGGGCCGCGGACTTCAGGGTCTCCTTGGTCTCGAAGCCGGGCTCGCCGGTCTTGACCCGCAGGTCCACCAGGCCAGGCGACAGCATGGCCCCGCGGCCGTCCAACACCTCGATGTCGCCGGACAGCGATCCGAGCTCGCCGCCCTGGACCACATCGGCGATCCTGCCGTCCTGGACCAGCAGGGCGCCCGGGCCGTCCCAGCCACTGGCGGGATCCACCAGGCGCACGTTCGTGAAGGCGAGGGGGCGGGTCACGGGCAGATCCTAGAGTTCAAACCGTTCGAGCCACTTGGACGCCGCCGGGGCGTCATAGGCCGCCAGGGCGTCCAGCAGGACCTCCGGCTGGTCGCGGAAGATCAGCATGTCGCGGTGCACCGGCTTGACGAAGGCCTGGTCCACCGTGTGGTCCAGGAAGCCGGCGAGTTTGTCGTAGTAGCCGGAGATGTTGAGGAATCCCGTCGGCTTGCCGTGGAACCCCAGCTGGCCCCAGGTCCAGATCTCGAAGATCTCCTCCAGGGTGCCGGCCCCGCCGGGCAGGGCGATGAACCCGTCGGACAGTTCCGCCATCCGCGCCTTGCGTTCGTGCATGGAGGCGACGACCTCCAGACGGCTCAGCCCCGCATGGCCGATCTCCTTGATCATCAGGGCCTTGGGCAGGACCCCCACCACCTTGCCCCCTGCCGCCAGCGCGGCGTCGGCCACGGCGCCCATGAGCCCTACCTTGGCGCCGCCATAGATCAGGGTCAGGCCTCGGGCCGCGATCGCCGCGCCAGTGGACTGGGCGGCCTCCAGATAGGCGGGGTCGCTTCCCGGGCTTGAGCCGCAGAATACGCAGACGGCCTTCATCGCCGAACGGCTCATCGGTCGTTGTCCAGCCGGGCGGCCATGGAAGCCAGGACCGCCATCCGCGCCGCCACCCCCATCTCCACCTGGTCCTGGATCAGGGAGACGGAGAGGTCGTCGGCCACGTCGGAATCGATCTCCACGCCCCGGTTCATCGGGCCGGGATGCATCACCCGCACATGCGGCGCGGCATAGGCCAGCTTCTCGCGATCGAGCCCGAAGAAGCGGAAGTATTCCCGCTGCGAGGGGGCCATCACCCCGTCCATCCGCTCCAGCTGCAACCGGAGCATCATCACCACATCGCAGCCCTCGATGCCCTTGCGCATGTCATTATAGACCGCCACGCCCCAGCGGTCGGCGCAGGACGGCATCAGGGTCGGCGGGCCCACCAGGCGCACCTCGGCGCCCATCATCTGCAGCAGGCCCACATTGGACCGGGCCACGCGGGAGTGCAGCACATCCCCGCAGATGGCGACCCGCAAGCCCGCGATCCTCCCGAAGGCGCGGCGCATGGACAGCGCGTCCAGCAGGGCCTGGGTGGGGTGCTCGTGCTGGCCGTCCCCGGCGTTGATCACCGAGCAGGAGACCTTCTGGGACAATAGCGAGGCCGCCCCGGAGGAGGAATGCCGGATCACCAGGATGTCCGGCTGCATAGCGTTGAGCGTGACCGCCGTGTCGATCAGGGTCTCGCCCTTGGAGATCGACGATGAGCGCGGGCTCATATTGACCGTGTCCGCCCCCAGCCGCTTGCCTGCCAGCTCGAAGGAGCTCTGGGTCCGGGTGGAGTTCTCGAAGAACAGGTTCATCAGCGTCCTGCCCTTGAGCAGGTCCAGCTTCTTCGCCGTCTGGCGATTGAGCGACACGAACCCGTCGGCCAGGTCCAGCAGTCCCGCCACTTCCACGGGGTTCAGGTCCAGCACCGACAGGAAATGCCGCCGCGGGAACGGGAAGGTCCGTCCGAGGACCTCGCTCAAACCGGTGGGCAGGGATGTCATTAAAGCGGGGTGGTAGCGGAGCTGAGGCCGGGCGCCAAGGGCGCGGGCAAAGCGTGCACAGCTATCTGGCGTGCTGCGCCTGGCAGGATCGATGGGCGACCGCGAAGTCGGTCGCCCCCTTGGCCTGGGCGTGGTTGTTCGGGTTCACGCCTAGCCGTTGTTTTTGACCTTGGGATCAATGACAAGAGGCAGATAATATTTTGTCCCGACCTCGGGAACTAGGAGGTCAATATTGAACGAATTTACGGCATTTCCGGATACGTATTTCGCGAGAAAAATGGCAACTTCATTGCCATTTTCATCAGACTGTTTCATGCCGCAGAACAAAGTTTTGCTTTGCTTGTCCGTTCCCGTTACGCCGAACGGATATGGAAATAGTTTCAATGTATGATCTAAAACGACGATCTTGATTAAGATGACATCTCCATTTTTCGCGAGGTATTGAGATAGATCCAGGTCGAATCTTGTTTGATATAATGCGGATACATCACTATCGAATGGAGATCCTGCGGTGCTATCTTCATTATCCGAAGTTTGATTGACGCCCTTTAGGACGATATCTCGAACCGGTTTTCTTATCTCGAATTTGTCGTCGATATTTATTCGAATGGCCTTTGAGGGTTTTGGAGCGGGTTGCCCTGCACCGGTGCAGGAACCGTCAATCGTAAATTCCGGGACACTCAATATATGCCGCGCCTTCCCAACAGTTATGTGAACTTGGTGATGTTTCGTGGCCGCTGAAGCGTCGGAACCGGTCGCAGATATCAACCCGCTGAAAGCGGATAATAATATCATATATCTGACATTTATCATCTCAATTCCTTTCGTGTTTCTTGCTATCCAATACTAAGCGAGATTCTTCGGCAAAATTTATTCCCCATCTTGAAGAGTATATTGAGGATTTTGCCATGCTACTGAGTGATTCCAAAGTCTTCCGCGCGCCGGCGAGGTCTCCCGCCGCCGCCTGCAATCGCGCCCGCAGCAGGCGGCAGAAGTCGAGGATCTCCTGGTCGGCCGCGATCTTCCCCCCGCACCCGCCCAACCTGGTCGCCAAGGCCTGAGGTGAGGCGCGTGCGCCGCTCGGCATGTCCAGGCGAGTGCGGATCTCGAACAGTTCGAACGCTCGCATCTCTTTGGAAATGTCGCCGTTCTCGGGGTCGGAACGGGCAAGGGCCGCTGCCGCAGCGTGGCCGCGATCCAGTAGATCAAGCGCCTCCGCGAACCGACCGCGACGCGCTGCGATCCGCGCTAGCGCGAGTTCGTTGCCCAGCAGGCTGACCCTCACCTCAGCGTCCCGTGGGTCCTGGGCGAGGAGGGTCTTCAGGATCTTCCGCTCGGCCGCGCGGCTGGCGAGCGCGCCGTCGAAATCCCCCTGCAGCCTCTGGCTGTCCGCGAGCCAGCCCAAGCCATCGGCGATCTCGCCCTGTGTGTCCCGATCCGTCGGCCGGGTCGCCGCGACCTTGCGAAATTCTTCCAGGGCGCGGGTGAAGTGCTGTTCAGCGCCCGCCGGATCGCCGGCCTGGCGCATAACGAGCATGCCGAGATTGCTCTGGGCGTAGCCGGCCTCCATCCGCCAGTCGGGATTGGTCGGATCCATCTGAAGGAGGTCCTGGGCCAGGGCGGAATAGGCCTCGAATCCTGCTCGCGCCCGGGCGCCATCCCCCAGCCGCCAGTTTATGAACCCGACCCAGTATTCGCTCTGCCCCTGGGCGAAGATCCGTTTGGGGTCGCTGGGTTGGGCGGCCAGCAAGGCCGCCGTGGTCCTGCGCGCCTCGTCGAACTCGGTGCGCGCCAGGTTCAGCTGGCCGCGCTTCTCATTGTCCTCCCCCATCGCCTGTAACAGCTTGGCCCGCTGCTGCAGCGCCGTATCGGGGAGGTGAGAGATGTCCTCGTTGCGATAGTCGCGGGTCGCGCCGGAATTGACGGTGGAGAGCAGGTCAAGCCGCCCCACCGGCTTCAGCTTCTTGCGCAGGTCCGTGAGCATGAAGTCCACAAGAGATTCGGACTTGGCCCGTTCGCGCTCCGCGGCGGCCCGGCCATTGATGGCGACGACCGTCAGCAGCGCCATGATCGCCGTCGCTGCGACGGCGCCGCCGGCGATCATCCCCAGCTGGCGGATGCGTCGCTGCGCGTCGCGTCGGACCAGGGCGTCCAGCCCAACGCCGGCCAGCGGCGCCACCAGCTTCAGAAACGCGGCCTCGCGCTCGGCGCTGCTTGGCCTGAAGTCAGCCGCGAGTGGGTGCAGGGCAGGCCGTGCCGCGTCGCCTCGCAATGCCGGATGGAAGGCTGTCTCGGCCGTGCCTTCCACCAGTGCGGTGAGGATCTGATCGTCCCCGTTCAGCCCACGAAAGAGCTCGACCTCCCGGCCCACCCAGACGGAGGCGGCGGCGGCCGGAGAGCAGACGACGATCAGGTAATCGGCCTCGGCGATGGCCTGACGAACCGCCGTGGTCAGGTCGGGGGCGGCGGTAAGCTCGTCAGCGTCGCGAAAGACCGGCTTAAGGTGGCGCCCAGCGTCCCGGCCAGCGTGAGTATCCTGAGCGATCTGGCGGGGAAGGCGATAGGCTTCAAGGCGACGATGAAGGCGGCGCGCAAATCTAATGTCAGCATGGCTGTAGCTGATGAACGCGCTGTATCGGTGCTTTCGCGGTTCCGTGCTGTCGGCCACTTGGACCTCGTGTGCATTTCTCAGTCAAACGCAAGCACGCAACCAGAGAATATCATCGCAGAGTCCATCAACCATAGCAACAGAACAGCCAAGGTTGGCGGTGAGGATCCTCGGCCCGCTGCGCCGGACCCGAGGGCGAACCTTAGTCAGGCTCCAGGCCTCGCAGCCGCTCCAGCGCCCCTTGCAGGATCCAGCCGGCGGCCATCTGGTCCACCAGGCCTTCGCGCCTGGCGCGGCTGGCGTCCATCTCGTCGATCAGGACCCGGTTCACCGCCATGGTGGACATGCGCTCGTCCCAGAAGGTGATCACCAGTTGGGGGTAGAGCCGCAGCAGGTTGCGCGCGAAGGCCCGGTTGGACTGGCAGCGCACCCCCTCGGTTCCGTCCATGTTCACCGGCAGGCCGATGACCAGGCCCGCCACCTCGCGGCCCTCCACCAGTTTGAACAGGGTCCTGGCGTCATCCGTGAACTTGGTCTTGCGCAGGGTCCGGAGCGGGCTCGCCACGATCCGCGCGGGATCCGAAACGGCGACGCCGATGGTCTTTTCCCCCAGGTCGAGGCCCACGAGAGCGCCATAGCGCGGCAGCAGGGCGGGGAGTTCGGTGATGTCGACAACGGCCATGGGGCCTCTTAGGACTCTTTGGCCCCGGAGCGAAGCGGAGCTTGGCGCAGCGACGTCGCCCGGAGAAGGTCACCAGGAGGCTGTGGCATGACAGGACGCATTACGACCCTTCGGAACGTGCCGATCCTGGAATGCGCCGCGGATGGTCGCGCGATCCGTTATGATGAGGCGGTCGACCTGATCGGCGAGGCCCTGGGCGCCGGCGTGGACTGGGTGGCGATCCCGGCCGCGCGCCTGGGTGACGAATTCTTCCGCCTGCGCACGGGCGTGGCCGGGGATGTGATCCAGAAATTCGTCACCTATGGCCGCCGCCTCGCCATCCTGGGGGACATCTCGCCCTATGTCGCGGCGAGCGAGGCCCTGCGGGATTTCGTCATCGAGTCCAACCGGGGCGCGCACGTCTGGTTCGTGCGCGACCTGGCGGAGCTGGAGGGGCGGCTGCCCCCGGCCTGATCATATGGCCTGATCAGCGGCAGACCTGGATCGGCCGCCTGATCATATGGCCTGATCAGCGGCAGACCTGGATCGGCCGATAGATGTACTGGCCGTACCAGTTGTAATAGCCGCGGTTCTCGACCCAGCAGCGGGGGGCGTAGCCCCAGCCATAGCCGCGGTGTTCCCAGCGCTCATGCTCGCGCCACTCGTGGCGACGCCAGTCGTCGCGGTCGCGCCCGCCCTCGTGATAGCCCCGGTCATGGTCCCAGGGGTCGGCCAGGGCGACGGCGGGGGCGGCCAGCGACAGCACGGTCGCGCCGGCGAGGATGATGGATTTCAGGGTCATGGTGCAGCTCCTCTCGTCCGATGGGCCAGACCCGGCTGGTCCCTTGTCTTGACGATGGAAGTCTGGGGCCCGGGATCTGAACCGTCTGCGAGCGGCATTTTCATCTCCCGTTCACCTTGGCGGTGGCGCCCGCGACCCGGTCTGTGGCCCCAAGCCGCTTGTCAGGACCGCCCCCACCCGGCTAGGGCAGGCGCTTGAGATCAAGGAGGGCCCCATGGCCATCGACGCGGCGACCGTCCGCAAGGTCGCCCGGCTGGCGCGTATCGCCGAGCCGGAAGAGAAGCTGGAGCCGCTGGCCCGGGAGCTGAGCGGGATCATGGCCTGGATCGAGCAACTGAATGAGGTGGACACCGACGGCGTCGTCCCCATGACCTCGGCGGTCTCCATGCCCATGCCCATGCGCGAGGACGTGGTCACCGAGGGCGGTGATCCGGACAAGGTGCTGTCCAACGCGCCGAAGACCAAGGACCACTTTTTCGTGGTGCCGAAGGTGGTGGAATAAGCATGGCTTCGCTCACCTCGCTCACCCTGAAGGCCGCCCTCGACGGCCTGGCCGACAAGTCCTTCTCCTCCGAGGAGCTCACCCGCGCCCATGTGGAGGCCGTGGAGGCCGCCCGGCCCCTCAACGCCTTCGTGCTGGAAACTCCGGAGAAGGCGCTGGACATGGCGAAGGCCGCGGACGCCCGGCGCGCCAAGGGGGAGGCCGGCCCGCTGGAGGGCGCGCCCCTGGGGATCAAGGACCTGTTCTGCACGGAGGGCGTCCGCTCGACGGCCTGCTCCAACATCCTGGGCAACTTCGTCCCCACCTATGAATCCACCGTCACCGGCCAGCTCTGGCGGGACGGGGCGGTGATGCTGGGAAAGCTGAATATGGACGAGTTCGCCATGGGCTCGTCCAACGAGACCTCGGCCTTCGGTCCGGTGGTCAATCCCTGGCGCCGCGCCGGCGGCAACGCCAAGCTGACCCCCGGCGGTTCCTCAGGCGGCTCGGCCACCTCGGTGGCCGCCGATCTCTGCCTGGGCGCCACGGCCACCGACACCGGCGGCTCGATCCGCCAGCCCGCCGCCTTCACCGGCACGGTGGGGGTGAAGCCCACCTATGGCCGCTGCTCCCGCTGGGGCGTCGTGGCCTTCGCCTCGTCCCTGGACCAGGCCGGGCCCATCGCCAAGACCGTGGAAGACGCCGCCATCCTGCTGCGTTCCATGGCCGGCTATGACCCCAAGGACGCCACCAGCCTGAATGTCGAGACCCCGGACTTCGCCAGCTTCGTGGGCAAGTCGGTGAAGGGGCTGCGGATCGGCATTCCCAAGGAATACCGCGTCGACGGCATGCCCCATGAGATCGATGAGCTGTGGGAAAAGGGCATCGCCTGGCTGAAGGAGGCCGGCTGCGAGATCGTCGAGGTCTCCCTGCCGCACACCAAATACGCCCTGCCGGCCTATTACATCGTCGCCCCGGCCGAGGCCTCCTCGAACCTCGCCCGCTATGACGGCATGCGCTTCGGTCTGCGGGAGGAGGGGGCCAATCTCACCGAGACCTATGAGAAGACCCGCGCCACGGGCTTCGGGACCGAGGTGAAGCGCCGCATCCTGATCGGCACCTATGTGCTCTCGGCCGGCTATTACGACGCCTATTACGTCAAGGCCC
>Ga0265327_10003055_pt1 | contig 16542 bp, 20 predicted proteins | sample 41621metaG_FD_202089 | JGI IMG/M metagenome (GOLD analysis project Ga0265327, IMG submission 202089) | Rhizosphere microbial communities from Carex aquatilis grown in University of Washington, Seatle, WA, United States - 4-16-21 metaG | ecosystem: Host-associated > Plants > Roots > Rhizosphere... | reverse complement strand
GCAGACGGGCCCGAGACGTCGTCGTCCTCGCCGCCGCCGCCACCGCGCTTGGTCTGTTCCTGAGCCATCGCCGCCTCCTGATTGCTCGATATCTAACTTCACACTACCGGTCCGCGCCCGGGTTCCCCGGGAACACAAGCGTTTACGTCGTGAGCTGTTCCACCAACTCGACGGCGCTGTCCACTGAATCCAGCAACGCACCGACGTGTGCCTTGCTTCCACGAAGCGGTTCCAGCGTCGGAATCCGCACCAGCGACTCGCCGCCGAGGTCGAAGATCACCGAGTCCCAGCTGGCCGCGGCGATGTCCGCGCCGAACCGGCGCAGGCACTCGCCACGGAAGTAGGCGCGCGTATCGGTGGGCGGATTCTCCACCGCATCCAGCACCTGCTGCTCGGTGACCAGCCGCTTCATCGAGCCACGCGCGACCAGGCGGTTGTACAGCCCCTTGTCCAGCCGCACGTCGGAGTACTGCAGGTCCACCAGGTGCAGGCGCGGGGCGTTCCAGCCCAGGTTCTCCCGCTGCCGGAAGCCCTCCAGCAGGCGCAGCTTGGCCGGCCAGTCCAGGATTTCGGCGCATTCCATCGGATCGCGCTCCAGCAGATCCAGCACGTGCGCCCAGGTCTCGAGGACGTGGTCGGCGCGCGGATCGGGGTCGCGCCGCTCCTGCAGCTTGGCCACCCGGTCGAGGTAGATGCGTTGCAGGGCAAGGGCGGTCAGCTCGCGGCCGTCGGCCAGGGCCACGGTCGCACGCAGCGACGGGTCGCGGCTGATCACGTGCACCGCGTGCACCGGGCGGGCCAGCGCCAGATCGGACAGGTCGATGCCCTCGGCCGGCCCGAACTCGATCAGGTCGAGCACCAGCGACGTGGTGCCCACCTTGAGGTACGTCGACGTCTCCGCCAGGTTGGCGTCACCGATGATGACGTGCAGCCGGCGGTACTTGTCGGCGTCGGCATGCGGCTCATCGCGGGTGTTGATGATGCCGCGCTTGAGCGTCGTCTCGAGCCCGACCTCGACCTCGATGTAGTCGGCGCGCTGAGTCAGTTGGAAGCCCGGCTCGTCCCCCGACTGCCCGATGCCGACGCGGCCGGAACCCGTCACGACCTGACGGGACACGAAGAACGGCGTCAGCCCGGCGATCACCGAGTTGAACGGCGTCTGCCGGCTCATCAGGTAGTTCTCGTGCGTGCCGTACGACGCGCCCTTGCCATCGACGTTGTTCTTGTACAGCTGCAGCCTGGCCGCGCCCGGGACGCTCGCCACGTACCGCGCAGCGGCCTCCATGACGCGTTCGCCGGCCTTGTCCCAGATGACCGCGTCCATCGGGTCCGTGACCTCGGGAGCGGAGTACTCAGGGTGCGCGTGGTCGACGTACAGTCGCGCACCGTTGGTGAGGATCATGTTGGCCGCGCCGATCTCGTCGGCGTCGACGATCGGCGCCGGCCCGGTGGAGCGGCTCAGGTCGAAGCCACGGGCGTCGCGCAGCGGGGACTCGACCTCGTAATCCCACCGGGTGCGCTTGGCCCGCTGGATACCGCTGGCCGCCGCGTACGCCAGCACCGCCTGGGTGGACGTGAGGATCGGGTTCGCGGTCGGATCGGACGGCGAGGAAATGCCGTATTCGACCTCTGTTCCGATGATCCGTTGCATGCCGCACAGCCTAGACGGGTGTCATGTTGCACGATTGGGCCCATGACCACATCTGCGGCCGACCGGGTCGCCGCCGAGACCTGGTTTCTGAGCCGGGGGCTGCCCGCGGTGCTGCGCCCGGGAGCGCTCGTGCGCCGGCTGTGGCAACGCTCGGCGCCGGCGCTGGCCGCGTTCGCGGTGTTCATGGCGAACTCGATCCTCGTCACCGCCGTCACCGGCAAACACACCATCAACATCGAGGGCCAACCCACCCGGACCGAGTGGTTCGTCCTGGCGCTGCTCCTGCTGGTGGCGCCGGTGGCCGCGCTGGCCGGCTGGCTGGTGTCGCGCGTCTCGTCGTGGCGCACCCGCGCGGCCGCGGCCGCGGTATCGGTGGCGGTGTGCGCCGTCGGCGCGGTGCTCGGTGGTCCTGGTCCCAAAGTCGGCGGCAACTTGGTCTACGTCGGCGTGATCATCGCCGTCATCCTGGTCTGCACCGCGACCGGAGTCGGGTCGATCCTGGGCTGGGCCCTGGACACCACGGCGCACAACCTGACGCTGGTGGGCACCCTGTTCGTGCGCGCCCTGCCGATCATGCTGTTGACAGTGCTGGTGTTCTTCAACACCTACGTCTGGCTGATGGCGGCCATCGTCAGTCGAGCCCGGCTGTGGTCCGCACTGTGCTTCCTGGCACTGATCGCCGTGGCGTTCGTCATCGCGACCACCATCGACCGGGTCCGGCCGATCCTGACCGCATCGGCGCCCGAGGCACCCGAGACCCAGAACGCCGTGTTGGCCGACACGCCGTTCGCGCACCTGCCCGCGCCCGACCACCGAATCCCGTTGTCCCGCATCGAACGTGTCAACGTGGTGTTCGTCCTTGCCATGTCGCAGGTACTGCAGCTGCTGATCGTCGCCCTGGTGACCGCATTCATCTTCTTGGTGCTCGGCCTGATCCTGATCAGCCCGCAACTCCTGGCGGAGTGGACGCGCAAAAACGGGTCACTCGACGGCACCATCTTCGGCATGACGCTGCCGATTCCGGAAGCGCTGATCCAGACGACGCTCTTCCTGGGCGCCCTGACCTTCATGTACATCACCGCGCGCACCACGACCGATGCCGAGTACCGCGCCGAGTTCGTCGACCCACAGATCGACAGCCTGCGTCGTCGGCTCGACGCGCGGGACCGTTACCTCGCCGACCGCAAACGAATGTGAGGGCTGTGCACGCAATTCCGGGGAATTGCGCGCACAGCCCTCACACCGGTCGTGCTGTTACAGATACTGACCCAGGTTAGATTCAGTGTCGATGGCCCGGCTCGCGGACGAGCTCTTGCCGGTGACGAGAGTCCGGATGTAGACGATCCGCTCGCCCTTCTTGCCCGAAATGCGCGCCCAGTCATCGGGATTGGTGGTGTTGGGCAGGTCCTCGTTCTCGGCGAACTCGTCGACGATGGAGTCCAGCAGATGCTGCACCCGCAGACCGCGCTGCTGGGTTTCCAGCACCGACTTGATCGCGTACTTCTTGGCCCGGTCCACGACGTTCTGGATCATGGCCCCGGAGTTGAAGTCCTTGAAGTACATGACCTCCTTGTCACCGTTGGCGTAGGTCACCTCCAGGAAGCGGTTGTCGTCGATCTCCGCGTACATCCGGTCCACGATCTTCTCGATCATCGCCTTGATGGTGAGCGCGCGGTCACCGTTGAACTCGGCCAGGTCGTCCTCGTTCACCGGCAGGTTCTCCGTCAGGTACTTGGAGAAGATGTCCTGTGCCGCTTCGGCATCCGGCCGCTCGATCTTGATCTTGACGTCCAGACGGCCGGGCCGCAGGATCGCCGGATCGATCATGTCCTCGCGGTTGGAGGCACCGATGACGATGACGTTCTCCAGGCCCTCGACACCGTCGATCTCCGAAAGCAGCTGCGGCACAACCGTCGTCTCCACGTCGGAGCTGACGCCGGTGCCACGGGTGCGGAAGATCGAGTCCATCTCGTCGAAGAACACGATCACCGGGGTGCCCTCGGAGGCCTTCTCGCGCGCCCGCTGGAAGATCAGCCGGATGTGCCGCTCGGTCTCGCCGACGAACTTGTTCAGCAGCTCGGGGCCCTTGATGTTCAAGAAGTAGCTCTTGGCCTCCCGGGCATCGTCGCCGCGGATTTCGGCCATTTTCTTGGCCAGCGAGTTGGCCACAGCCTTGGCGATCAGCGTCTTGCCGCAACCGGGAGGGCCGTACAGCAGCACACCCTTCGGCGGCCGCAGCGAGTACTCCTTGTACAGATCCTTGTGCAGGAACGGCAGTTCCACCGCGTCGCGGATCAACTCGATCTGCCGCGTCAGACCACCGATGTCCTCGTAGCTGACGTCAGGCACCTCTTCGAGGACCAGATCCTCGACCTCGGCCTTGGGGATCCGCTCGAAGGCGTACCCGGCCTTGCTGTCGACCAGCAGCGAGTCGCCCGGCCGCAGCTTGCGCGCCCGCTCGTCCAACAGGTCGTCGGCGTCGTCGAGCAACTCGACGATCTCGGGATCCAGATATTCCAGCGCGATCAGCGGTTCCGCGAGCCACACGATGCGCTCCTCGTCGGCGTGGCCGACCACCAGCGCGCGCTTTCCGTCGTTCAGGATTTCGCGCAGGGTGCAGATCTCACCGACCGACTCGAACGAGCCGGCCTCGACGACCGTCAGCGCCTCGTTGAGGCGGACCGTCTGGCCCTGCTTGAGTTCGGACACCTCGATGTTCGGTGAGACCGACAGCCGCATCTTGCGACCGGAGGTGAAGACGTCGACGGTGTCGTCGTCGTGGGCGAGCAGCAAGACGCCGTACCCGCTGGGCGGCTGCCCCAGCCGATCGACCTCTTCACGAAGCGCCAGCAACTGCTGCCGCGCCTCTTTGAGAGTGTCCATCAGCTTGCCGTTGCGGGTCGTCAGCGAATCGATGCGGGCTTCGAGTTGCTGCACGTCACGCGGTCCGCGGTGCGCCGCGGCCGCATTCGTGAGCTGCTCACGCAGCGCCGCCGTCTCGCTGCGAAGCCGCGCCAACTCGGCGGCATCGGTGCTGGACATGGGGTTCTGACGAGATGTGCCCGGGCTACCGAAGGCGTCCGGGCGATCCATTTCAGACATCTTGAGCTCCTTTCCCACACCGGAAGTTGGTGCGGCGGATACCTCAACGCTACCGGCCATCCGTCATTCATGGGCGTTCAAGGAATCGCGACACACGGGTGTTGCTCTGACCGCGCTGTTAACCTCATACCCGAGTCGGGCTCATCGAAAGGACCGCAGTGATCGTCAAATCCCTCGTCACCGGCATCGCAGCCACCGCCCTGGTCGGTGCTGCCGCCGTCGGTACGACCGTGGCTTCGCAGACGGCCATCCCGACCACTGGAACGTCGACGGCCGTCGCGCCGGTCGTGCGCCAGGTGCCGCTGCCCCAGGCGCCCGCGCCGGGCCTGCAGACGACTCTGGTGTCCACGCTCACCGGGCTGACGGCTGCCGGGAGCTTCGCCGGGTCCAAGGGCAGCTACATCCAGGGTGGCGTCGGCCGCCTCGAGGCCATCACCGCCGACCGGGCGTACAGCAACGCCGTGAAGCAGGGTGTGTTCCCCATGAACTTCGCCGTTGCCGACATCGATGACCTCGGAGACGGCACCGCGACGGCCAACGTCACGGCCACCGCCGCCACCGGCGCAACCGCATCCCAGCCGCTGACCTTCGTCGCCGGCCCCAGCCCGACCGGCTGGCAACTGTCCAAGGGGTCGGCCATGGCCCTGCTGTCGTCGGTGAAGTAGGCGCCAGGACCAGCCCGGTGAAGCCGATCCGAGGGACCCTGATCGCCGTCATCGCGGCGGCGATCGGGTTGGCCGGGTGCAGTGAACACGTCGAGCCGCCGGCCGACCCGATGCCCCGTTCGCTGCTCACCACCGACGCCAAGGCACCCGCGGCGGCGCCGCTGCCCTCACCCGATGCGATCACCGCGGTGCTGTACAAGATCGCCGATCCCGCGGTGCCCTCGGCACAAAAGATCGGGCTGATCCAATACGGCACCGCCGAGGATCAGGCCGGGCTGGACAACTTCACCAAGGCGCTGCGCGACAACGGCTTCAATCCGATGAACGTGACGGCGACGGACCTGCTGTGGTCGGCCGGGCAGCCGGGCGACATCATCGCCACCATCACGATCAGTTCGGTCGCCGTACCGGACAACAAGTTCACGTTCCCCATGGAATTCAGTCCCATCCGGGATGCCTGGCAGCTGAATCGCCAGACCGCGAACCTGCTGCTCAAGGTGGGGCAGCCGGGCGGTCCAGGCGGCCCGGGCGCGTCACCCGCGCCTGGTCGCTGAGCCGCCGATGTGGGTCGGATGGCTGGAATTCGACGTGCTGCTCGGCGACGTGCACTCATTGAAAGAGAAGCGCTCGGTCATCCGTCCGATCATCGCCGAACTGCAGCGCAAGTTCTTCGTGTCCGCCGCCGAGAGCGGCAATCAGGATCTGCACCGCCGCGCGGCGATCGGGGTGTCGGTCGTCGCGGCTGACCGCCATCACGTCGTCGAGGTACTCGACGCCGCCGAACGTCAGGTGGCGGCGCGTCCCGAGATCGAACTGCTGTCCGTGCGACGCGGCCTGGTCAGCAGCGACGACTAGATGTTGCGCTTGCGCCGCAACGGCTGCGGCGTCACCGCGCCCGGCGCGAGGCGACGCGCACTGATCAGGAACGCGGTGTGGCCGCGCATCGAATGCTGCGGCCGCACCGCAAGGCCGACGACGTCCCAGCCGCGCTGCAGCGACTCCCACGACCGCGGTTCGGTCCAGCACTGCTGCGCACGCAGCGCCTCGACCGTCTTCGACAGCTGGGTGACCGTCGCGACGTAGACGATCAGGACGCCGCCCGGAACCAGCGCCTTCGCGACCGTCTCCAGCACGTCCCACGGCGCGAGCATGTCGAGCACGATGCGGTCGACTTCCCCGCCGTCGTAGTCGTTGAGGTCGGCGATGACCAGGTTCCAGTTCTCGGGCCGCTCGCCGAAGAAGGTCTCGACGTTGCGCACCGCGTGCACCGCATGGTCGTCACGGACTTCATAGGAGGTCACGGAACCGCCCGGGCCGACCGCCCGAAGCAGCGAACAGGTCAGTGCACCGGAACCGGCGCCGGCCTCCAAAACCCGTGCGCCGGGGAAAATGTCGCCCTCGTGCACTATCTGCGCGGCGTCCTTCGGGTAGATCACCTGCGCCCCGCGGGGCATCGACAGCACGTAGTCGATCAGCAGCGGGCGCAGCACCAGGAACGGGTCGCCGTTGGTGGATTTCACGACGCTGCCCTCGGGCTGGTCGATCACCGAATCGTGCGCGACGATGCCGCGATGGGTGTGGAATTCCCCACCTGTGGCCAGCACCATCGTGTAGTGCCGGCCTTTGGCGTCGGTCAGTTGGACGCGGTCGCCGACGGTGAAGGGTCCGGTGATTCTCACCGGGCCAGCCTGCCAGCCGACCCCTCCCGGTAGACGGCCGGGGTTCGGCAACTTTGTCGTTGCCCCCACATAAGCTGCTGCCATGAGCACCACCAGCGAGGAGCCGAAGGCGGATCGCGCATGACATCTGCCGCCCCGACCCGGCGGCCGGCACTGTCACCGTCGCGGGCCGGTGATTTCAAACAGTGCCCGCTGCTCTACCGGTTCCGGGCCATCGACCGACTGCCGGAGCCGTCGTCGACCGCGCAGTTGCGAGGTTCACTGGTGCACGCCGCGCTCGAGCAGCTGTACGCGCTGCCGGCTAGCGACCGCGTGCCGGAGACAGCGTTGTCCCTGGTGACGCCGGCCTGGGATGCCGTGGTGGCAGAGAAGCCCGAGCTGGCCGAGGAGATCGCGCCCGAACTGCGGGAGACGCTGCTCGACGAAGCGCGGGCCCTGCTGTCGGGGTATTACCGGCTCGAGGATCCGACGCGCTTCGATCCGCAGTGCTGCGAACAGCGCGTCGAGGTCGAGTTGTCCGACGGCACGCTGCTGCGCGGATTCGTCGACCGGATCGACGTGGCGCCGACGGGTGAGCTGCGCGTGGTCGATTACAAGACCGGCAAGGCCCCGCCGGAAGCGCGGGCGCTGGCCGAATTCAAGGCCATGTTCCAGATGAAGTTCTACGCGGTGGCCCTGCTCCGCATACGTGGCGTGGTGCCGGCTCGGCTGCGGTTGTTGTATCTGGCGGACAGTCAGGTGCTGGACTACAGCCCAGATCTGGCCGAGTTGGAAAGGTTCGAGAAGACGCTGATGGCCATCTGGCACGCCATCCAGAAGTCCGGCGAGACCGGCGATTTCCGCCCCAACCCGTCGAAGCTGTGTTCCTGGTGCACCCATCAAGACCTGTGCCCCGCCTTCGGTGGCACTCCCCCGCCGTATCCCGGCTGGCCCGAGAGTTTCGGGGCCGCATGATCGACTGTTACTACCGTCGGCTGGACGACGGTGGCGTTGTCGGCGGTCTGCAGCGCTTCGAATCAACCGAAGGTACCGGCAGCAACTGGGACGAGAGCATCCAGCACGGGTCGCCGCCGCTGGCGCTGCTGACCAAATCCATCGAAGAGCTGGCCGCCGGGAACGGCATGCAGGTGGGCCGGCTGACCCTCGACATCCTCGGCGCGATTCCCGTTGCGCCCGTTGCGGTCCGGGCCTGGGTCTCCCGACCAGGCTCGCGCATCTGCATGATGACCGCGGAGATGACGGCCGTCCAGCGGGACGGTTCGGAACGTGCGGTCGCGCGAATGTCGGCGTGGCTCTTGGCGACAACCGACACTCGTGACGCGGCCCTCGATCGGTACCCGCCGATGCCCCGGGTGCCCGACACCGGTTTCCGCCATTCCTGGCAGGGCCGGCCCGGCTACCTCGAGACCGTCACCTGGGTGCCGCAGCCCGACGATGCCAACGCCTCGGTGGTGTGGATGCGGCCGCTCATTTCGTTGGTCGACGACGAGGAACCGACCGACCTGCAGCGGCTGGCGATGGTGGTCGATTCCGCGAATGGCGTTGGCGCGACACTGGATCCGAATGAGTTCATGTTCATGAACACCGACACCACGGTGCACCTGCACCGCGCCCCCGTGGGCTCGGAGTTCTGCTTGCGCGCCCGCGGCTCGATCGGGCCCGACGGCCTCGGGTCGACCACGGCCGAGCTGTTCGACGAACAGGGCTTCATCGGGACATCGGCGCAGACGCTGTTGGTTCAGCGACGCTGACGAAGCGGGATCACTTCGAAACGTCGACGGCGGACTTCGGCGCGTCGAAGAAAACACGCAATGCGGAAATATCGCCTTTGATGTCGACGAGCGGAGCGATGTCGTCAAGGGCGAGTAGGCCTGCCGCAAGCCCCAGAACAATCTGCGCCTCGGCCGTGAGCACGGCATCGAGCTTGCGACCGTCGGGCCAGCCCACCTCGATGCCGGACTCGGTGACGCTCAACTGGACGGTGACACCGTCCACCACGATTCCCACCGCCGTCGACTGACCTCTGGGCGCTCGCCCCGAGAACAGGGCAGGCAGAGCCACGAGAAGTCCGTCGGGCCGGAACGAATCCCCTTCGGGACCGCGGATCATCAGCCGCTGCTACAACACTGCGCCCTTTGGGGTGATCGACGGCATCAGTACCGCTGCCACAGCCGGGTGCGGCTCCGAGTATTGCTCCAAGTGGACACGACGGTAACGCCGCAGAACGACGGCGGCGATGAGTGCCACACCGCCGGCCGCCCCCACCGGTAGGGCGGTCGATTGCCGGTCAGACAGTATCGATTGACACTGCTCGACATAGTTGCTCGCCACGAACTGGGGTCCGCCACTGGTGTGCTGTTCGAAGTTGAGCCGGTCTTGCTCTCGGGCAACTTCGAAGCGTGGGTGAAAGCCGTTCCCGCAGGGGATTGCGAATCCGGCCCGGTCGACAGCTCCCAGGTGAACTGGGGTTGCCGTGGACAGCAGCGCGCCGAGGACTGCGGCGGTGCCGGCGAGCGACAGTATGCGGCTGAACATGTTGCCCTGGTTCCCCTTTCGAGAGGTGTCTACTTCGGACGGTTCTCCCCGCCCGTCAAATCCGTGCTCGATTCGATGCGTGCTATTTGCTGGTCGGCGGTATCAAGCCGTGCTATCGGGGCTGTGCTGCCGGCAGCCTTCGAGTTGGCGGACGAGCCGCTCGGAGATGGGGCCGTCGGGGTGGTGCAGTGCACGCCAGGCCTCCAGTTTCGCCACGAGAGCATCGGGGATCGCAAGCTTTTCGCGTTCGACGACTGCGATCAGCGACTCGATTACGCCGCCGAACTCGCTGATGCCGAGGTTGATGTAGGCGTCGTTGAGCTCTGCGGGTGTCAAGCCGAAACGGATGGCTTCCACCAACTCCCACGCGACGTCGGACTCGCTGGCCAACGCAGTCATCGGAACTCCTCTTTCCGCCTCGAGCACTGCTCCCCCGCCAGGAGGGATGGCGGTTGACAGCATTTACTCGATGGGTCATCTCGTGAGCGGTGAGTCTCGCTTCCGGAACCGTCGTTGGTGGTCTCACCGCTTTGTAGGGTTAGTCGTTGCTGGGGGCGGGAACCGAACGTGCACGTCAAGTGATCCCGCGCACACACTGACGCAGCCAGCACCAGCTCGAGCTCGGCTCTGGTCTTTCACTCGTGGCTGTAGCCGAGGTCAACCGTCGCATCGGCGCTGCTCAGCCTCTCGCCGCACATCGGGTGCCGGACTGGCGCCTAATATCTACTTGCGTCTATATAGATGACTAGGCATACTGACGCTATGGACGTCTTCGAAGCGGTCGCCGAACCGAACCGGCGCGCCCTGCTCGACGTACTCGCCGAGGGTGAACGCACGGCCGGTGAACTCGTCGCCACCCTCCCCGGCCTGACCCAGCCCACGGTCTCCCGTCATCTCCGCGTGCTGCGTGAGGTCGGACTGGTCGAGGTTCGGCCTGATGCCCAACGTCGTATCTACGCCCTGCGCGCCGACGGCCTGGTCGCGATGGATCAGTGGATCGACCGCTACCGCCGCTACTGGACCAATCATCTGGACGCCCTTGAGCGCCATCTGGATTCGACATTCGAGGAGGAAAATGATAGCCAATGAACTCGAGGGCGTCGTCACCGTCGACGGCGACCGAGCGACGCTGACATTCGAGCGGCGACTGAGGCATCCCGTCGAGCGGGTGTGGGCCGCGATCACCGAGCCCGCGCATCGCGACATCTGGATGGGCAGAACCGTCATCGACGGCCGCGAGGGTGGCTCGATCGAGACGGTCGCCTCGGGTCCGCCCGTACCACCGGACATGAAGCGCATGACGGGTCGCATCCTGGTCTGGGATCCGCCGCACGTGTTCGAGCACGAGTGGCACCAGCAGATCGTCGAACCCGGTGTGGTCCGCTACGAACTCGCCGCCGACGGCGCCGGCACCCTGCTCCGGATGACCCATCGCGGCCTCGGCGTGCCCAACGCCAACGGGTTCCGGCCCGGCACACAGGCTTTCCTCGATCGTCTCCAAGCACTGCTCGACGGCACTCCCCTGCCCGGCTGGCTGGAGCGATACGCCGAGATCGCGGGGCACAGTCCGCTCGATGCCCCACCCGCCGTCCCGAATACCTAGGAGAACAGCATGTCGGACAACACTTTTCACGAGGCTCCCTCGGTGGTCGTCGCCTACCAGTCCGGGTTCGGCCACACCGCGTTCCTTGCCGAGGCAGTCGCCGCCGGAGCCAGGTCGACGGGGGCGGCCGTCACCCTGATCCGGTTGGGTGATGTCACCGAAGACGAATGGCAGACCCTCGACACCGCGGACGCGATCATCTTCGGCACCGCCACCTACATGGGCAACGTGTCGGCGGCATTCCAGACGTTCGCCGAGCAGACCGGCCGTCGCTGCCAGCAAGGCACGTGGCGTGACAAAGTTGCGGCCGGCTTCACCAACTCGGGATGCAAGAGCGGCGACAAGCTCAATTCGCTTGTCTCGCTGGCGGTCTTCGCCGCCCAGCATCACATGCACTGGGTCAACCTGGGCCTGGGTCCGGGCTGGAACCACTCCACGGCAAGCGGCGGCGAACTGAACAGGCTGGGCTTCTGGCTGGGTGCCGCGGCGGCGACCGACGTCGACGCCAACCCGGATGAGGTGCACCCGTCCGATGCCGCGACCTGCGAGCACCTGGGCCGACGCGTCGCCGAGGTCACCCGGCAGCTGATTGCCGGACACTTCGCGGCACAGGCTGTTACCGACCCCGTTACTGCAGGGGCCTGAGCCCTTCGAGCATGGTGGGCACGAGCTCGGAGACCGTCGGATGGATGTGCACGGTGTGTGTCATGGTGGTGTACGGGGCTTTCGCGGCCATCAGATCGAGGATGCAGTGCACCACCTCGTCCCCACCGACGCCGAGGATGGACGCGCCGAGAATCTGGTTGGTCTCGGCGTCGACCACGACCTTCATGAAGCCCTGGGTCTCCCCCTTTTCGACTGCCCGGCCGACGCGCGTCATCGGGCGCTTGCCCACCAATGCTTTTCGCCCCGATGCCCGCACCTGGGCCTCGGTCATACCGGCCCGTCCGAGCGGTGGATCGATGTACAGCGCATAGGTGGGGATGCGGTCGCTGACCCGGCGAGGTTCGTTGTCGAGCAGGTTGGCCGCCACGATCTCGAAGTCGTTGTACGACGTATGGGTGAACGCGCCCTTGCCGTTACAGTCGCCCATGGCCCAGATGTGATCGACGGTGGTCCGCAGCTGATCGTCGACGGTGATGTATCCCCGGGAGTCCGTTGCCACGCCGGCCTTTTCGAGACCCAGGTCGTCGGTGTTGGGGACGCGGCCGACGGCGACCAGCAGGTGCGAGCCAGATACGACGGCACTCCCCGTGCTGACCGCCACCCCGTCGCCGTCTTTGGCCACCCGAATATCGCTGGCGCCCAGATGGATTGTGATGCCCTCACGTTCGAGGATGTCCTTGATGGCGGCGCAGACATCGTCGTCTTCGCGCGAGGCCAGTCTGGGCCCGCGTTCGACCACCGTGACCTCGGCGCCGAACCGGCGGAACATCTGCGCGAACTCCAGGCCGATGTAGCTGCCGCCGATGATCACCAGATGCTCTGGCACCGTGTCGAGTTCGAGGATGCCGACATTTGTGAGGTAGTCGACGTCGGCCAGACCGGGGATGTCGGGGGCCGTCGCGCGGCCGCCGGTGTTGAGAAAGATCTTCTTACCGGTGATCTGTTGGTCGCCGACCTGCAGCGTGTGCGGGTCGAGAAAACGTGCATGCCCGCGTAGCAGCGTGCAGCCGTTCATGCCTTCCAGCCAGCTCTCGACGCCGTCGCGGTCCGCTGCGACGATCCCGTCCTTGCGGCCCTTGACTTTTGCCATGTCGACCGTGATTTCGCCGGTTCCGATGCCGTACTCGGCACCGCGGCGGGCCAGGTGTGCGGCGTGGGCGCTGGCAACCAACGTCTTGGTGGGGATGCAGCCGTAGTTCACGCAGGTGCCGCCGACGAGCTTGCGCTCGATGACCGCCACGGTGTGGCCGGCTTCGGTGAGTCGGCCGGCCAAGGGCGGTCCCGCCTGCCCCGCGCCGACGATGATGGCGTCGAACGCGGTCGCCTCAGACGACGACATACGGACCGATGGCACTCAGCGCGACGGCCGCTATCGCGAAGCCACCGCCAACCGCGAGGACATCCTCGGCGAGCGCGACCGGCAGATCGCGTCCGCCGTTGCGCGCCACCAGGATTCGGCGCGCGTGAAAACCTGCGAGCGTCCCGATCACCGCGCCGATCATGCCGGCGCCCATGCCGATGAACGTGTGGTGCCATCCGGCACCGATGACCGCACCGGCGAACGCCCCGGTGAACAACCGGGCAACGAACTGCGACGGCACCGTTCGCGCGGGAGTCTTGGGCAGCTGATCGGTGATCAACTCGACCACCAGCAGGATCGTCAGCACCGTCACCGTGATCCAGTTACCGACCCATTCGGCCCAGGTGCCCACCAGCGGCAGCCAACCGAGCTTGGCGCCCCAGGCCACCACCGCAGGCGGAGTCAGCGCCCGCAGGCCCGCGACCACACCGATAAGTAAGGCGAACAGCAGAATCAGCGCTTGTGTCACGTGACCCCTCCAGTTAGGAAGTGCAGGTTGCAGACCGTACGGGGACGCTAACACCGCTCTCGGTCAGAAGCGACAGAACCGGATATCGGAAGCCAGGATCGCCTTGGCTCCGATGGCAGCCAGCTCATCCATGATCGCGTTGACCTGGCGGCGCGGCACCAGGGCACGCACGGCCACCCAGTCGGCATCGGCCAGCGGGGCGATGGTCGGCGATTCGAGACCCGGCGTGATGGCCGTCGCCTGCTCCAAAACAGTGCGCGGGCAGTCGTAGTCGAGCATGAGGTACTGCTGCCCGAAGACCACGCCCTGGATGCGGGCGGCGAGTTGATCGCGAGCCGGATCCGGCGCGACGTCACTGCGCTCGATCAGCACCGCCTCCGAATCGCACAGCGACTCACCGAAGGCCACCAGGTTGTGCAGCGCCAACGTCCGGCCGGAGCCGACGACGTCGGCGATCGCGTCAGCGACACCGAGCTGGATCGAGATCTCCACCGCGCCGTCGAGACGGATCACCGTGGCTTCAATACCCTTGTCGGACAGGTCTTTCCGCACCAGGTTCGGGTAGGCGCTGGCGACACGCTTGCCGGCCAGGTCGGCGACCGTCCAGTCCCGGCCGGCGGGCGCGGCGTACCGGAACGTCGACGACCCGAAGCCCAGGGCCAGCCGCTCGCTGACCGGCGCCATCGACTCGGCCGCCAGGTCGCGGCCGGTGATGCCGAAGTCCAGCTGCCCGGACCCGACATAGATGGCAATGTCCTTGGGGCGCAGGAAGAAGAACTCGACCTTGTTCACCGGGTCGACGACCGTCAGATCCTTGGGATCGGTGCGGCGGCGGTATCCGGCCTCGGACAGTACGTGGGAGGCGGACTCGCTGAGCGCGCCCTTGTTCGGGACGGCGACGCGCAGGAGGCCGTTGGACGATGCGCCGGTCACAGCTTGCCGTACACGTCGTCGAGGGTCAGGCCGCGCTTGATCATCAGTACCTGCGTCCAGTACAGGAGCTGGCTGATCTCGCCCGCCAGCTCGTCGTCGCTCTCGTGTTCCGCGGCGATCCATACTTCGCCGGCCTCTTCGATGATCTTCTTGCCCAGATGATGCACCCCGGCATCCAACGCCGCGACGGTGCCGCTGCCGGCCGGCCGGGTCTGCGCTCGCTCACTGAGCTCGGCGAATAGCGCATCGAAGGTCTTCACGGGCTGCAATTGTTTCACGCTGCGGACGCGGGCTGTGCACGTGGCTGCCCGGGGCCCCGCGGCGGGGCTGTACCGGCATTCGGAAAAACTTTGGTCACTTTGTTCCCGCTGGTCACGGTGGGCAACTGAGGCCGCATAGGTCACAGCGAATTGTCGGTACTTCGAACTAGTGTTCGATACATGGGATTGACCGATCCGGCCGCTATCGAGCAGGCGTACGCCGCGTACGAAGCTGCCGCGGCCACGATCGCCTCCCTGGACCACACCGGCCTGGACGTACGCACCCTGTTGGAGCTGCAGTCCCGCCGCGAAACGGTGAAGTGCGCCGCCGAAGCGGTCGATCACCACATCCTCGCGGCGGCGCAGACGCAGGCCACCGCCAAGGACATCGGGGCCAAAGATTGGCCCGAGGTGCTGCATGTGCGGCTGCGCATCAGTCGGGAGGAGGCCCGCCGCCGGGTCCGGGACTGCGATCATCTGGGGCCGCGGTCGGCGATCACCGGGGAACCGTTGGGGCCGGTGTGGGAACTGGTCGCCGCCGCCCAGGCCGACGGCGTCATCAACGGTGAGCACGTGCAGGTGATCACCTGGTTTTTCCAGAAGCTGCCGCTGTGGGCGGCCGACCCGGTCACCCTGGCCCAGTGCGAGGCCGATCTGGTGGCCGACGCCCGGGTCAAAACCCCGGAGGACCTACGGCGCGCGGCCGCGGACTTGTTGTACCGGCTCGATCAGGACGGTCCCGAACCCGACGATGACGAGCCCGACCCGCAGCGCTCGTTCACCATGGGTAAGCAGCGGCCCGACGGCCGCACCGAGGTCACTGCCCAGCTCGATCCGGAAGGGCGGGCCTACTGGCAGACACTGTTCGACAAATACGCCGCCCCGGGGATGTGCAACCCCGCCGACGAGGTGTCGTGCGTGTCGGGCACGCCCACCCAGGAACAGATCGATGCGGATACCCGCACCCTGGCCCAGCGGCAATACGACGCGTTCAAAATGGTCGGGCGGATGATGCTGGCCTCATCCTCCGGGGTGCACAACGGCTTCCCGGTCGCGGTGGTCGGCACCTGCACCCTCACCGACCTGGAAAAACGTGCCGGGGTCGCTTTGACCCACACCGGCACCAAGCTGCCGGTCAAAGACCTCATCCGGATGGCCGCCCACGGCTCGGACAACTACCTGGCCGTCTTCGACGACCACACCGGCCAACCGCTCTATCTGGGCCGGGCCGCGCGCACCGCCAGCACGGCGCAGCGGCTGGCGTTGTTCGCCCGGGATCTGGGCTGCACCCGCCCCAACTGCACCGCCCCGGCCTCGCGCAGCCAGGTGCATCACCTCACCAACTGGCGCGACGGCGGACTGACCAACGTCGATGTCATGACCCTGGCCTGCGGCTGCGACAACCGGCTCGCCGACACCGGCGGCTGGCGCACCGCCATGGGCCCCGACGGCCGCACCCACTGGACCCCACCACCACTCCTAGATGTGGGCCAACCACGCACCAACCAGTACCACCGCCCGACGCTGTACACCACAGAGCGCGGCGGAGACGCCGACGGCGATGGTGAAAGCGACAGTCCCGCAAGGTGATACGGCACCCAATGACGCCGGAAGGCCAC
>Ga0265327_10003054_pt1 | contig 16549 bp, 10 predicted proteins | sample 41621metaG_FD_202089 | JGI IMG/M metagenome (GOLD analysis project Ga0265327, IMG submission 202089) | Rhizosphere microbial communities from Carex aquatilis grown in University of Washington, Seatle, WA, United States - 4-16-21 metaG | ecosystem: Host-associated > Plants > Roots > Rhizosphere... | reverse complement strand
TATAGTTAGTGCATTCATACCGTAATGCATTTCCCTATGACAGTTGGGACATAATGCAACAGCGTTGTATATAGTATCAGGACCACCATCTGCCATCTGTACAACATGATGAACTTCAAGGTAAGGATGTCCATTTGCTCGCATGAATGGGGCTTCCTTATTGCAGCACTCGCAAAAGCCATTGGCGCGCCGTAAAACCCATGCTTTTACGGCATAGTCTCTATTATATTGTGTTACTTCTGTTGCATGGGATGTCGGCGTAGAAGCACCTATCGGGGGTGTTTGAATAGGTTGTTCTGAAGCATTTAAAACTGCCATTTCAAAGCCTACAACAGGAAATGCACTTATACCCTCAAGTCGATTTAACATCGATTCAATTTTAACTGCTATATTTACCCCAACATTCTTTGCTGGTTTAAGACCAGGAAGCCAATCCCGCCCCATAAGCGATAGCACATACGATATGTTCTGCATCCGGTATTCAAATGCTTTTGTAGAACGATTAAAGGTGTCTGAAAGGGTTTTGTAGTAAGCTGACTTCTTGAATGTCTTACTAGCGCGGGCCTTGTGTTGCATATCCAAATAAGCTTTAACCGAAGCTAATAGCTCTTCATCAGTCCAGTCTGAGTTCTCGCTTTTTTTGCTACCCTCATGCTCTTGCTCATGCATGCGCTGTCTCGAGCGCATTACAGCCTCTTTGGAGAAAGCCTCTGGATGTCTGAGAATTATTGCTTCAAATGCATAGTCCTTAAGTCCCATCTCAACAAGCGCTGTGTAACCGCTAGCGTCTGCTTCCCTATTTACAACCCGTTCCACAGTATCAATAACGCCATACTTTGCAATCATAGGCCAAGTACGTGTGGCTTTTTGAGTACGCCCCCGCTTCTCCGTCAGTACTTCCTCATATGCAAAGAGGGCTTCGATACATTCGCGTTCTACATCCGATTGTGTGCCGTAACTTTCGGCTTTAATTTGTACTTTTCTTTGTCTTGCCTCTGCTGCAAGCTCGTTGTATCCGCGCTCAATAGCGTTTGTTCTAAATGCATCACATTCTTCAATAGTCTTCAGTTTTAAGACCCGACCATCCATCTGGCTCTCCTATCGATGAGTAGACATCATTTATTAATTTTACGCCAATCCCAAGGTGCTATAGGGTTAGGTTCTGTCCACAAGCCCTGTTTTGCTTTCTGAGCATCTTTTAAAGCATTTAAATAGATGAGTCTATCCTCAGACGGCTGCTCTTTTTGATATTTAGTATAGTGCCAAGCTAAACCTCGCTTAACTTGCATAAGGTTAATATCAGCTCGATTAAGTAAAACTTTGCCTACTATGCGTCCGTAGCGGTCATTTTTATGCCAATCGACGATTACCTGCTTATCATAGACAAGCTCAGACAATGACTGCTTTGATGCTTGCCCAAAGGGTTGCTTCTTCTCTGGGGCATCAATCCCTGAAAGCCTTACCTTGTATTGAGAGTTGTTATTGTCGAGCACTGTAATAGTATCGCCATCAGATACACCAACGACCCGCGCACTCAAAAGCTCAGCATGGGCGTTCAGACTTGATAGAAGAAGGGTAGTTAGGAATATCTTAAAGAGTTTGAGCATGCACTGATTATCGCACCACTCAAGAAAAAGGACATATACCGTTACATAGCTAGCTGTTGCTGCTGCCACTTTACATATGAGTCATCTGAGTAAGGATTAAACGGAATAGAAAGCTCTAGTCTTTTAAAGACAGCTAAAAAGAACTGCCCGTTTACTGACATTGGCTCTCTGTATATGACTGAGGTGCAGTAGGCGGTAAGTAAGTCTGTTAGCTCGTTCTTTTCAATGGCACGAGTTCCTAGGTTCCCAAGTATTCTCGCACATGTATCGTTGAGTGCATTCTCAGGACTTAATCCCTTAGCTCTTGCTTCTAGAATGTAGTCAGCATAATCAACACAGAACTCACTAGCTACTGAGCGGCATTGAGGTGCAGTGCCCTTTAGTACGTCGATAGCATTCTGAATAAACAGACGGTCTCTGAATCCTTGAAACAAGCCCATATTACTACCCCATCACCAAAGTGTAGCAATACTACACTCCTGCTCTATTGTATGGGAGTAAATAAGACAGATTCATAAAAATGAGTCTGGTATATGTCACTGAGTCAAAGGCTAGCTAAGCGTATTAAAGAAGGAAGACAGGAGCTAGGCCTGTCACAGTTCGAGTTGGGCGTTCTGGCTAAAATAGATGAAGCAACCGCTAAGTCCCGCATTAGTCACTATGAAACTGGGTTCAATGTTCCAACCCTCAAAACTATCGAGCAATTAGCAATAGCTCTAAATGTTCCTGTTAGTTGGTTCTTCTGTGAAGACGATGAAGCTGAGCTAATTATCACCCTACATCGAAAGGCAAAGGGCGAACGTACTGAAGTCCTGCTATCCTTGCTAGGTCAGCTAAAAGCCTAACTATTTGAAGGTCACTTAAAGGACTTAACGCATTAATCCCTAGGCACACGTATCAAAGAAAGTTTTATCCGCTCCTGAGCTTGTTTCTGATGACTTGGGAGACATTTGCGGATTGAATAAGACAGCAATTTACTGCCTCTCAAGGTAGCGATACAAAGTCTTTCTACTAATACCAAATCTATCAGCAAGTGCACTGCGATTCTTGCCATGATTCGAGCTATCTATCTCTAGTAGCTCTTTAGCCTGAGCATCAGTAAGACTCTGCTTTCTACCCTTGAATGCACCATTAGCTTTGGCGATAGCTATACCTTCTCTTTGGCGCTCACGAATCAAACTCCTCTCGAACTCAGCGAATGCACCAAGCATATGCAGCATGAGCTTAGCAAAGGGTTCAGAGTCAGACTTAGTAAATACTAAGTTCTCTTTAATGAACTTGACTGTTATGCCACGAGTAGTTAACCGATCTACAACTGATAGCAGGTCAGCAAGGTTCCTAGCTAGGCGGTCTAAGCTATGCACAACCAGAGTATCCCCTTCTCTTATGTATAGAAGTACTTCAGCAAGTGCAGGACGTTTGGTATCTTTGCCACTAGCTTTATCTTCAAAGAGTCTATCTATTCCAAATAGGTCTAATGCTTCTAACTGTCTAGCAGTATCTTGGTCAACAGAACTTACTCGTGCATATCCAATGGTCTGACCTTTAGAACTGGCTGCCTGTATCATTTGAACTCCGAGACTTAGTGTGTCATTACAGTCTATATAGTTAAGTGACAGTTGTATAGAAAATAAATATATAACTTATATGACACACTAATACATGCCTTAGTAGCAGAGTCGTGCTGTTACTTATAAGTACACCCTATGTACACAAGTAGCTTGCAAGATAGTAGTTGCAGTAATTACTTGTGCTAGGTGCTTGGGGGTAAAGTAGTACTTCTAGAAGTTCATGACAGTGCACGGAAGTATTACTTAATTCTTGGCCTTAAGTGATGCAGGAGTATCGAGCTATTAATAGTGGGTTACTTCTAATCTATACATAGAGGAGTCAGTTTAGTAAGTACTAGTTGAAGTACTTATGTACTACTTCTATATGCAAGATGTATCTGAATCAATCTAGCACTGAGTATCTTGCTCTAGTTACTTATGCAGATAGTTTTTTTTATTATTTCTGATATTCATACTGGAATTGTAGAGTGTGCACTTCTGAGCTTGCTCAGGGTACTTTAGTGTCTTGTTCTATCACATATGAAATTGTTCTTCCTGCACTTCATAGTACTTTAACTGGCCTGCGCTTCTGACGTATGAAAATGTTCTTAGTATTTTCATAGCTCTGCAAGAAGTACTAGATAACACTTTTACTGTTTCCTATTGATTCCATTACATCTTCTGGTTCTAACGTATGAAAATGTTCTGATTATTTTCAAAGTTCTGCAAGAAGTACTATTTAGCCATTCCCAGTTGATTACATTCACTTCTTCTGTGCTCACTGATGAAAAATACCCGAAAAGAGCGTATATCCATCATCAGTGCTGGTATTCCTATAGGTGGTAAGCAAATTACCAAGCTTTAAATGAAGGGCATTAGCTACCTGTATAACTAGACACACTGAGTAGCTTACACATTTGAGAGCTAGGCACCATAACGCGTGAGGCTGGGGTACAGGTTGCATAGAAAAGTCTAGGTCTGTCTTTTTTTGCTGGGCAGTTGGTATCTGGGTGGACTCAGGGTATCTAGAAATGCTGATGCAGCAAGACTTTCATTGATATAGCGGGCTTCGTCGTTGGATTTCGAGTCAGGTACATTCAACCACTCTGCCACCTCTCCGACTCTCTGGAACTAGGCCATTGCTGCAACATAAGCCTCGCTTGGCTTACAGGCCTGAAGTGAGATTTTATCACTTCGTAGGGGTGCGTTCCTAGACAAAATTACTAGACAAACCTGCTTAACTTGGGGAAACTCTGGAGCATGCGCTTATTGGTCATCATGTTCATTACGCTGGGATTGCTGGGCTGTAAAAAACCTGCTCCGCCATTACCAAAACCCAAACAGGACAAAGAGATTATTGTCGTTACCCATAACGGCCCTAGCACCTATTACGTCAACGGCGACAGTCAGTTTGCCGGCCTCGAATATGATCTGGTCAAACTATTCGTCAAAGAGTTGGGGCCTGACTATACAGTCAAGTTTCTGGTTGTCAGTAATATCACCCAGATCATCCCTAATCTCGAAAAAGGCAAGGCACATTTCGCTGCCGCCGGCCTGAGCGTGACCCCAAAACGACAAGAATCCATGCGATTTTCTGTGCCCTACCAGACTGTGCAAGAGCGCTTGGTATACAACAAGGAGATCATGGAGCGAAATAACGAACATGCGCCAAAGTCTCTCAAGGAGTTATCTGGTAAAACTCTGATTGTGCCGGAAGGAACAAGTTACGCGGAGCGGCTTTCTAGCCTTGGTAGCGAATACCCTCAGTTCTATTGGCAAAAGCTACCTAATATCAGCTCAGATGAGTTATTGGAACAAGTTGCTGAAGGTAGTCTTGATTACACCATCGCCGACGACCATTTGGTCTCTGTCGTTCAAAATTACTACCCCAACCTTGGTGCAGGCTTGGCAATTGGAGAACCTGAGAAACTGGCTTGGGCTTTTCCCAAAAATGGAGACCCTTGGCTGCTCAATAAAGCCAATGCCTTCTTTGAACGTATCAAAAAAGATGGCACCCTGAATAGCCTGCTGGACAGGTATTACGGACACTCTGACCGTTTAAACCCACTGGATGTCACTACATTTCTCAAGCGTACCAAAAGCCTGCTGCCTCAATACATCAGGTTATTCAAACATGCTCAGGAATTAACAGGGCTAGACTGGCGCTTGTTGGCAGCCATCAGTTACCAGGAATCTCATTGGGATACGTTTAATACATCCCCAACCAATGTACGTGGCTTAATGATGCTGACCGAGGAAACGGCAGATAGATTAGGTGTGACTGACAGACTTGACCCTAAGCAAAGCATCATCGCTGGTGCGCGATATATTCTAACCTTGAGGGATATGGTACCGAAACGCATACAAGAGCCAGACCGCACTTGGATTGCGCTAGCTGCCTACAACATAGGCTATGCGCATGTAGAAGACGCACGCGTTCTGGCGCAACGCTTGAAACTCAATCCAGATAGCTGGGCAGATCTGAAAAAGACCTTACCCTTATTGAATCGTGTGGAGTACCACTCCACAGTCAAATACGGCTATGCCAGCGGCGGTGCGCCTGTGATCTTTGTCGAATCAATACGCACTTACCACAACATACTTGAGCGCTACGAACCACAACACACGCCAGTTTTACCAGACTTCAACCTAGCCGAGCTGGATATAGCCAAAATACTGGCTCAATAGCCAATATCAGCGATTAAGGTCTAATGTAATCCAGCCCGTTCATGTAAGGCTTGAGCACTTCTGGCACTTTGACACTGCCGTCTGCTTGCTGGTTATTCTCCAGAACAGCAACTAGGGTACGCCCCACAGCGAGGCCTGAACCATTTAAGGTGTGCACTAGCTCTGGCTTGCCAGCTTCGTTGCGGAAACGGGCCTGCAAGCGCCTTGCCTGAAAAGCCTCACAATTGGAAACTGAAGATATTTCACGGTAGGTATTTTGTGCTGGTAGCCAGACTTCCAGATCATAGGTTTTAGCTGCACCAAAGCCCATGTCACCGGTACAGAGAGAAACTACCCGATATGGCAACTCAAGTGCTTTCAATATGTTCTCGGCATGACCAACCATTTCTTCCAAAGCTTCATAGCTCTTCTCTGGATGCACGATTTGCACCATCTCGACTTTGTCGAACTGGTGCTGGCGTATCATGCCTTTGGTATCTCTGCCGTAAGAACCAGCTTCTGACCTGAAGCATGGCGTATGGGCTGTCAGCTTGATCGGTAAGCTATCCAACGGGACGATTTCATCACGTACGGTATTAGTCAGTGTCACTTCCGAAGTTGGGATTAGGTATAACTGTTTATTGAAGGCTAAAGATTCAAGTACACTGACATCCCCGTAAAATGGAACTTTGAATAAATCTTCCTCAAATTTTGGTAGCTGTCCTGTCCCAAGCAATGTTTGGTAATTGACTAAATATGGCGTGTAACATTCTGTATAACCATGCTGCTCAGTTTGAGTATCGAGCATGAACTGTGCAAGAGCGCGGTGTAATTTGGCCATTTGGCCTTTCATGAAGGTGAAACGCGCACCAGCAAGCTTGGAACCTGTATCAAAATCCAGCCCTAGCGGCGTACCAACATCAGTGTGATCCTTGATCTCAAAATCAAAGCTACGAGGTATCCCGACACGGCGCACTTCAACGTTATCTTCTTCTGATTTTCCTGCAGGTACAGTGCTATGTGGCAAATTTGGCACATTGAGCAACAAGTTTTGTAACTCAGATTGAATTTCTGCGAGCCTACCCTCATCAGCCTTGAGCTGTTCGCCCAGACCAGCAACTTCGGCCATAATTGCAGCGACATCTTCGCCCTTGGATTTAGCAATACCAATCTGCTTGGAAGTATTGTTGCGCTTGGCTTGCAGATCCTGGGTGCGAGTCTGAACTGTCTTACGTTCCTGCTCCAGTGCTACAAACCTAGCTGTATCAAAAACAAATTTACGGCTTGCGAGGCTGGCAACAACGTTATCCAGATCATTGCGCAGTGTTTGAATATCTAACATGAAAATTCCTAATTATTTTTTGGCTTTTTTGCTGATGGCTGCCTGATCCAGCGATTTCAGGTGCGCTAATTTTTCGCTAATTTTACCTTCTAAGCCACGCGGTGTGGGCACATAAAACTGTATTGCCTGCATATCTTCAGGAAAATAACTCTCACCTGCAGCATATGCTTCTGGCTCGTGGTGTGCATATCGGTATTCTTTACCATAATCCAACGCCTTCATTAGCTTGGTTGGAGCATTGCGCAAATGCAAAGGCACTGACCTTGATTTATCGTTCGCCACAAAGGCTTTGGCTTGGTTGTAGGCGTTATACGCAGCGTTACTTTTTGCCGCAACCGCGCAATAGATCACTGCATTGGATAAGGCTAGCTCCCCTTCTGGCGAGCCAAGACGCTCGTATATCTGGCAAGCTTCCAGCGCCATCGTCTGCGCTCTGGGATCGGCAATACCTATATCTTCGACTGCCATACGAATAATGCGTCGTCCGAGATAAAGTGGATCAGCGCCACCATCAATCATACGTAAGAACCAGTAGAGTGCAGCATCTGGATTGGAACCACGAACCGATTTATGCAGTGCAGAAATCTGGTCGTAGAACGCTTCGCCGCCTTTATCAAAACGGCGTAACTTACTCGCCATACTTGATTCAAGGAACTGCTGGTCTATATTCATCACTCCTGCTGAGAGTGCAGTATTAAAGAGGCTTTCAACGAAGTTAAGTAATCGTCTGGCATCACCATCCGCATAGCCCAGCACTTGCTCACGCACTTCTGGAGTCATGCCGATTGCTGGTGCCATGACTTTCTGCGCTCTATCCAGCAATAAACTCAGCTCATCTTCGGAAAGTGCAGTGAGAACAAACACCTGCGCCCGACTCAAGAGCGCGCTATTAACTTCAAAAGATGGATTTTCAGTTGTAGCGCCAATGAAGGTAATGAGTCCACTTTCAACAAAAGGCAGAAATGCATCCTGCTGGCCTTTATTAAAGCGATGGACTTCATCAACGAACAAAATAGTTTTGCGACCAGATTGCTGAAGTATATGTTCAGCCCGCTCAACCGCCTCGCGAATGTCCTTAATACCTGAAAGCACCGCAGAAAGCGGCATGAACTCAGCATCCGCTGTATTGGCAATCAGCCTGGCCAGCGTCGTCTTGCCCACCCCCGGCGGCCCCCAAAGGATCATCGAGGGAAGCTTTCCGGACTGGAAGGCAAGTCGCAATGGCTTGCCTGGCCCAAGCAAATGCGCCTGCCCGACCACATCATCGAGCGTAGATGGCCTCAAACGCTCGGCTAGCGGCGCTTCGGGGCTGATAGTTTCAAACAGGCTATTCAATCAATGCTTACCTTTTCGCAATGCCGCGATTTCAGTCGCGATTCTTTCGACCTGCTCTTGCTGATTGTTTGCAGGATGTTCATTTGCAAATTTTAATGCGTTCTCCTTAAATACTGGTTCATTTAAGAGCTTTTGCAATAAAGGCTCATAACTTGGCGGTGGGGCATCCGAGTTAACAACAATTCCCACACCCAGTTCCTGCAGTCTCAGTCCGAGCAAAAACTGCTCAAGATGCGTAGGCAATATCAGCATAGGAATCTTGTAATTGAGCAAGGCCGATACCATACCATGGCCGCCATAGGTAATTGCGATGTCACAGCGCTTAAGGATATCTATATCGAATTTTTTCTCAGAAATAATCATCGTTTTAGAGGTGTACTTTTTCTTGAGATTTTGCGAAATATTCGGCGTACAAACTAAAGCATTCACCCCAATGGCGTTTAGCTGTTCAAGTATTTGGGTAAAGTCCCGGTGATCCGACTTCAAATAGACGAACACTGTCTTGATATCTTTTTTGAGCCTGGTAGTTACATTGGCTTCACCGCTACCAGTAATGGGGCCAAAAAATTCTTCGTCTGTTCTATCCAGATAATAATCAAGTTCAGGATAGCTACAGACATAGCGTTTGTTCACCTCCAGCAAACTGGAAACTCTGGGAATAGGCTCTTTACCAAATATCGCCAATACCTGATTGACACTTTTCAGCAAAAACTCATCCGAACTTTTCAAGCGTTCAGGGGGAACATTTAACCATGGACGCATGTTTGGCATAGGCTCTTGCATAGGCGGCAGAGAAAACCCTGTGCTAAAAACAACACTGGGCAAATCCATCACCTTGGCAGTCAGCAAGGCCGTTGGCGCATGGCTCGCCACAACAATATCCGTTTTGCATAATTTGAATAATTCCTGCCACCCGTTTACCAAGGGCAATAATGTCTGGTAATCATGATAGCCGAAATGCAGCAGCATCTCGGAATAGTTCAATGGTGGCTCAGGCAGCCCCTGAGTTTCAAGCAGCCAGAGTGGTGCCTGTAATACTCTCCACGGGGGTTTAATTGTACATATATTCAAATCCCTAACTATCAGGGTGATTTCATGGCCCATTGCGTCCAATCGCTCCGCAATCGGCAACATTTTCTCTATTAAACCCTGATTATTGCCAAGTTCCCAGGCGAATGCTATCCGTGACATAAAAACTCTCATAAAAAGTATATGTTGAAATCCGATATCCACTTGGTACTGATGTGAATATGGCGCTAATAGATAAATGATGCGAAAACATCACAGGTGTTTTAGAAAATTCATGTAACTTATTAAATTCCTATGCTATTTTGGCCTCGCCAATTGACAAATAATTATATTAATAGGATTATTCCAGCAAACTAGGGGAATATAAATAAATGATTCAACAAATCAAAGCACAGTCACGTAAAGCCATAATTACGGCGTGCCTGTTAGCCATTTCTTCATACGCCTACGCCGAGGACTCAGCCTCCGCCCCATCTGCCCCAAAATTTGCTATTCAGTCCTATAAAATCGTTGGCAATACACTACTTTCCGAAGCTGAGTTATCTCAAGCATATGCCCCATACATCGGAGCAAACAAGGACTTCTCAGATATTCAGCATGCTCTGGAAAAAATACAAGACATTTATCTGAGCCGCGGCTACAGCTCAGTGCAAGTCTCCCTGCCGGAGCAAGAATTAGAAAATGGTGAAGTTACTCTTGAAGTCAAAGAACAGACGCTAGTGAATGTCACCATTGAAGGTGCAGAGCATCACGATGACGAAAATATCCTTGCCTCACTTCCAGCCATAAAAGCTGGTGAACTGCCAAACAGTAAAGCCATAGCTCGAAATTTAAAACTCGCCAATGAAAACCCATCCAAGCAAACTGTCGTTCTATTTAAAAATAATGAAGATGATGCAGGCGTCGATGCCACAATTAAAGTAGTCGACGAAAAACCTTGGAAGGCCTTTGGTACGATTGACAATAGTGGCACGCAGCAAACTGGCTATACACGCCTCGGCTTTGGTTTCCAACATTACAATGTTCTTAATAGTGACCACCGTTTTTCTGGCCAATTTGTGACGAACTCACCTACTGACAAAGACATGTTCGATGTCAAAATTTTTGGGTTCGGTTACTCAATTCCACTTTATGACCTCGGCGACTCACTTGATTTCACTTTGGGCTACTCTGACGTCAATGCAGGCACAACCAATCTTCCAGGAACGGGTGCTGGTATCGCTGTGACTGGCCGCGGGGTGGTCGCTGGTGCAAAATACAATCACAACTTTAATAAAATCGCCAACTACCAGCATCGCTTGAGTTTCGGGCTTGACTACAGAGCATATCGCAATCAGATTGATCTGGTTGGCTTCGGTGGCGCTGTAAGCTTGCAAGAACCAGTGACTGCTTCACCTTTCAGCCTCACTTATGCAGGTATATGGCAAGCAGATGAACAAGTTTTAGCCTTCAGCATTAGCGATGTAGTGAATGTGCCCTTTACAAGTCATAGCAGTGCTGACACATACACAACATATGCGGCTGACCGTAATTTTTCAAAAGTTCTATACAGCGCCGACTACAGTCGGCCTTTGCCTCTGCTTGAAAACTGGCGCATCAGATTTGGCGTGAGTGGACAAAGGACAGACGATCATCTGATTGCCGGAGAGCAGTTTGGCGCTGGCGGTATGGACTCCGTTCGAGGATTCCGTGACCGTGTAGTCGCGGGAGATAAAGGTTATCGTTGGGTTGCTGAAGCCATTAGTCCTGATTTTGGGAAAATTATTGGTGACAGCGTAGCCCTTCGAGGCGTGCTATTTTATGAAGGTGCACATACGGCGAATGAGCATGACATTAATGGTAACTCAAGTTCCGATATTAACATCGCCAGCGTGGGGGGCGGCTTGAGACTGGTTTATGCAAAGGACTTCTTCGCACGTATGGATTACGCAATGTTGGTAGATGGCGATAAAACTGCCACAACGGGAACCCGTAAGGAAGGCGATTTATACATGCATGTTAGTGCAGGCTGGATTTGGTAATAGTTCACAGCTTTTTATTTTTAACCGCAGTAAGATGTACTCAACTTAATTCCCCAGTGTATCTATTTAGAAACACGGAGACACAATGAAAACCAGCACCCAGAAAATACTATTTTCGCCAAACCAAAAAGCGATATATGCCGCAGTAATCAGTAGCCTGGCGATGATGAACGCCAACGCGGCGACATTACCAACTAATCCGCATGTAGTATACGGCGGTGTCACCTTCACGCTAAATGGCAATACGCTTACAATTGCGAACAGCCCCAATTCAATTATCAACTGGGGTAGCTTTGATTTAGGTAAAGACGCAGCAGTAATATTCAAACAGCTATCTTCAAGCAGTGCTGTTCTCAATAGAGACACAAGTGGTAACCCTTCCGAAATTTTAGGTAGCCTTTCCTCTAATGGTAAGGTTTTTTTAATCAACCCTGCGGGGGTCATTTTTGGTGTTGGTTCTCAAATTGATACGGCAGGATTGATTGCTTCAAGTCTTAACATTACGAATCAGGACTTTTTACAAGGCAAGCTGAATTTCAATGCCAGCCAATTAAACACAGGGGCCGTAATTAACAATGGCAGCCTCAACACAACCAAAGGCGGCTTTGTTTATCTCATTGCACCAAACGTTGAGAACAATGGGATTATCAAAACGCCAAGTGGAGAAACCATACTTGCAGCTGGCAATTCAGTTGAAATCGTTAACTCAACAGATCCGTCACAGAGAGTGCTAGTAAGCGCAACATCTAAAGATGTAAACCTGAGCCAAGCTATTACAGAGTCAGGCAATAATATATTCAAGGTATTAAATTCCGGAAAGATACAAGCAAACTCGGCTGTAGTAGGCAAAAACGGTAAGGTCTATTTACGCTCGGGTGGTGATATCGAAACTACTGCAGATAGCAAAATAGAGGCTAATGGCGGGAGCTCGACGAACGGTGGATTGATTCAAGCGCTGGCGGCAGATCAGGGGATGTATTTCGGTAGCATGGTTGCTTCTGGCAAAAATGGTGGTTTTATTGAAACCTCTGCTAATTTTCTTGATGTAAATAGTTTAAGTATTTCTACCAAAGCACTTTCACTACAAGGGAAAGATGGTAATTGGCTCATTGATCCTGCCAATATTGAAATAGCGACAAGTGGTTCCAATAGTTGCGGTTCTGGTGGTAGTTTCTCATGCACAACCGACACTTCAGTTATTTTGGTATCTACGCTCTTGACTGCGTTGAATTCTAGCAATGTGACCATTGATACCGCTACATGTACTAGTTGTACAGCTGCTGGTGATATTACTGTCAACGCAGCAATCAATTCAGCAAGCACTCGCAGCTTAACAATGACTGCTGATGGCAGCATTACAGTGAACAATAGCATCTCCATTGGCGGCGATTTAGCCATGGCAGCAAACGGCGGCACATTTACTGGTAATGCAAGTATGACTGCAGCATCCGTGGATTTATATGCTCAAGGCGATATTAACCTCAATGCATTAGTGAAGGCGACCAAAACATCAAGCTTAAGTCCAATTAACATTGAATCTCAAATTGGTGATGTCAACATTAATGGAGGTTTGAATTCAACTGTTGCGGCTGACATGAGTATTACAGCGGGTAGCAATGTTAATATCAACTCAGCTATCAAAACTGCTGGCGGGGACATAAGCCTGACTGCTGATAGCAGCGGATCGGGAAGCGGAACTGTAAATATTGGCAGTACATCCAACACTACCGCTTTTGTAGTTGATGCTGGCGTTGGAACAGTGAACATTAGCGGAGCTAATGCGAACATCATTAACGCCGGTATAACTTCCAAGAATTTTTACGCCGATATCACCAACACCTTGACAGTCGGAGATGCTACGGCAATATTGCCTTCTTTCATCTCAACTTCCACCTATCAGGAAATTTCCGCATCCAACATATACGTCAAAGCGGGGACTGGTCAAACAGTATCTTCACTTTATAACAGTGCTGAAGCTTACCTATTATCCAAAGGCGATCAAAAAATATCAGTCACCAATGGACTTGAGCTAGATGGTAATAATACTGGCACCAACAACTATGCAAAAATCGCTATTCAGGGTAGTGGCACACAGTCTATTGATAGTGACTATTACCTGACATTACACGCTGGAAACGCCAATGGTGCGAATGCCACGATTGATGGGGGAACGGGCTCACAAGACATCAATTCTGTTTACATTGACATATATGCCGGAGCTGCAAACGATTCATCGGCAGGCATTGCTACTGGAGCAGACTCCACAATCACTGCAACTAGCTCTATATCATTAACTGGCGGCAATTCTTCTTCCACAAACATTAGCGACTTTAGTGCTGCTTATATCGGTTCAAAAACTCAAGCGGTCAATCTCACATTGAATGCAGGCAGTCTTTATATGAATGGTGGTTTAGTTTCTGGTGCGAATCCTGGCGCTCTGATTGGTGCCATTGGTAAAAATGCCACAATCACCATGAATATTAATGGCTCTGCTTCATTTGATGCTTCAGGAACATCCAATCCAACGGGAGTTCTTGTAGGTACCACGACTGGCAAATCTATTATTCAAGTGAATGCAGCAGACTTTAATGTCACTGGCGGGTCAACTGGTACAGCTGTGATTGGCTCAAAATCTGCGAGCACTGGTAGTTCATTGGAAATAAATACCAGTGATGGCATCACAATAGGTAACAATTCAATTATAGGCTTTACTACAAGCACTGGCGCATCTACAGGCACTGTGACTCTGGATGCTGACAATATTAGTTCGACAGGCATTGTCTATGCGAACTCTCTAATCGCATCGGCTGATAATGGCATATCATTAGTTGGATTAAATAAAGTCAATACAGTAGAAGCGACAAACAACTCTACTGGTGACATACATTTTGAAGATACCTCAGACTTGACCATATCCTCACATGGCGTATTTAACTATGCTAGTGACGGCAGCATGTATGTCTCCAGCACTGGCTTAATAAAAACTGGCACTGGTGATGGTATACAAAATCTTGGCTCGGGAGCTGGCAGTTTTGTATTACAAGGAGATGGTGGCATTACTATTCAGGATGGTAGTTTGGTCAACAACAGTACTGGGCTGACCCAGCTTAACGCTGATGGCGATATATCCATAGGGGCTGGTGGAATTATAAGTAGCGGTGATGTTAGCCTTTATGCCACCAATATTAAAGGCAGTGGCCTGATTGATCTTGCTGGTATCAATACTGCAAACCTCTACGCAAGCAACAACATTGGTACCGTTACAAAAGCTGGAAACACCACAACTTATACACCAGTCAATATCACTGCTGGTCATATTAATGCAAATGCTGGTGGAACTAGAATCATAGTCGCCAACTATAGTGATGGTTTGTCATCAGCCAGCATGAATGGTACAGGCGCGCCACCAATGTCCACGTCCAATCTGACTGATGCAGTTCTATTTAATTACAAAGACCTTAATAGTACATACATAAACTCAGATGCAGCCAATCTATCTATCGTAGGTAAAAGTGGAAATTTAACTTATACCTCTCTATATGTATCAGGTAAAGATGTACTGATCAGTGGTTCTGGACTGAATATCAACTCATCACAGATCTATTCGAATTCTGTAGCTGTCATCGCAAGTAACCTATCACTTAAGGATAGTTACTTAAATGCAAATAGCATTACAGGTGACATAAGTCTTTTCGGAAATTCGATCAAGCTTGACTCAACGGAACTATTCTCATCTAACAACATTTACTTTAACGCTAATGCAAGTTCTTTCAACAATCTGCCCGGATCTTCAGAACTCTCTAGCTTGCTAAATTTTGCCAGCAACAGCACGATAACTATTGATAATCGATCTTTTGTATATGCTAATAATGACGTTGATTTTCTTGCTGGCACTTTAAATGTAAAGTCTAGTGGCATTCAAAGTGGTCACGATGTTCTTGCTGCAGTCAAAAACAACCTTAATATCAACGGCGGTGATGGTGGTGAAGGTTCGTATATCTACGCAAGTGATGAAGTCAGATTGGCTGTAGGTGGCAATCTTGTTCTTAATTCCAGTACCGATACCACTGGAGATGCACAGATATCTGCCGGATCCTCAGACACCATCTATCTTGACCTGCCATTGCAAGGTAAATATATAGTAGATGGCAAAACAGGTGCTACCACTTCTACGAAAAATTCATCAACAGGGTTTTTCGTTAATGGCTCAGCTGCAGTTGTCGGGGACACTCTGGAAATTAGAAATGGAACCACGAAAACCACAACTGAGACGAAAGAGATTGAGCCCGTAAGAACTGTCACAAACGACATACTGAACTCTACTAAAGAAAAAACCACTGACAAAGACTCATCAAATAAATTATCTAACTCAAAAGCTGATGATGACTTTTTCGGTAATAAAGATAACAAAAACTCTAATAAAAAGAGTCAACCCAAGCAATGTAGCTAAAGAAGCTTAAGGAATGATCATGCTTGTTAAAAAATTTAGTTTCATACTACTGAGTATCATGGTGACATTAGTGCCGCTATCGTCAGAGGCTGCAACCGCATTCGTGAGGCAAATGAGTGGGACACTTTCGGCACAAAAACCTGATGGCAGTGTGAAACTGCTCTCCAAAAAATCTGACATTGAGGTCGGCGATGTCATATCCACAGAAAAAGATAGCTATGCACTGATTAAATTCACAGATGGTGGTGAACTGACAATACGTCCTGAATCAAGCATCAAAATCGAAGCTTACGGCTATGATGAAAATCAGCCAGAGAAAGATAGCTTTATATTCAGCCTTGTAAAAGGTGGTTTAAGAACCATTACAGGCTTGGTAGGAAAGCGAGGCAATCGAGATGCTTATCGCCTCAAAACAGCTACAGCAACCATTGGTATACGTGGGACAGACTATGCAGCCGTGCAATGTGATGGCAATTGCGGCAGCCTGAGAAGTGGCTTGTACCTGAGTGTATTGAGTGGCTTGATCAATTCGCAGAATAATTCCGGCA
>Ga0265327_10003053_pt1 | contig 16565 bp, 13 predicted proteins | sample 41621metaG_FD_202089 | JGI IMG/M metagenome (GOLD analysis project Ga0265327, IMG submission 202089) | Rhizosphere microbial communities from Carex aquatilis grown in University of Washington, Seatle, WA, United States - 4-16-21 metaG | ecosystem: Host-associated > Plants > Roots > Rhizosphere... | reverse complement strand
CAATCGGTGTCAAAGTGTAGAGCGATCAAAGTGTAGAGCGATCGTGGAGTAACTGGCGTCCATCCTGTCACAGCAGACCCGTCGGTTGCAGGCGAGGTCCGGAATTAAGAACGAATTTCAATGTTTCATTGGAATTCGCGGGCGCCGCCCGGCGCTGTGCGCCAATTGACCAAAACGAAAGAAGCGCATTAATTACATAAATGTAATTAATGCGCTTCTGCAGGTCAGAGGAATGTCGCGTTCAGGCCCCGACCTGATCGAACGACAGCCGCATACCGATGAACACCACCATGAGCAGCACCACGATCGACAAGTCGACCCGGACCGGTCCGATGGTCAGCGGAGGGATCAAGCGCCGCAGCAGCTTCACCGGAGGATCGGTCACCGTCATGATCACTTCGAGGATCACCACGGTCAGTCCCCTCGGCTGCCAGTCCCGGCTGAATCCGCGGATGAACTCCACCACCACGCGGGCGATCAACAGCAGCCAGAAGACGAACAGCGCAAAACCCAGAATGTCGAAGAACAGGGTCAATGCAACAGACCTCACTAGCGCGGGAAAAGCGCCGACTGCTGTCGGCGCCTGGGAACGAGCCTACCTAACGCAGACCCCTCCGGCCGGTGGCCGAAGGGGTCTTGCGTGCAGCTGTAGTGGTGTTACTGGTAGCTGTAGAAACCCGCCTCGGCGATCCGGCGACGCTCTTCGGCGCTGACATCGACGTCGGCCGGCGACAGCAGGAAGACCTTGGTGGCGACCTTGTCGAACGAGCCGCGCAGCGCGAACGCCAGGCCGGCAGCGAAGTCGACCAGGCGCTTTGCGTCGGCGTTGTCCATCGACACCAGGTCCATGATCACCGGGGTGCCGTCGCGGAAGCGCTCACCGATGGTGCGAGCCTCGCTGTAATCCTTGGGCCGCAGCGTCGTGATCTTGGCCAGCGCGCTGCCGGCCTCGAACAGCTCGGCCATGCGGCGGGGCTCCATGGCCACGGCGCCACGGGTGGCACCACGCAGGGTGTTGAAGCGCGGACGCTCGAACTCGCGCGGGCCGCGAGCCGGCATCTCGTCGTACCCGCCGCGGTAACCCATTGGGGCGCTTTCCATTTCGCGTGCGTATTCGCGACGGTCGTCGTAGCCGCGCGGCTCACCACGGCCGTAGCCCTCTTCCTCGAAGCGCTCGTCACGGGGGCGACGCGGCGGCGCGTACTCGCGAGCCGGACGTTCTTCGTCGTCGTAGTACTCGTCGTCATAGTCGTCCATCGGCGCCATACCGAAGTAGGCCTTGACCTTGTGCAGTGTGCTCATGGGATGCCCCTAGCTAAGAATGTGGTGTCTGGTGACTGTGATGTAAGTGTGACTGGAGTGACTACTCATGGTGACGTTAGAGGACGTGGTCCCATTAGCGCGGTACCGACACGCACACACGTTGACCCGTGTCGCACCGCAACTTCGAGGTCATTCGACATGCCCGCGGACAGCCCCAGCCGGTGCGGGTATTGCGTTTGGACCCTGAGCAATTCAGCCTCCAGCCGCGCAAACTCCGCTTCGGCCACACTGGCCAGCGGCGGGATCGCCATCAGGCCGGCCAAACCCAGTCCGGGGGCGGCATGCGCGGCCGCGCACAATTCGTCGACCAGATCGGGCCGATCCACCGGCACCCCACCGCGAGCCGGATCCCCGTCGAGGCTGACCTGGATATAGACCTGCAGCGGCTCGGACCTGCGCCCTTGGTCCAGCGCCTCGACCGCACCACGGGACAGCGCCGCCACCAAAGGTCCGGTGTCCACCGAATGCGCCACCGAAGCCCAGCCGGCCACGGCCCGCGCTTTGTTGCGCTGAATTCGACCGATCATGTGCCACCGAATTACATTGTTCGACTCTATGTTCGATGACCAATCGAACAATTTGCCAGACAAAGTGTGCGACACCTCAACGACTTTGCCCGCGGCTTCCTGCTCCCGCGATTCGCCGAATGCCCGGCACCCCAGTCCATAGAGAGCAACAACATCGGCGGCCGGAAAGAATTTGGTCACCGGAAGAAATTCGATATCAGCCCGATCCCGGCCGGCAGCTGCCGCGGCAGCGTCGATACGCGCCTGAATCCGGGCCAGCGACGCGGCCAGTTCGGCCTCGCGCGGCGCGCCGGTCATTCCATCCACACCACCGACGCCAGCCGCCCGGTCGGGGCGCCACGTCGGTGGCTGAACAGTTTCGGATCGTCGACCGTGCAGCGCGGGTCGATGTCGATGGCCTTGATACCCAACCCCGCCAACTGCTTGGCGATGCCGGCCCGCAGATCCAGACCCACGGTGCCGCGCGCGGTCGTGGTGATGCTGCCGGGCAGCACCGCCTCCACGTCGTCGGCCATCTCGTAGGGCACCTCGTAGTTACGGCCGCTCACCGCCGGTCCGAGCAGCACCGAGATGTCCTGCACCTGGGCGCCGAGCTTCTGCATGGCCTCGACGGTCCGCAGCACCACGCCCTTCTGCGCGCCGACCCGTCCGGCATGCACGGCGGCCACCACACCCGCGCGCGCATCACCCAACAGCACCGGCACACAGTCGGCGGTGATCACCGCAAGCGGCAGCCGCGGCGTCGCGGTGACCAGCGCGTCGGTGTTGTCGTAGGCTCCCCCGGCTCCAGTTCCAGGGCCCTCGACAACTTCGACATGGTCACCATGCACCTGGTTCATCCACACCAGCGGGCCGTGCCCGATGGCGTCGGCCAGCCGAGTCCGGTTGGCCGCCACCGCCTTCGGGTCGTCGCCGACATGGTCACCCAGGTTGAACGTGTCGAACGGGGCCTTCGAGACCCCGCCCGCGCGCGTCGTAGTCACTCTGCGGATACGGAACGTCACGATTCCAGATTTATCATGCGTAGCCGCGTCACTCGGCGATCGTCAGTGCTTCATGAACGGCGGCACATCGACGTCGTCATCGTCGTCACCGCGGCCACCAACACTCACCGTCACACCGTTCGTCGCCGCCGGCACGCTGCCCGGGTCGGTGCCGAAGGCTCCGAGCTTGCCCGCGCTGGCGGTCGAGAAGGTCTGCGCCCGGTGCGCGCCACCGGCAGCCGGCGCCGCCGCTCCGGCACCCGGCACTGCCGAGGTGACCGGCTTGCGGCTCTGACCCGCGGTGTCGAATCCGGCCGCGATGACCGTGACCCGGACCTCGTCACCCAGCGAATCGTCGATGACGGTTCCGAAGATGATGTTGGCCTCGGGGTGAGCGGCGTCCTGCACCAGCGACGCGGCCTCGTTGATCTCGAAGAGACCCAGGTCGCTGCCACCGGCCACCGACATCAGCACGCCCTGGGCGCCGTCCATCGAGGCTTCCAGCAGCGGCGAGTTGATGGCGATCTCGGCGGCCTTGAGCGCGCGTCCGTCGCCGCGGGCCGAGCCGATACCCATCAACGCGGTACCGGCGCTGCTCATGACGCCCTTGACGTCGGCGAAGTCGACGTTGATCAGACCGGGCGTGGTGATCAGGTCGGTGATGCCCTGCACACCGTTGAGGAGCACCTCGTCGGCGCTGCGGAACGCGTCCATCAGCGAGACGGCGGCGTCGCCCATCTGCAGCAGGCGGTCGTTGGGGATGACGATCAGGGTGTCGCAGCTCTCGCGCAGTGCCTGGATACCCGTTTCGGCCTGGTTCGAACGGCGCTTGCCCTCGAAGGAGAACGGCCGCGTCACCACACCGACGGTCAGCGCGCCGAGCTTGCGGGCGATGGACGCGACGACGGGCGCGCCACCGGTACCGGTGCCACCACCCTCACCGGCGGTGACGAACACCATGTCGGCACCGCGCAGCAGCTCCTCGATCTCGTCCTTGGCATCTTCGGCAGCCTTGCGCCCGACCTCGGGGTCGGCGCCGGCACCCAGGCCGCGGGTCGAGTCGCGGCCGACGTCGAGCTTGACGTCTGCCTCACTGAGCAGCAGCGCCTGCGCGTCGGTGTTGATCGCGATGAACTCGACGCCACGAAGGCCCTGTTCGATCATGCGGTTGACGGCGTTGACGCCGCCGCCGCCGACACCGATCACCTTGATGACGGCGAGGTAGTTATGCGGGGGTGTCATGGGTCGTCTTCCTCCCTGCTGGGTTTGTCCGGAGCAAAACTTCTCGAATTCCAACCCTAAACCTCAACCATAGGGTTAGAGTTATGTCAAGTTGTTCCGCGCAAACAGAACGGTAGGGCGCCGCCACGCCGCAGCCGTGCAGGCGCGCCGAGAGTTCACGCGTTTTTTCTTCGGCCCTTGCGCACGGAGCTGCGCCGGCCGGCCGGCAAGTGATGAGCTACTTCACAGTCGGCAGGTCAGGACTGGACACGTCATAGGTGTGACCCGGCTGGGTGAGCAGCGCCCCCAATTTCAGGGCCTTCTCTTCCGTACGGTCGGTGGTCCCCCAGATGACCTCACGACCGTCGTTCAGGGTCAGGGTGACACCGGCGACCGACGGCGCCCCGACCCTGGCGACCTGGCTGAACACCTCGGGACGCAGCGACAGCAGCACCTCGAGGGCTGCCAGGGTCGCGGGGTCCTTCGGCCCGGGATTGTCGGCATCCAGGTAGGGCAGTCCCTGCGGCGGCGGTTCGGTCGCGAAATCCACGCCGTCGCGGTCGAAGAGGTGCGGGCCATCGGGGTACTCCTTGGCCGCCACCGGGACCCGCTCCAGCACCGTGATCCGCAGCGTGGACGGGTACTCCCGCTGGACCCGGGCACTGGCCACCCGCCGGATCGTGGCGACCCGTTCGGCCACCGCGTCGGTGTTGACCTGGAGCAGCGGCGTCTCCGGTTTCACCGCGGCCGCCTTCGTCACTTCGTCCTCGGTCAGCGTTCCCAGGCCGGTGACCACGGTGTGGCGGACCGCCATGATCGGCGTGAAGTACAGCACCAGGCCCAGTGCGACCGCGAGGACGGCGGCCACCGCTGACCACAGCAACAGCTTCAGCCCGCGGATGACGCCCCGGGTGGGCGCCTTCGGCTGCTCGCTGAGGCCCGCCGCCCGGCGCCGGGCTTCCTGACGCGCCTGCTCCAGAGCCCTGGCCCGGTCCAGCGCGATCCGGCGTTCCTCCCGCTCGCGCCGAGCGCGGCGACGGGGCCCCTCGTAGTCGGGTGACGCGGGATCGGCCGACGCGGAGTCCGGCGCAGCAGCCTCTTCTGCTGCGGACCCGTCTGCCGCGGCGCCCTCGATCGGCTCCGTCGTGGCCTCTGCCGCGTCGGCCGGCTCGGCCGCGTCAGGGGCGACCTCTGCCGCCGTGTCGCCCTGCGCCGCAACCGGATCCGGCTCCCCCGAGCCGTCCGCCACGGTCACGACGTGGGCCGTCCCGGAGCGGCGCGGTCAGCCTTGACCTCCAGCGCGGTCAGAATCTCGCGACCCAACAGCGTGACGTCGCCGGCGCCCATGGTGACGATGACGTCACCGGGACCGGCCTTGGCCGCCACCTGCTCAGCGACGGCGGAGAAATCCGGCACGTAATGCACCGGGGCCGAGACGTGTTCGACGATGCTCGCGCCGCTGACCCCGGCCATCGGGGTTTCCCGCGCGGCATAGACATCGAGGACGAACACCTCGTCGGCACGGTCCAGCGCCTGGCCGAATTCCTTGGCGAAAGTCTGTGTCCGCGAATACAAATGGGGCTGGAAAACGACGATGGACCGCGACGTGCCGGCCACTGCCCGCAGCGCCTCGAGCGTCGCCCGGACCTCGGTGGGATGGTGCGCGTAATCGTCGAAAACCCGGACGCCGTAAGCGGTTCCGACCGCCTCGAAGCGGCGGCGCACACCTTCGAACCCGGTGAGGCCGTCGAGCACCGCCTCCGGGTCGGCGCCGACCTCCCGGGCCGCCAGCAGCGCGGCCAGGGCGTTGAGCGCCATGTGCTTGCCCGGCACCGACAGTCGCATGCCGCGGCGGTGCTGCTCCCCCGCCAGCTGGATGGCCGCCACCCCACCGGTGCCCTGCTGCTGCCAGGTCAGCAGCGTCACTTCCAGGTCCGTGCGCTGCGCACTGCCCATGCCGTACCGCAGCACCCGAACACCGCGCTCCGCCGACCGCTGCGCCAGCGCCTCTGCACCCGGGTCATCGGCGCACACCACAAGCGCGCCGCCGGGGCGCAGCCGGGCCACGAAATCATCGAACACGGCGGTGTAGGCCTCGACGCTGCCGAAGTGGTCCAGGTGGTCGGCCTCGATGTTGGTCACCACCGCCACGTCGGGGGTGTACTCGAGCAGCGAGCCGTCGCTCTCGTCGGCCTCGGCCACGAAGCAGTCACCACTGCCGTGGTGCGCGTTGGTGCCGGCCTCACCCAGGTCGCCGCCGACGGCGAACGACGGGTCGAAGCCGCTGTGCTGCAACGCCACGATGACCATCGAGGTGGTCGTGGTCTTGCCGTGGGTGCCGGTCACCAGCACCGAGCGGTAGCCGTCCATCAGCTTCGCGAGCACGACCGGACGCATGATCACCGGGATGCCGCGCCGCTGGGCCTCCACCAGCTCCGGGTTGTCCTTCGGGATGGCGGCGTGCGTGCTGACCACGACGGTCGGGCCGCCGGGCAGCATGTCCAGCGACGACGCGTCGTGCCCGATCCGGATCTCGGCACCGCGCGCCCGCAGCGCCGCGACACCACGGGACTCCTTGGCGTCCGAGCCGGACACCTGACCGCCGCGGTCCAGCAGAATCCGGGCGATCCCGGACATGCCGGCACCGCCGATGCCGACCATGTGCACCCGAGCCAGCTCGGGCGGCAGCTCCCGCGCCGTCACCGAAGGCCCGATTCGGCCGTGAGGCCCGCGACTTCCAGGGCGATCTGCGCCACCCGCCGGGCCGCGTCGCGGTGGCCGGCCAGCGCGGCCGCCGTCGTCATCTGGTCCAGTGCGGCGGTGTCGCCCATCAAAGTTCCGATCCGTTCGGTGACGTAGTCCGGGGTCAGCTCGGCGTCGTCGACCAGTAGGCCGCCGCCGGCGCCGACCACCGGGAGTGCATTGAGTCGTTGCTCGCCGTTGCCGATCGGCAGCGGCACGTAGACCGCGGGCAGACCGACCGCGCTGACCTCGGCGACGGTCATCGCCCCGGACCGGCAGATGGCCAGATCTGCTGCCGCGTAAGCCAAATCCATGCGATCGAGGTACGGCAGGCCGACGTACGGCGGGGCACCCGGTGCGGGGTCCGGCAGTTCCAGCGTGTTCTTTCGCCCATACGCGTGCAGGACCGAAACACCTTGCGCGGCGAGGTTTTCTGCCGCGCCCGAGACAGCACGGTTCAGCGACTGCGCACCCTGGGAGCCGCCGAACACCAGGAGCACCCGGGCGTCATCGGCGAAACCGAAGAAGGCGCGGGCTTCCGCGCGCAGGACGGCGCGATCGAGTGAGGTGATCGACTCACGCACCGGGATGCCGACGACCTCGCCACCTTTGAGACCCGAATCCGGCACCGCGGCCAGCACCCGGCGCGCCGAGCGGGCGCCGACCTTGTTGGCCCAGCCCGCACTGGCGTTGGCCTCGTGCACCACAACCGGAACGGCGCGGCGCCGGCGCAGCCCACCGCCGCGGGCGGCCAGGTAGGCGGGCAGCGAGACGTAGCCGCCGAAACCCACGACGACGTCGGCCTGCACCGCGTCGAGGACGTCACGGGTCTCCCGGACGGCGGCACGGACCCGCAGCGGCAGCCGGAGTAGGTCAGCAGAAGGCTTGCGCGGCAACGGAACCGGGGTGATCAGCTGGAGGTCGTAGCCGCGTTCTGGGACGAGTCGGGTCTCCAACCCGCGGGCCGTACCGAGAGCGGTGATCCGGACGTCGGGCCGCAGCGCCACCAGCGCGTCGGCAACCGCCATCGCGGGTTCGATGTGGCCTGCGGTGCCACCTCCGGCCAGAACCACCGAGATGCCGCGAGTTCCCCGCTCATCTCGGTGCGATTCCCCGCCGCTCCGCTCGCCTGGGCCCGAACTCACACCCAATCCTGACTCACCCGTACCGCTGACCTTCCAATGTGCGGACCCGTGGGTCCGACCGGCGCGGGTCACGTCTTTGTTGACCCTTGAGGTCACCATTTTGCCTTGCACGCCGTCCGGCCCCGTCGGCCGGTACGGGGTTGCGGCGGCTCTGACCGGATCGCTGGTCCGGTTCCTCGGTACGGCGCGCGCGCTTCGGGGCGTCGGTCCGGCGCTGCCGGGCCGACGGTTCCTGCCGGGTGGCCTGCCGGGTGGGGCGGGCGGCCTTCGTGGGCTTTGCCGTCTTGGCGGGTTTGGCCTGCCGGGCGGCGGGCTTGCGGGCCGGCTTGGCCCCGGCCTTGTCTCCGCGGCCACGCAGCCGGTCCCGGGCCGAGTCCAGGGTGGTCGGCGAATACGGCACCGGCGCCGGCAGTCGCAGGATGCGGTTCATCCGGTCGTCGCGGCCCGCCCGCAGCGCCGCCACCGCCTCGGGCTCGTGGCGCGCGGCATTGGCGATCAGTCCGATCAACAGAAGTGTTGTGGCCGTTGCTGTTCCGCCGGCGGAGATGAGCGGCAGCTGGATGCCGGTGACGGGCAGCAGGCCGAGCACATAGCCGACGTTGATGAACACCTGACCCACCACCCACAGCGTCGTGGTGGCGGTCAGTAGCCGCAGGAACGGGTCGACCGACCGGCGGGCAATCCGCATACCGGCGTAGGCGAACAGGCCGAACAGCGCGAGCAGGGCCGCCGCACCGATGAAGCCGAGCTCCTCACCGATGATCGCGAAGATGAAGTCGTTGTGCGCGTTGGGCAGGTAGTTGAACTTCGCGGTGCCCTGCCCCAGCCCGTCGCCGAACATGCCACCGTTCGCCAGCGCGTACTTGGCCTGCCGCGACTGGTAACCGATGCCCTGCAGGTCGGAGTCGGGGTCCAGCCAGGCCCGCACGCGGTCGGAGCGATAGCCGGCCGAGACCGCGAGCACCGCGGCAGCGCCGACTGCAGCCACCAGCGATGTGAGGAAGAGCTTCAGCGACAGACCGGCGTACCAGAGCAGACCGAGCAGGACGATGCTCACCGACACCGTCTGCCCGAGGTCCGGCTCGGCGACGATCAGGGCGAGCGCCAGCACCGCCGCGGGCAGCAGCGGGAACAGCAGTTCCTTGAGTCCGGCGTGCTCCATGCGGCGGGTCGCGAGGAGGTGCGAACCCCAGATCGCGAACGCGATCTTGGTCAGCTCGGACGGCTGCATCGAGAAGCCGGCGACCACGAACCAGCCGCGGGCGCCGTTGGACAGGTGGCCGATTCCCGGGATCAGCACCAGGGCGATCAGCACGAGGCTGACGATGAACGCCGGCAGCGCCATCCGGCGCATGAACGCGATGGGCAGCCGCAGCGCGACGTAGAACGCGATGAGGCCGATGATCGTCCAGAGGACCTGCTTGGCGAAGATCGTCCAGGGCGAGCCGTCCTCGTCGTACGAGTGCACGCCCGAGGCCGACAACACCATCGTCAGGCCCAGCGTGATCAACAATGCCGCGCAGGCGATGACCAGGTGGAACGACGTCATCGGACGGCTCAGCCAGGCCCCGAACCGGGCCCGGGGCCCCTGCCGCTTGGGTTCGGCCGGCTTGGCCGCCGACTCCGCGGTGGCGTCTTTGGCAGCTTTGCCGGCGTCACCGGTCGTGGCCGCGTGCTGATCGTCGGGAGCCTGCGGGCTCTCGGGGCCGGCTTTGCTCCGGCGGAGCTTTGCAAGGATGTCCGGCATGTGACTACCCGACCTCGTCGTTCACATTGGTCACAAAAACCACAACTGTCCCTTGCATCCCAAAATCCTCCCCTGTCACGCCCGTCGGGCGCGGCACATCCGGCGCGTGTCGCCGGAATGGAGCGATTTGCCACAGGGTGAGGATGCAATCGACCGAGTGTGCGATCAGCGCCCCTCGCGAGCGATTTTCGCGATCCGTCCGCACAGTCGCGAGGCGGGGGCGCCCGGCGAGCTGCTCGCGGCTTCGGCCTAGGCCTTCATTGCCGTGACCGCCTTGACGAGCAGGTCCTTCGCGACCTGCGGGTCGATGTCGGCCTGGACGACGGCGACGGTCTTGTCGCCCAGGACGGCGGTGTACGTGGCTTCCTCGATGGCCTTACCGTTGGCGATGATGTGCGCTTGCACGCCCATCGTCTTTGCGCCCGCGATGTCGGGGCCGGGGACCCGCTCGACCGTCGCGGTGACGCCGTCGGTCGAGTCGACGGTGAGGTGATCGCAGCCGGCATGGCCGAGTTCGCCGACGGCGTTCGCCGCCTCCGCCGCAATCACGATGATGGTGTGGGCCTCCTGGTTGCTGCCGATGAAGCCCACGGTCTTGGCACCGACGCCGGCGGGCGCGAGCGGCTTGAGCAACGACGCGCACTCGGCGGGCGTGACGACCGACGGCGGCATGGTGGTGAGCGCGCCGACACCGGGCGCGTCCAGCTTCTCCTGGGTGACGGTGTCGGCCTCCAGATCCATCGGGTCATAACCCGGCGGCAGGCTGCTCTTGGCGCTGCCGACCTTCGAGATGTCGTACTTCGCCGCGGCCTGGCTGCCACTCCCGGACTTGCCGTCCGAACCCCCGCAGCCCGCGATCAACGCCGCACCCGACAGCACGGCAACGGGCCCGACCAGGTATTTCTCGACATTCATGGCGCGAACCCTAACAGCGGGTCCAGCACCACCGCGCAAAAGCTGGTTGTAGGCCGGGAGCCGCGTGTCTAGCGGCCGCCCGCCGACAGCCACTCGCTGTAGAACAGCGCCACGCCGAGCCCGCAGGCGATGGCGGTGAGCAACCAGAACCTGATGATCACGGTGGTCTCGGCCCAGCCGGCCAGTTCGAAATGATGATGGAACGGCGCCATCCGGAACACCCGGCGCCCCGTGGTGCGGAAGGCCAGAATCTGGACCACCACCGAGGTCACCTCGGCGACGAACAGCGCGCCGAGCACGATGGCGAGCGTCTCGGTCCGGCTGGTCACCGACAGGCCGGCGATGATGCCACCGAGCGCCAGCGAGCCGGTATCGCCCATGAAGATCTTGGCCGGCGCGGCGTTCCACCACAGGAACCCGATGCAGGCACCCGCGGTGGCGGCCGCGACCAGCGCCAGGTCCAGCGGGTCGCGCACGTTGTAGCAGCCCGGTCCCGGGCTGGTGGCGCACGCGTTGCGGTACTGCCAGAACGTGATCAGCACGTACGCCGCGCTGACCATTGCCATGGCACCGGCCGCCAGTCCGTCCAGACCGTCGGTGAAGTTGACCGCGTTGGACCACGCGCTGACCAGCACCACGATGAACAGCACGAACAGCAGCGGGCCCAGGGTGACGGTCGCGATCTCGCGCACATACGACAGGCCGGCGCTCCCCGGCGTCAGCCCGTAGCCGTTGCGGAACTGCAGCACGAGCACACCGAACAGGACGGCCGACACCAGCTGACCGATGGTTTTGGCGGTCTTGTTCAGACCCAGGTTGCGAGCCCGCCGAAGCTTGATCAGATCGTCGATGAAGCCGACGGCGCCCAGCGACGTGGCCAGCGCGAGCACGAGCAGGCCCGAGGCCGACGGCCCTTCGCCGTCGACCAGCAAGCCGACGAGGTGGGTACCGAGATACCCGCACCAAATCCCGGTGACGATCGCCACGCCACCCATCGAGGGCGTGCCGCGCTTCTTCTGGTGGCTGGCCGGACCGTCCTCACGGATCTCGTGGCCGAAACCCCGGCGGGTGAACAGCCGGATCAGCACCGGCGTCAGCACGATCGACACCGCGAGCGCGATACCGACGGCGAACAGGATCTGGATCATGCCTGCCCCTCCCGCGCCAGCTCCTCGGCCAGCGCGCCGAGCCCCGCGGAGTTCGAGGCCTTGACCAGCACGACATCGCCGGGCTCCAGCTCGGCGCGCAGCAAATCAAGCGCGGCGTCGGCGTCGGGGACCGGCGAGACCTCGCTGCCCCACGAACCTTCCATCACCGCGCCGTGTTGCATGGCGCCCATAGTCCTCCCGGTTCCGACGACGACCAGTCGTGACACATCTAAACGCACGGCCAGTCGACCGATGCTGTCATGCTCGGCAATCGCGTCGTCACCCAGTTCGGCCATCTCGCCGAGCACCGCCCAGCTACGCACCGGCGCACCGGACTCGGCACGCGCCGACTTGGCCATCCAGGCCAGCGCCTTGAGGCCCGCGCGCATCGAGTCGGGGTTGGCGTTGTAGGCGTCGTTCACCACGACGACGCCGTCGGCGCGGGTACTGACCTGCATGCGGTGCTTGGAGACGGGCCCGGCACCGGCCAGCGCGTCGGCCACCTGCGGCAGGGTCGCGCCGCATTCCAGCGCGACGGCGGCGGCACTGAGCGCGTTGGACACCTGATGATCGCCGTGCACCGCGAGTGCGATGTCGACCTGCTGCTCCCCCGCGTGCAGGGTGAAGCGCGGGCGGGCCAGCTCGTCGAGGGTGACGTCACCCGCCCAGAGATCGGCTCCGGGTGACCGGGACACCCGCACCACGCGGGCCCGGGTGCGCTCCGCCATGGCGGCCACGGCGCCGTCGTCGGCGTTGAGGATGACGACACCGGTCGACGGAACAGCTTGCGGCAGCTCGGATTTCGTCGCCGCGATGACGTCGCGCGAACCGAACTCGCCGAGGTGCGCGGTGCCGACGTTGAGCACGACACCGATCGACGGCGGTGCGATCGCGGCCAGCGCGGCGATGTTGCCGGGGTGCCGCGCGGACATCTCCAGCACGAGGAAGTCGGTGGCGCCGGTGGCGCGCAGCACCGTCCACGGATGGCCGAGCTCGTTGTTGAACGATCCGGGCGGCGCGATCACTTCACCCAGCGGGGCCAGTACCGCGGCCAGCAGGTCTTTGGTCGACGTCTTGCCCGACGAGCCGGTGACGCCGATGATCCGCAGTCCTCCGGCGGCCAGCCGGTCGGCCACCGCGCGGGCGAGCTTGCCCAGGGCGGCCAGCACCGCGGCGCCCGAGCCGTCGGTGTCGAACTCCAGCGCTCCCGAGGCCGAGTCAACCTGTCCGGCAACCGGTTTCACCACGATCGCCGGAACCCCGACTGGACGGGCGGCCAGCACCGCGACCGCACCGGCTGCCACCGCGCCCGCAGCGAAGTCGTGTCCGTCGGTCCGGGCTCCCGGCAACGCCAGGAACAGCCCGCCCGCGGTGACGGCCCGCGAATCGAACTCCACGGTCCCGGTCACGCGTGTCGCGGCAGCAGCCGCAGGCGAGATGTCGGACAGCTCGCCGCCGACGATGTCGGCGATCTCCGCCAGGGTCAGGTCGATCATGCGGGTGACTCCCCAGCTTTCCCGGCCGCCGCGTCCAGTGCGGCCGCCAACTCATCACGATCATCGAAGGGCCGGGTCTGACCGGCGCGGGTCTGACCCGACTCGTGGCCCTTGCCTGCGACCAGCACGGTGTCCCCCGCACGGGCCCAGCCGACGGCGTGGTCGATGGCCGCCCGGCGGTCACCGATCACCACCACCTCGGCCGTGCCATCCGCGGCCCCCGCCGCGATGGTGCCCCGGATGAGCTCGGGGTCTTCGTCGCGCGGGTTGTCGTCGGTGATCACGACGAGGTCCGCCAGTTCCGCGGCGATGCGTCCCATCGGTTCGCGCTTCCCGGCATCCCGGTTGCCGCCGGCGCCGAACACCACGGCCAGGCGGCCCCGGGTCTGCGGGCGCAGGGTCTGCAGCACCGCCTCGAGAGCGCCGGGCTTGTGCGCATAGTCAACGAGGGCCAGGAAGTCCTGTCCACGGTCGATGGGCTGCAAGCGGCCGGGGACGGTGGCGGCGGCCAGCCCGGGCGCGGCCTGCTCCGGGGTGACGCCCACCGCGTCGAGCAGCGCCACGGCCAGCAGCGCGTTGGCGACGTTGTAGCCGCCGGGCAGACCGATCCGCAGCGCGTGCCGGGCGCCGTCGGGCCCGATGGCGGTGAACTGCTGACCACCGCGGTCGGCCTCGATATCGGTGACGATCCAGTCGGCGTCGCCCGTGGTGCTGACCGTCACCGGGTCGGCGGCCCGGGTGGCCATCTGCCGGCCCCAGTCGTCGTCGACGCACACCACCGCCACTTCGGCGTGGTTGGGCGAATCCGGTTGGAACAGCCGGGCTTTGGCGTCGAGGTAGTCGTCCATCGTCGGATGGAAGTCGAGGTGGTCGCGCGACAGATTGGTGAACCCGCCGGCGGCGAAACGCAGGGCGTCCACCCGGCCCAGCGACAGCGCGTGGCTGGACACCTCCATGACGACGGTGTCGACGCCGCGCTCGACCATGGCGGCCAGCAGCGCCTGCAGCGCCGGCGCTTCCGGAGTGGTCAGGGAGCTCGGCAGGTCGCGGCCGTCGATCCGGATGCCGACCGTGCCGATCAGTCCGGCCACCCGCCCCGCGGCGCGCAGCCCCGCCTCCACCAGATAGGTGGTCGTGGTCTTGCCGGAGGTCCCGGTGATCCCGATGACGCGCAGTCGCTCCGAGGGCCGGCCGTAGATTTCGGCGGCGATTTCGCCGAGCACGGCCCGCGGGTCGTCGTGCACCAGCACGGGGACGGACACGTCGAGCAGGTCCAGACCTGCCGGATCCGTCAGCACCGCGGCGGCGCCGGCAGCGACGGCGTCAGCGGCGAACCGTGCACCGTGTGCGGCTGAGCCCGGCAGGGCCGCGAACAGATCACCCGCGACGATGTCCCGGCTGCTCAGCGTGACGCCGGTGACCCGCAGCGCCCGGGCCTGGGCATCGGAAGGCAGCGCTGCGCCAACATGGTCGGCCAACGAGCCCAGCGCGGCTCCGACAGGGTCAGCGGGGCGCAAGGTAGGCGAAGACATGGCCATGACACAGTACCGGGCCGGAGACGGGCACCCGGCTCGTCAGGTCGCCTGCAGGACCAACGGCGGACCGGGGTCCGGTGACAGCGGCACATTCTCCCGCTGCATCAGCCATGCCGCGATGTTGTGGAACAGTTGCGCCATCGAGTGCCCCGGCGTGCCGTCGGCGTTGCGCAGCGGGTTGTTGGCCATGATCCCGACGACGTAGCGCGGGTCGTCCGACGGCGCCATGCCGGCGAAGGTGATCCAGTAGTGGTCGTCGTCGTAGTAGCAGCCGCACGCCGGGTTGATCTGCTGGGCGGTACCGGTCTTGCCGGCCATCTGGTAGCCCTCGACGGCGCCCGGCCAGCCGGTGCCCTGCTGGGTGCCGCGCGGGTCACGTTGGAGGGTCGCGCGGAACATGTTGCGCAGCGTCGCCGCGGTCTGCGGTGACACGACCTGGACGCCCTCGGGCGCCGCCTGGTCCTGATGCGTGCCGTCGGCCGAGACGATCGACTTGACGATGCGTGGCGGGATGCGCAGGCCGTCGTTCGCGATGGCCTGGTACATGCCCGTCATCTGCAGCAGGGTCATCGAAAGACCCTGTCCGATCGGCAGGTTCGCGAACGAGCTGCCCGACCACTGATCGATCGGCGGCACCAGACCCGCGCTCTCACCGGGCAGGCCGGACCCCGTGCGCTGGCCGAGACCGAACTTCGTCAGCATGTCCGCGAACCGCTCCGGGCCGACGCGCTGGGCCAGCATCAGGGTGCCGATGTTCGACGACTTCCCGAAGACGCCGGTGGTGGTGTACGGGTCGACGCCGTGGCCCCAGGCGTCGCGGATCGTGACGCCACCCATGTTGTAGCTGCCCGGAACCTGAAGCACCTCATCGGGATTCGAGAGCCCGAACTCGATGACCGAGGCCGCGGTGACGATCTTGTTCACCGAGCCCGGCTCGAACGGCGACGTCGCAGGCAGGTTGCCCATCTGCTTGTCGTCCTGCCGGCTCAGTTCCTGTGCCGGATCGAACGTGTTGTCGTTCGTCATGGCGAGAATCTCGCCCGTCTTCGAATCCAGGACCACCCCGGACACGTCGTGCGCGCCGGACATGTCCTTGGCCTGCTGCACCTGCTGCTGGACGTAGTACTGGATGTCGTTGTCGAGCGTGAGCTGCACGGTGGCGCCGTTGATGGCGTCGTGCCGGTCCCGGTAGCTGCCGGGGATCACCACACCGTCCGAGCCCCGGTCGTAGGTGACCGAACCGTCTGTGCCGGAAAGCTTTGCGTCGAAGGAATCTTCGAGGCCGAGCAGGCCGTGGCCGTCCCAGCCGATGTCGCCGACGACGTTGGCGGCCAGCGAGCCGCCGGGGTACTGGCGGATGTCCTGCCGCTCCGCGCCGACCTCGGGGTACTTCTTGGTGATGGCGTCGGAGATCGCCGGATCGACGGCCCGCGCGAGGTAGACGAACGAGTCCCGTCCGGTGATCTTCTTGGCCAGGGTCGCGGCGTCGGGCTTGTTGTTCAGCAGACCGGCCACGCCGACCGCGATCTCGTTGAGCCGCTTGTCAGGGTCGGGTGCCGCCGGTGTCTTGGCCTTCGCCTCGGTCAGCTGCTGGCGGATCCGGTTCGGCTGGAAGGTCAGCGCGCGGGCCTCGATGGTGAACGCCAGCTTGGCGCTGTTGCGGTCGACGATGCTGCCGCGCACCGCCTTCTGCACATCGGTGACCTTGAGCTGGCTGGCCGCCTCGGCGCGCAGACCCGCGGCCCGGGGACCCTGCAGGAAGAACAACTGGACGGCCGCCGTC
>Ga0265327_10003052_pt1 | contig 16575 bp, 24 predicted proteins | sample 41621metaG_FD_202089 | JGI IMG/M metagenome (GOLD analysis project Ga0265327, IMG submission 202089) | Rhizosphere microbial communities from Carex aquatilis grown in University of Washington, Seatle, WA, United States - 4-16-21 metaG | ecosystem: Host-associated > Plants > Roots > Rhizosphere... | reverse complement strand
TTCGGCCATTTTTTGCGTAAATTAGCTGGCGTGTTTATTGCGGTTTAGCTTGTACATTTGTGACTATCCCTATAGCCATTTTCACGTAATTTGTCGGCAATTTTTATTCCCATTTTCACTACATCTACTTGCCAATTATTAATAAATAATATTTCGTTTAGTATAAGAATTATTGCTCCGGCGCAAATATCAACATGATCTGGATTATCAATTTCAGCATCAATAGCACTAATCAATGCGTTAGACCTATCCGATTCCTGCTTATTTGGATACGGAAAAATTAGCATTTCTCGCACCTCTTTCAATAATGATATGCTCATTTATTCCTCTAATTTTTTTCCAATTGCTCAATAGTTTTAGCCAAAAGCTGCAACTCAGAACCATAAATGTCTTCAAACTGCCGCTTTGATTTGTGGATGCTGAAATCACCCATGTGATGCTCAGGGCATAGCGGTATCGTTAAGAAATTATCCTTTAGTCGCTCTTCACGAATATGATGAACATGAGCCGGCATTTTGCAGATCAAACAGCCTAATGCCGCTACCCTCCCCATGTGTCGCTTTTCTGCTGCTGTTGCCGGTTTCTTAGTCATCACACAAACCCCAGCACTTCAGCCACAACATTATCTAAATCATCCCTGGAATAATTAGTTAGCACTCTTTGCAGCACTACGTCGACCACCCGAGAATAAAGACACTCAAAATCATCCTGCTTCATATTCGCAAAGCTCATTGATTGCGCCTCGTAACGCACATCACCCTTTAGATTGACTACCGGGTAGCCGAACCCGGCCATAATCATCAAATCCTTGCGGAATCGATCCCGGTTTTTCTCAATCTGAATCCCTTTGTACTGGTTAACCGGCATTTCCCAGGCGTCAAAAGCAACTCCGATCATCGCGTAAAACTTCCTGTGGAAACCAAGATTCCGAGGCTGGGTAATCTCCGCCTTATACTCTTTGCCCCACTTCATTTTCTCCATGGCATCGGCGCTATCTTGGTCAGCCGGGATAAAGCCTTGGTAGGTTTTGATCAGATGCAGAGCGGTCATAGAGCAACCTTGCGCTTTTCTATATTATTCAAAACAAACTCCAATCCCTCGCAAGACAGCGCCCTAATCGCGATAAATGAAAGCCCCGCTATAACAATCAACACAACAACAAAATAAACCGCCGGAAGCGCATAAGGAGCCAATTGTTTTCTGGTCATTTGCTCACCCTAATGTTCGCCGGATCAGTTAAATCGATCTGACACCCATGCTCGGTGATTGCATGGCTCAGGCCGACGAATAAATCAGTCAGCGCGTCGTTTTTCTCTTGCTGCGTTGCTTGCTTAAGTTTCGGTTCAGCTGAGATAAGCACCGAATTACCACGCGTAATCGCTTTATTTATTTGCTCGCCTATATATCGCATTACCGGAACGGCCATTGAATTCCCCAGTGATTTATATCGTGGACCATCGGCGGCGGGTTTTCCACGGTACGGAACATCCGTATAGCCAGACGGGAATCCCTGTAGCCTTTCGCACTCCACCGGAAGCAAACGACGCACAACCATTCCTTTCTGAATTGATGGAACCCCAGCCCCGCCGCCTTCGCTCGATAAAATTGGTGGTGTAACGACATCAGGAGAAAATCCATCTTGGCCACACGCTCTAAACGAAACTGCCATAGGGTTCTTTGCGCAAAGCGAAGGCGATAAATCCTCTGTACTGGCGTATTGGGTTCCACTTAGCCTTTCCGGAAAGGCTATTGCTACCTGTCCGCCTGCATTCTGGTTACTGTTAGCGCTATTCATGCTACGTAGCGTAGGGCTTATTGACCCGGCATCGGCGCCATGATCCTTACACGAAAAGGCAATTAAATTTTCATGACTATCTTGCGGCCTAGCCCTAAGTGTGCCGCACCCTTCCTGCCAATATCCGGCGCCGGTTGAGTGGTATACCGCAATAGCCTGAACCTCGGCTCTCGCTTCGAGCGTGTAAGCGATACCTTCCTGAATACCCATTCCGCCCGGGCCGATATTTATATTTTCTTTTAATGCTCCGGCCTGTATAGCAAAACACTCAGACTCAAAATCAAGTCGAACACCATGCGCATTCAGCGTAGGGGAAGCATCTATCTGCCCACTGGTATTACCTCCGCCAAAGCAAGCCACTACAGGTCTTGCCCTAGTATCTCCGGCTCGCTCAACCCCTCGGCCACTGCTTGTAAGGCATGGTGCAACATCATGGGTAACTTCTTGCCCCGCTTCTCGGCTCGGCGGAGTATTCCCGCGCAAGCTGTGGCGCTCAAGAAGTATCGGCGGTCTACTGACCCAGTCTCCAAAATCGACGAGAGCGAACACGCGCTTGCGCCGCTGCGCCAATCCGAACCATTGCGCGTCCAGACAAGCCCATTCGAGCATTCCATTGTCGCCAACCGCTGCGCCTTCTGTGCCCCAGCCGTTTTTGGGGATTGCAACGTCTCTGAGTCCTGCCATTTCTCCAACCACTTGAGCAAAGTCTGCTCCCTTGTTTGAACTGAATGCACCAGGGACATTTTCCCAGAGCGCAAAACGACATCCGTTATGTTTCCGTGCCCATCGAATAATTCTAATTGCCGTAGTGAATAACCCGCTGCGCGTCTCGTTGCCTTCTGCATCTTTAAATCCTAATCTTTTGCCGGCTATTGATAGGTCGGTGCAAGGTGAACCGAACACAACAAGATCAATATTTCCCAGTGCTTTTATTTGCTCTTCGGTTATTTTGGTAACATCACCAAGATTTGGAATATCCGGGTAATGGTGCGTCAGGACCGCGCACGGAAACTGCTCAATCTCACTAAACGCAACGGGTTCCCAACCAAGATCATGCCAAGCCATTGTTGCCGCTTCAATTCCTGAAAATAAAGAAAGATACCTCACAGCATTCCCCAATATTTAGCACTGAGGGTCCTAACCGTAACTGTACGGCGCGGGCTATTTAGTGCCGCATCGTAAGCGGCCATGTTCGCGATTCGAGTTTCAGGACGATCAAACCAGCCCATTAGAAACCTGAGCGCTAATATTTTGTCCATTACAGCGCCGCCCTGATAGCGCTAAAAGCCGAAACACCAGCCGCTTTGTTTCTAGGCTTGTCATGCCCAATGGCCTTTTGCCCACTGTCCGGTTCTTTCAAATCGTCATCGGTCCAATCCGCCCAGCCATTTTTTAAACATTGCTCATAGGCTGGTTTAATCATGCGCTTGGCGTCGACCAGCTTAGCGGTACGCAGCGCAAACATATCAACACAATCTCGCTTGGAAACAGCCAGCGCCATTGGATGCTTATAGCGCCTTGCCAGCGAACCCTGGCGGGCTGATACCGAAATCAACATCGACACGATTTCATCCAGCGTTGGTGAATTAGCCTTGTTTTTCGACAAACAAAGCTTTCTGAACTCAGGCCATGCTGGCGGCCACGATTCCTCTGGCGTCGAGAGTATTATTTTTTCCAGAGTCAAGAAACCAACTGCAAGTTGATCGGGAGTTATGCCGGATAGCCCTCGCTGCCAATCCCTAGCCAAACCCGATAGCTGTTTTTTTTCGTTTATAGCCCTTCCGTACTGAGAACTCCACTTGTTCGCATACAGTCCTACCATGCGTCTCCAGATGTGCGCAATTACTGTGTCGCTGAGAATTTCAGTTGATAACGCGCTCTTGTCTTGCTCGGTCAAGCCCTTCGAGCAACTCAATGTCTCGATCTGCTTGCTCTGCATTGGATAGTTTTCGACCAGCGCCAATACAGGCTTCATTGTTGTTTTTTGCATTATTCCCCCGGTTTTCTTGAATTCTGTTTTTCACTATGGCAACCAGATACGCAAACCCCTTCCCTTTTTGCACCGACTCGGTTGCTGCAAAACTGAAATCCTGCATAGTTGCGCCGGCAGCAATAGCAGCCAGCAACTCAGGATGCATAGGATTTACCTGCATGATGCCAAGACGCGTTAACTCGACACACACCTGACCGGCTGTAATTGGGCCAACAATGTCTGAGTTAGTGTGTGTGTCTTTAGACAAGTTATTAGGTACAGGGTACAAGGTACAAGGTACTAGCTGTGCTGCCACCGTGTCAGCATCGTGCTGGTCTGATGGTTGCCCCGTGTCAGCATCGTGCTGGTCTGATGGTTGCCCCGTGTCAGCATCGTGCTGGTCTGATGGTTGCCCCGTGTCAGCATCGTGCTGGTCTGATGGTTGCCCTATTGCCGCAACATTCATGTATGGTGGGTGCGGCATATCGTTTGGCTTTTCGTCTCTATGAGGGTTTTGGTGCTTAACAAACTCAACAATATGGATATATTTAGCGCCGTCAACTTCATATCGATGGATGAAGTTATACCTATCCAATTCAGACAATGATTGATCAACATCAAGGTTGTCAGCCGGAAATAAGGCCATTTTTATTTTTTTTGGCCTATCCTCTAAAATTCCCCGTCTATCAGCAATTGTTAGTAGTCCGATAAATAGTAGTCTGGTATGAAACGGGAGTTCTACCATATCCTCATTTACAAAAAATGAGGGCTTTACTTGCCTTGTTCTGGCCACGAGTAACTCTCTTTAATTTCATTAAGAAGATTAACAAAGTGAGACCAGTTTTTAGCTTCAAAAGCAGCGCTCTTTAATTCATCAAGCGCAGATAGGAAGTATTCAGTCTTGTGCCCTTCTGTTGCAGCATAAAAAGCAGCTTCCAATAATTTTAAAGCCCTTGAGTCGTCAAAATAAGAAAGTCTATTTCTTGCTATACCTCTTATATAAAACAGCTTTACAAGGTATTCCGGGACATCCTTAGAATTTAATAACGCGCCTATTTTTCTAAAAGAAATATCGACCGAATCATGTGTTATTTTTCCATTTTCATCTAATTTTATGTAGAAATCGTTTGACTTATCCATGGCCTCAAGAATATCTTGCAAAGAGAATTTTCTTAGCCATGACGCTATATCTTTTCTTCCCAATTCATTTAATGAATAGCCTTTTATAAACTTATGCCAATAATCGACAGCAGCATTTAGCTCCATGTCTTTAATGCTATTCATTCCATCTTTCCATTGAATAAGCATTTCTAACTGCTCTCGTTTCTCATTCAATTCATTAAGCATTTCCTTTTGCTTGTGTAATGTGCTTTGATCAGATAATGGAGTTGCGCTTTTTCCTAAATTACAGGCTACGCATGATGTTATTAAATTAAGCAAATCATTACTCCCATCTTTACTAACTGGCTGAATATGATCTACATGCAAAACAACATTTGGAGCTTCTTCTCCACAATACTGACACTTAAAAGAATCACGTTTAAAAATCTCAAACCTGATCTTCTTTGATATTCCTTTTCTTTTCATTTTGTTACCTATCAATAACTATCAAAAAAATAAGCGGCAACGAGTGATAGAGGCTCGCTTTCATCCGGCCAGACTAGCCGCCTACTGGGTTAAAACTATTTCAAACTTTCCTTAATCTCAGCAAAACCGTTAAATGAACTTTTCTTTTTGCTCACCGGCTTAACCGCTTTCGATGCGGTATTAACCCGTGCTTTAAGATTTTTATGCTCTCTTTTCAAAGCTTCTATTTTCTCTTGAAGCGCTCGCTCTTCCTTTTTCAGAAGATTCACCGATACAGATAGTCGGTTTTCACTATTCGCCATAAAAGCGACGTATTCGTAAGGATCGATAACCTTCCCGCATTTTTCGCAGCTTAATTGACGTAAATGCTCATCGAGCACCATCTGCGGATGCCTACAAAGATTGTAATCAGTGGCTTTTTTCGTAAAGACGCGCTTAACGCTAGAGCTCTTAAAATCAACCTCGACTATCATTTACCAGTCCCACTATCGGTTTAAACTTGCCGCACGTTCTTTTCCCTGTACCACCCCAAAACAACGGGTAGTCAGGCCTATTGCCAAGCTCAATCAACAGACTTGTAAGCTGTGATTTAGATGCGCCTTTTGATACGTAATGGTCATAAGCCTTGCAGTCGCCCAGGCCATACCCAATGCCAATTTCATCGAAAACAAATCCTGCACAGTCCCGGCAACAGACCTCTTTAGTCGCACAATCCATACGAACTTAAACACACCTGAGCATCCGCAACATCCTTAAACAAATCGAATGTCCGCCCACCTCTTCCGGTTTTACTCCACTCAACTACTCCACGGATGCCTGTTATCGCACCGCCTGTTTTTGAGGCGTGAAAAAACGTTGCATTATTTGTTCTGCTGCACAACGATACGATGCGCTCCCACTCCGCAATACGGTCGATATGCTCAGGAAAACGCAGCGCAATTTCGCTCAGCTCATCCTTTTTGCAATTCACGCACGGCATACATCCAACTCGCCCCATGCCCATTTTGTACAATGGATTTGGATCAACGCCATGCCGTTTTGCGATAGCAAAAACATCAACTGCCGTTAACTGATGAATCGGCCGATAATTCCAAATTCCACCGCCCAGAGAATCATAAATCGGATATTTAGCCCGCCGCGGCGATTCCTCAGCGCGGACTCCTTGCCACGACACGACGATTTTTCCCTCATCAATAACCGGGAAATGAACCTGCCAAATTATTTGGTTGCGTTTTAACTCTTCCGTGCAAAATGCAGCCATAGTTGACGCAAACCGACCTTTGATCATCATTAAGTCCAGGAACGGATTTCCGGACGGATATAGATTTTCCAGCATTCGACGCTTCTGCTTGTTAGTAAACCTAACCGGTTTTACAGATACACTTTGTATGCTGCCGTCAGCATTACGCTTAATCACACGGCGCTTTTTTACACGTCGGTCATTCGCAACAAACGCCCGGCGGTGTGCAAAATCACCGGAAAAATCAGCCTGAATAATGCGAACCTCCGGGCCGCCGGTTTGATGATGAAAATTGCGCACATAGTCCATTGTAATTTCGTGCTCATTGCCGGTATCGGCGCAAACCGCTACAAAATCAATGCCAGCCTCAAGGGCAAGTAAATACATGGCAACAGAATCTTTCCCGCCCGAAAATGACAGTACGTTTTGGGCGTTGCTATTCCTCAGCAGATCAACGCCATCGATAATTAAGTCAGGTAGACTAAACTTATTAGCCATTATCCGAACTTTGCCGGATCGTGTACTTTATGAGTATTCAGAAGATCAACGCCCATGACGACAAACGGACCCTTACCCAGCGCCTTTCTTTCGATGAATGCCTTCATCGCCGACATGACAGCAATGGCCTCATTAATCTCGGTGATTGCGGCCGGCGCTTTGTCTTTGTCCCGACTATCGATAACGCCGTCGTTTAGCAGTCCGGAAATTGCAATAATGGCCTCACCGGTTTCTTTGGCTATTTTGCCGATGAAGTTGGCGTCTTCCGATAGACTGCCGGTCGGCATTGGAATAGCCAGCATACCTTGTCTGGATGCCAGTTCGATTTGAAGGCGGAAACGGCGCTCTGAGGGGAACGCGGAAATAATTGATTCGAGCAAGTCGATTGGAAGCTGCTTAACCAGGTCATCACCCAGCCAGCGGTTGAATTTTTCAGCGTCACGAGCCATGCGAACCGATAAATCTGCTACTTGGCTCCACTCGATGTGGCGAGAGTGCAGATGATGAGTGCGCTCATAGTGCTCGCGGACATTGCAAACAAATACACCCATTGATGTGCCGGTATCGCGCTGATATTTTTGCAGATGCTCTTGGATAACTTGAGTCAGTGAATGGACTAACGTTTCGGTGTGAGTGCTTTGCGTTTGAGTGCGCATTGATAATTCCTTGTTGCTGTTATTGTTGATCCGTCACTTAACGTTACCGGTCTAAATCCGGCTTTATGACGCTAAGTGGTTTTGCTTAAGCGGTTAAACGGATTACCGCCGCCGCTTAGGACGGTTAAAATTGTGGAGCGTTTATAATGGGAGGTATATGCACTCCGTTTTTTACATTAAAAATTGGGCCACATTCGCAACCGGGCATTACCAGCGAGTAACGGGTTTACCTAATTAGTTGCGAATGTGATAAAACATTAAAAAGTAACCCTCGTGTTAGAATTAAAACTCTCACATTCATCAACCAACACAAGGGTTAAAACCATGGAAAAAAATTCGCCAGAAAACATTATTTACAATCTTCAGGGGCAAATTCAGTCGCTAGCTGACTTAGTAATTTCTCTAGCCTTAAGAATCGACCCCGACGCACTGAGGGACCAGCTACAACGCATCGAAGAGTGTAAACAATCAGCCTCAGACGAAAAAAGAAATGCGTATGCGCGCGGGTATAGCGTGATTGAGAATCAAATACTTGCTTCTCTAGCATCCCTCGAATGCTTCGAGAAAACATCTCAAGATGACGATCCTGGATTGCACTAAGATTTGCGCAGACTTGATCGGCATCTAAATTAATAATATTTGTCATGGCGGGAAGTTAATCACTCTGAGTGGGTTGTGATTGTTTGTTCCGGTAAATATCCGGACAAACCTCTTCGGCGAGAGTCTTTATCTTCTCCCCTATCTCATAAGATGTTTGCTGCTTACCGCGGCGAATCCTATTAATTTGAGGCTGAGAAGTACCAACGCGATTAGCAATTGCATAGTCGCTCAAGCCTGTTTTATAAATGTCTTCAAGGAATTTTTTTATGCTCATGGGCAAAGATAATAATACATCAATGTATTACGGTCAATACCAAACTGTATTTGATCTTAATGATACAGATACGTATGCTGATACAATGACAATGCTAAGAAAAAATCTTGAAAATGAAATGAAGCTAAGGGACTGGAACGCATACGATTTATCAGAAAAATCAGGCGTCCCACAGCCAACTATTCAAAGATTTTTAGCTGGAAAAATAGGGGACCCAAGAGGCAGTACTGTTATAAAACTTGCCAAAGGGCTTGGTATAAGTGAAGCAAAATTGCGCGGGTTTGCTAATGATAAAGCAATCAACAACGCCGATAGCAAGACAACTCCTCAAAAAACACTAGAATCAATTTTTTCAGGTTCCAATTTGACACTATCGGCCAGCATCAAAATCGTCAAAATGCCATTTTTTTTGTGGTCTGATTTTTGCAAGAGCGCCAACTCCATAAATAAAATAAAAGAGTTGGACATCATGGCTATAGACAATGGAATTGAAGTATCAGAAGAGATATATGCAATTGATTTAGATACTAATACATTTAAAGAATTTCCTGTGGGGGTGCGGATCTTAATAGACCCTAAAAAAACACCCGAGAAAAACAGTACCGTGGTTTTATCGATAGATGACGGAATACCGACGCTAGTGCGCTGGAATCCAGGGCTCGGTTTGTTACAAGTTGAGCCCCTTGAGTCAGGCTATCCCAACTCAATTTCACTGGAAGGAAAAAATTATACCGTTCTTGGTGTTGCTGTTTGGCAGCATACCAAAGGAGGAGCCCTTTAACCGATTGAAATAAAAAGAAGACAAGTCGTAGCTGTCCTCTTGTATTAGTAGAATAAGCTACGGCGTAAGCAATTACTTACAATAAAAATTAACTTATGACCGAGATTGAAGATTTAAAGATTCAGATTTCCCGAATGCAGGCAATGCTTGAAGCGCACCAGCATCTTATAGCTGCCCTATTTGTGCATTCCGGGGAATTGAGCGAGGTTATTAAGACCTTCGAGCATTTGCATTCGGCGGACCGGGATTTGATGTACTTTGAGCAATTTTCCGATCAGGAAATAAATGATTCTGCAATTGGTCATACTTTTCTTCGCGATTACTTAACCAAAGTCGAATCCTGGCAGAGCTCAAGTCCATAAGTTTTTTTTTAGCGTCTCTATTATTCGTAGTAATCATAAAACCCACACAGCTTTGTTATTGCAGCCACTTTAAAAGCGCCGTAAAAAAATATCGAACCAAGCGCGACATAAGCAATTACTTACAAATATTCTAAAAATTGAAATAGGAAATCATATATGACAGACCTTGAAAAAATTATTTCCGATATACGTCAGCTTAATCACCAGCAAATGGCACAACTTCAGCAGGAGCTGATTCTGTTGCGGGCTGGTATCGACGCCACTGAACCACAGTCGTGCCGAGAGCTTGCGCCAATTGATGTTCCGGTCGAGCATCTAAAAAACCCGGAAACGGGTGCTCTGCAAATACGCTACCCTTTTGCGATAGGCCTGCGCAGCACTTTAGGTTGGATAGAGATTGAAGTAACACCGGCTGCACAATCAGTCCTTGCACAAATTTTTTCCGAATCGATAACCGCTGACGAGAAAGCAGGCAGAACCCCGCCCAAACCATCAACGATCCAATAAAATTTATAATTTTTTTCATCATACCAACCTAAATTAAATGAAATCAGCAATACTACAGATATTTAAACCAGAAAGAGACTATCAAGGAAGCATTCCGCACAAAGCTAGTCAGGCTTTATCCGAAATTTCCAATATCTATAAAGAGAGATGCAGAAATCTCGGGAATACTGCCGTAAGTCTTGAAGCGCTCGGAGAAAACTGCTGGCTATTAGACCTGGGCACCGAAGTGCATACTCTAAGTCTCTTTGTGACTGTCGCTGAGCAAGGGTGTCTTTCATATCGCATAGCCTTTCTTGATGATAAATTGAATTGGCTGAATTATAACGACACCGAAAGATAGACTTGAGCTGATTTTTCCTATAGATGTAAAAACCAACCCGCCCTGAGTGGGTTTTTTATTGCCTAAAATTCCACATCGACCGAGCTTGATCCGGTTTTTATGCTCTATTACCCATCAAAAAAAACTCATCTTCGGCAATAACTGCCGCCCTTGCTAATCAAAACGCAAAATAAATAATCGTTATTTTTCAAAATATTAAATTTTTTAATAAGTAAATCTACTTAAAATAATACAAACGCGTATTGCAATAAATAATACACAAATGTATTATTATCACCACTGGAGCAATTCACCGCTCCACTGGCTCTTTAACAATTTGATAAATCCCGATCCTCTGGCAGGGCAAGTCAGCGCATGTATTGCGCTAGATCATAACCCACTCTTGAAACCATACCAGACGGACGGGTACGCATGGAGTCGCAGCGAACACTACGGCATAAGACTGCAAAAACCGAAAGTACATGTAATGCCAAGCCAAGGCATAGACCGCGAGAACAATAAAGCGGCACGAAACTGGGCGGCAACATTGCATCGAAACCCGGTGACTCTGAACAAGCAGAGCGCGGTTAGCCCCACAAAAATCGGGCAGTGCGTTAGCAATCCATTTAAAAGATGGATTGCTCAAAGCCTTGTGACAGAGGGCTTTGAGCAAATAACTAAAACCAAAGGCGAGTATATGAAAGCAGCGAATTTAGCGAACAGCAGCGCCAGCAACAAGCGTAGAGCGCTGGACTACTACCCAACCCCGCCAGATGTGACTCACGCGCTCATGCGGTTTTTGGAACTGCCGCCATGCACGATATGGGAACCAGCATGCGGCAATGGCGCAATGTCAGACGTGCTTGCGCAGTATAGGCACGTTGTGATTTCTAGCGATCTGCGGAACACTGGATACGGTGATGGAGGGGTTGATTTTCTTTCTGCAAAGCGTCAGTGCGATGCGGTGATAACAAACCCTCCTTTTAACATGAGTGAGGAATTTATTAGGCACGCGCTGCGCCAAGCTGGGACTGTTGCAATGATATTGAAGTCGCAATACTGGCACGCTAAGAAGCGGGCTGCATTGTTCGGTGAATTCCCTCCGGCCTACGTGTTGCCACTGACGTGGCGACCCGACTTCATGGGTGGTGAGCGTGGCGGCGCGCCGACAATGGAAGTTCACTGGACTGTGTGGCTGGCTGGCGATACGGACACGAAATACCGCCTGCTTGGGCGAGACGTATAACGCTAATTAGGTGCAAGCGATTTTCACAGTCGCTTGCTGAATAAGGATTTTAGCGAGTCTTTATTCAGCAAATACGATGCGCGTTTTGCAATCCTCTTATCCCGGCGCAATGCCGGCGACTTTTAATAAATCAATTTTAATTTGAAGAGAACCAAATGAAGAAAATATTATTTTTAATCGCTTTAGCTTTTGTTTTTTCATTGTCGGCATGTAAAGACGAGCTGTCTTTTGAGTCGGTTGAATCAGGACGAGTGCAAGCTAACGAAAACAGCGAGTTTAACGCTAAGTCGTTCAGGCAATCGCATCCGGAATATGCCGGTTTTTCAATATCAATGCGCGGTGATAGTACGCAGTCAGCAAAGTGCGGACAGGGTGATGGATGGGCAAGCATTGACTTGGTTAAGGTCGATGACGGCAAAAAAGTATCGCTCAAATGTTCAACGGTATCTGCGGCGACAGGCTGTATGACGGACAAAGATTTCAAAGAGCGGTCCTATGCATCACAAGACGGCCAGTGCGATACATCAATACCGTTTCCACTGCCAAAAATTCAAAAATAACCAATTCCCCTGCTTACCATAAGCAGGGCTTTGTTAAATGACAATTTTAACGAGTTGGTATTTAACAAAGAGATGCGCTTTGTAAATCCTAGGCTATCCCCGGCTGTAATGGCCGGTTTTTTATAACTGGAGAATTTGAAATGCATGACCCAGATCCAGACGAGTTCGACCCATTGGGCCGGTAGCGGTAAAAAATGATCAATTAACTAAAACAAGGACTCACAATGTGGTTTAAAAATTTAGCAATATTCAGTCTGACGGAGGGTTTTACGCTAACGCCGGACGAGCTTGAGGATAAGCTCAAGCAGGTGGCTTTTCGTCCTTGCGGCAGTCATGAAGAATTTACCTTCGGCTGGACCTCGCCTATCGGTAAGTCGTCAGAGCAGCTGGTGCATAGCTCAAACGGCTTCATGATGATTTGCGGAAAGAAAGAAGAAAGAGTCCTGCCTTCGTCTGTCGTCAATGAAATGGTTCAAAAAGAAATTGACGAAAAAGAAGAGTCACAAGGGCGCAAGCTATCGAAAAAAGAACGCACCGCTCTTAAAGATGAAGTTATCTTTGAGTTGCTGCCTAGGGCATTCACCTTCCAAAGCAAGATTTACGCTTACATCGACCCTAATGGCGGTTGGCTGATAGTCGATTCTTCTTCCGCCAATAAAGCCGAGGACTTACTTAGCAGCTTGCGTCAAACCTTAGGTTCGCTACCGGCCATTCCGCTGAATACCGTCTTCAGACCAACAGCCATCATGACCTCATGGCTTATTGATGGGTTTGGGTCCACAGACATCACCATTGAAGACGAGTGCGAATTGCGTGCCCCGGAAGAAGAAGGCGGCATTGTTCGCTGCAAGCGGCATGACTTGAGTTTGCCCGAAATTAAAAACCATCTGGATACCGGCAAGGAAGTTATCAAACTGGCGGTCAATTGGGCTGAACGTCTGGCTTTCATTATCGATGAAAACCTGTCCGTTAAGCGCTTGAAGTTTCTTGATTTGATCCAGGACCAAGTGGCCGAAGTTGATACAGAGTCAGAAGCTGAACGATTTGATGTTGATTTCTCAATCATGTCGCTTGAGCTGGCTAATTTTATTCCGAGATTGGTTGAGCTTTTTGGCGGAATCAATAAATAAACGGGATCGGTAGCCGCAAGTCGCCGAAAAATATGCTTTCCAGAGCCTTAAACTGGATAGACCGAGACCATTGCACCGTCAGAAAATGACCAGTCGATAAACTTGAGAATGGCGGTTGCTCACGACCGCGAAAGGAGCGTTTCTCCATATCGAATAATGGTTCTAATTTTAACGGAGGATATATGAGATTTACTGCTTGGCAAATGCTTATTTTGCCGCTTGTGCTGTTGTTGGTTGTTGCTGCTGGATGGGTAAAAAATGTTATTAAGTTATCTAATTGTGACTTTGAACCACCTTACAAGTGCGAGGTTGTTCACGCAATAGGTATTATTCCGCCTGTTGGCATGATTACCGGGTGGATGGATTTTGGCAAATAAAAATAACATTACGTAAGTGAAGTAAGCCCAAGCCACTTCGGGCGCTGTAAGAAGTGGCAACAAAGATTGATATTGCACGTTTCGAGACGATGTTTTGAGCAGGCCCTTTGCGCAAGACTAGCAGTATCAATCTTTGTTGGTGTAATGCGTAGTTGCGATGCACAAGAGTGCCGTGTAGTTCCAGGCGGCTAAAGATGTGTGAGACACGCTTTGTGCAGAATAGATAACTGAATGCCGGGTCGCATCCGGACACCAACAACCAAAATCAACGGAGAAATTTATGGGCGACAACGCAAAAATTGAATGGACGGACTTCACATGGAACGTTATCACCGGGTGTTCAGTTAAATCGGCTGGCTGTAAAAACTGCTATGCGATGAAGCTGGCGGGAACACGTTTGCAGTATCATCCAAGTCGGGCCGGATTGACTATTGAAACAAGTGCTGGACCGGTTTGGAATGGCGAGGTTCGTTTTAACGATGCTTGGCTTGATCAACCTTTAAGGTTGAAGCGCCCTCGAAAAATATTTGTTTGCGCTCATTCAGACCTTTTCCATGAGTCGGTTCCAGATGAATGGATTGATCGAGTGTTTGCGGTTATGGCGCTGTCTACGCAGCATGTGTTTCAAGTGTTGACTAAGCGTCCAGAAAGGATGTTGAGATACTTAAAAGATTATGCTGCTGGCGGGCGAAACATATGGGACGCTGCGCAAAATATAGAAATGCCAGGAGCAAGGGAAAAGTCAGCGCCGGGATGGCCGTTGCCTAATGTTTGGCTCGGCGTGAGCATAGAAAATCAATCGGCAGCAGACGAGCGCATTCCGCTTTTATTGCAAACTCCGGCTGCTGTGCGTTGGGTTAGTGCTGAGCCGTTGCTGGGTGCTGTTGATCTAACACAAATTCCGATTGGCGATGGGGTAATAATGAATGCGCTTAAGCGTCCATCTATATTTGCCCCAGGTATTGATTGGGTGGTTGTTGGCGGAGAATCCGGCGCAAAGGCTAGACCCATGCATCCTAACTGGGCAAGATCATTGCGTGATCAATGCGATGCTACCGGAGTTCCATTTTTGTTTAAACAGTGGGGCGAATGGGCTCCGCGGGCTGGCCTTCTTACAGGAGGCGGAACGGATTTCTCCGAGATCGACCCATCATGTACTCGCTGGAAAAATGTAATTCGCCTTGGTGAGCACGGCTACGATACCCGTATTTCGGAGAACTGCACCGACGAGATGGGTGAAGAAATTTTCATGCAGATGGTTGGGAAGAAACTAGCTGGACGCCTTCTTGATGGTGTCCAGCATGATGGTTATCCAAAGTTTTCAGCAGACCCGCTGCTGTAGGGTGGTTTGAGCCGATCAAGGGCTTAACAGCGGGATTGGTTTGTCGCGGCGTTAATTTAAATGGCTAAATGCAGGGTTCATACCCCTGATTGCAGGTTCGAATCCAGCACGCCGCAACAAAATTTTTTAATAATTATCATTGAGATTATCAGTATGGCGAATTTAATAATGAAAGATCGGAATAGAAACATGCGTCTTTTCGACGAAAAACGCGAAGTAAAAGAGGTTATGAAAAAGTACCTGACGGGATTCGTGATTTTCGCGGCTGTGGTTATTGTTTTTTCTTTTATGAGCACCGCTAAAGCAGGCAATACCGAAGAGCAAAATACCCAATCATGCGTGCCGGGAAATCTTATTTCCACTGAAATGGCTTTGTACATCGAAAAATACAATCTTGAAGAGACTGATTAAGCAACAAGATCCGCGCGACCTTACGCATCTAAAAAATAGTAGCAGGAGTAGTAAATATGAACGCAGTAATGAAAGAACACACCGAAGAGAAGCCCTCAGAATTAGCGGTAATTGAACCAAAATCGTTAGCTTGTGTATTGGTAATTGACGACCAGATGCCTGATGATTTTTTTACCAATACTGACTACGATAAAAGGCTGGACGCAGCCATTTATGCAACAAAAGACCTTGCTTATTCGTTAGATGATTCCGGAGAAAAGCAGGCTAAAAATGATGCAACAAGCATCAACAAATTCGCCACTCTGTTTGATAAGTTTATTGCCGGAACATTCAAGGCGCAAACTGAATCTGTGTCTCTGTGGCGCGACAATAAAAAGAAAAAGACAAAAGAATTGCTCGCCAACCGTCAGCGGTTAATTGATCAGTTCGCGGAAAAGCGGCAAGAAAGACTGGATTCTATAACCACTTTGCTTGCAAATACGCTGGCCGAATACCGCATTGAAATAGGCCTGCGTACTGAGTTTTATGGTGAATACGATTTGTCGCCAATGGTTAAGCTGTCGGGTACGCTGACCGATGGTGGAAAGCTTACTTCAAAGGCGCTTGGCTTTGTTAAAACCATTGCAAATGGGAAATTAACGATACAGCAACGGTTCGATAGCCGGATATTAATTCTCGAAAATCGGTGTCTTCGCGCCGAAATCATCCCCCCGCTTACCCAAGTACACTTGGGGGCTGTAATGCTTGCCGAAGATGATATTTTCAACGCCAAAGTCGATGAGCTAGTAAATGCCGAGATTGAGCGGAGGACGGAAATGGCCACTCGAATCAAAAAACAAAACGAGGCTGACAATCAGAAAAAAATTAATGATGCACTTAAGACTCAGCAGGACGAGGCAAACCGCATCACCAGGGAAA
>Ga0265327_10003051_pt1 | contig 16579 bp, 18 predicted proteins | sample 41621metaG_FD_202089 | JGI IMG/M metagenome (GOLD analysis project Ga0265327, IMG submission 202089) | Rhizosphere microbial communities from Carex aquatilis grown in University of Washington, Seatle, WA, United States - 4-16-21 metaG | ecosystem: Host-associated > Plants > Roots > Rhizosphere... | reverse complement strand
CTGCCAAGCCGGGGTTGTTTTTGGCGCAGCACGTCTCAGAGGCTATACAGCCATTGCTTAATGACTCAATCGGCAAAGCCATTAGTCTTTCAAAATAACTTCTTTCGGTCGTGATGGCAGACTGTAAGCATGATTGCTTTGCTTAGTTCGTTATCGGCTGGAAACTCAGTGTCAATTCTGCTAAATCCGCCTTCTACTGCGGTTAGCTGGCGCTTGCTCCGAAATTTGACAGGTACATTTATCGACGAGAACGATCAGACCTTGATCTATTCTGGAGCCGAGGTTTCAGTGATAGATATAGCGGCGCTTTCGAATGGGACCGAGTATTTCTACCAGCCATTCTATTTCGACGGCACAAGTTGGTCTACTGCGCCGTCTATGAGCGTCATGCCTGGACTAACTTTCGTCAACCGCTCGGTGGATGTATTGAGCTTGGTTCGAGACAGGATTGATGTTGGTCTTGCTGGGTTGATTGCTGGCGGCTTGTTGCAACCGGCCAATGGCATTATCCCTGTGTTAACCGCTTCTCCGCAATTGGAAGATACTATTTTCCCGGTAGTTACAGTCCACATGACCTCTGACACCGAGGATGACCAGTTTATTGGCAACGATTTCATCGGTGGAACGTTCGGCGGTGGGATCATTACCGAGACCGACGGCTACATGTCGAATGTCACGCTGGAAATCGTGGTATGGGCCAAAAACGGCGACGAGCGTTTAGCCTTGCGCGAGGCATTGAAATCGGTGCTGATTGCCAATAACCCGATATTCGCAGCCAATGAATTGCAGGAAATTACCCAGCAATTCTCTGACATGGAAGATTTCCAAAGTTACAACATACCCATGTACATGACAAACTGCACTATGCGTTGCCTGGCTCCATCGGCGGTAACGAACGATTCAACAAGCATTATCAATACCATCAATTCAACTTATTCATTCGAGGAAAACATTTATGGCTGATTCTACCGACACCACAATACCCGATCCTATTGTTGCGCCAGCTGTTGCGGAGGCGTTAGCCGCTAACGGTGTGCCAACTCCAATAGAGAACCCGATTAGCGTCGAGGATTTCTGTAAGCGCACATCCGTAACCGACAAGCGAGTCGAGACCTTGGGTGCGTTCTACAAGAGCGAGCTTGCCGCCGGTCGCACATTCGATCTCAGTTCGTATTACGCTTCAAGATTATCTGTATTCTAGTTCAAATACCTTGAATAAAGCCGCCCGAAGGCGGCTTTTGTATTTTCATTCTGTCGTGACACGAAACTGATTCCAGTACAATTATTGGAGTTAGAAAATGTCTGTTTTTTTTAATGGTCGGTTGCTCACAACGCCGACCGCCGCCAGTGCCGTCGATGATTCGAATTTTTACAATGGATCGGCGTCGGTTGGTAACAACCTTGCAATTCTTGGTTCTGCAGGAGGTGGGGCACCGAATACCGTCTATACGTTTGACAGTCTTGATCAGGCGCAGTCTGTTTTGCTGTCCGGAGAGGCTCTTCAAGCCATCAAATCTGCGTTTGATCCATCAAATGAAACCGGTGGGCCATCAAAAATTTATTTTATTCGTGTCGATACTGCAACTCAATCAACTCTGACGCTGAATGATTTGCACTCTAATCCCTCAATATCGTTACAGTCATCTGATTATGGCATTCATGTCGGGCGTGTCGCTATTACTATTCAGCCAGGATCAATACAGGGATATCAGGTTACCACGTCCTTTGACCAGGTTACGAATTTTATCGATAACATTTATCGCGGCGCTTTTACAATTTTTTACTCAGGTACAGCAACCACAGCTACATTAGCTATTACCAACACATCTCTAACCCTAACTATTGGCGGAAATGCTACTGTCATTGATCTAAATACTTACAATACTGTCCAAAAGCTTGTCAATTACTTGAACAGCACGGCATTTACGGGAATAACGGCCGCCGTGGTTGGTGGTAGCGGTGGCTATTCGACGGTAAATGGCCTCGATGGCACTACTGCTGCGGCAAATATCAAAACAACTCAGACTCCGCCTGTTCAATATAATGTAAATGCCCATTTGCAGGCCATAGTAGATGCTATTAATGGGGCTGCTGAAAATTTTTGCACGGCTACCAGGGTTGGCACTCAGGCTCCTGCGCCAATTGGCTGGACCTATTTTACTGGTGGAACAGCTGTCGCTCCTGCAAACTCTACAAATTGGCAAAACGCATTTAACTTGTTGCAAACAGTAGACGTGCAATGGGTGGTTCCGATTACGCCTACCAGCAGTTTTCAGGCTAATGCTTGGAGCATGGCTGATGCTCATTGCCAATACATGAGCTCGGTCGGCAAAAAAGAGCGCAGGGCGATTGTTGGCGGCTCTCTAGGTCTGACTACAGCGCAAGCAATCACTAATGCCGCCTTAATAAACTCGGATCGCACATCTTATGTCTGTGGCGGTTATTACGATTTCGATGTGCTTACAGGGGCTTTGACATTGTTTTCGCCTTACGTTCTGGCTGGTTTGATTGGTGGCATGGCTGCCGGCGTTAGTCCAGGAACGCCGCTTACTCATAAACAGGTAAATATCCAAGGCTTGGAGATGAATTTGCGCAATCCTGCCGACACAGATACTCTGATTTTGGGTGGTGTTTTGTGTCTGGCAAAGACAAATACCGGCTTTAGCATCGTCAAATCGATAACAACATGGCTGATCAACACCAATTTCAATCGGGTTGAAATGTCTACCGGCGCGGCGACAGATTACGCGGCTCGCACGGTTCGCGAGGCATTAGCCCCGCTATTGGGAAACAAAGGCAGCCCACTATTGTTGAGTGAGGCAGTGTCTCGCGCCGAAACGGCGCTGAAATTGCTGGCGACTCCCGATCCGGTCGGGCCTGGGGTCTTGGTCGGCGATGCCGCCAATCCGGCTTACAAAAACATCGTTGCTACGCTGAGCGGTGATGTGCTGAATGTGGAATTACAATGCAGCCCTGTCATTCCATGCAACTATGTATTGATCACGATGCATATCGTGCCGTACACAGGTACTTATACGGCATAATCTATCCTCACTTCTAGCCGCCTTCGGGCGGCTTTTTTGCCTATTTGCGGCATTTACAGTCAAAAGTCGTGACAACAAACTGATTCCAATATCAATTATTGGAGTCGGCAAATGTCGAGCGCTAACCTTAAAACCAGATCGGGTAATAACATCGTTATTACGTTTGATGGTGTGCAAATTGGCGCTGTGCGCAGCGTATCCTTGGACGAGGACTACTCGCCGGAACCGGTTACTGGCATCGGCGATGCCAAGGCAATCGAATATGTGCCAGGCATGGCTAGGTACTCGCTGAGCGTGCAAAACGTGGCGCTGGCTGTGGCATCCATGCGTTCCGCCGGCCTAGTTCCGGAAAACTCCGACGCCGCGCTACAGGGATTAGTGTTCGACATTCTTGTGTACTCGAAAATCGATGGCTCCTTGCTGCGCAAATATTCCGGCTGTTCGTATGCTTCCGGCCGTATTGACGTCGAGGCAAATAAAATAGTCATGTCCAGCGGTCAGTTCAATGCCTTGGATGTTTCCGGTATTGGTTTGTAATCCATGCAAGTTTGCAGCGTTGCGCAGGCGCTAATAAAGCGTTCTGAAGGTCTTAAGCTCAGGTCTTACCAGGATATTAGGGGTGTGTGGACCATTGGTTATGGTCATACCGGTCCAGACGTTCACGCCGGACTGGTAATCACGCAAGAGCGCGCAGACCAGCTATTTACAATCGATATTCAACGCTTCTCCGAGTCTATACAGCGCCGCCTGATCAAAGCACCAACATCGAATCAGTTCGGCGCCATGGTCAGCCTGGCATACAACATTGGGGCTGGCGCTTTCGCCGCGTCGTCAGTATTGCGCGATTTTAACGATGGCAATATCGAAGCCGCCGCCGATGCCTTTCGGCTCTGGAACAAATGCGACGGTGAAGTTGTTACAGACTTGGTCGCCCGTCGCGAACATGAACGCACATTATTTTTAACGCCATGAAATTAATTCTTTCTCATATTCGTCGACCTGATTTTGTTGGCTGTCTGCCGGATTATTTGGTGATGATATCGGCTATTTTACTTATGTCGGATTCGATGATTGTCACAGACTACGCCTGTTTTTTCTCGAAGATTATGTTTTGCGTCGGCATGTTCCAGTTTGTGATGCTCTGGGTAGACGGCATGGAGAAATCTATTGGGCGCTATGTCAATCTGGCGGCGGCGCTGTCGCTGTGGATAGTGCCGATTGTTGTGGCCCGGCATAACTGGATCGATATTTTGATCCATGGCGTCCTATCCGGCTGGCTGACGCAACACTTGACTTCCGAATGGGGGCATGATGCCTGATTTCGGTATAGACGGAAATCATGCCGCCGATATTACGGCTACCGTGGTTGGTCTAATCGCGTATGCCATTCGCACTTTTATCCGGAAGAAAAAAGAAGTTGAAACCAAAACCGACATTAGTCAGGAAACCTACATCGAGACCTTGCGGGAGGATAACAGGATTTTGCGCGACGAAATCTCCGTGATGGCCAGGGAGCGCAATGACGCTCTTTCAAGGGTCGGGGCGTTAGAGGCTAAATTATCAATCATTGAGGGACAGTGCGAGAAAAAAGTATTGCTTCTCAACCGCTGCCCAGTTATTTCCGAACAAAAAATTTGATGGACGACATAGATAGAACGCAGGACAGGATGGAGCAGGAAATGGCTATTTTCGAGCGCAAGCGCCGAGAAAGCCCCGCTTCCACATTTACTTATTACCGGTTTTGCCTGTATTGCACAGACGAGACCACTAATGGCGAGGCGTATTGCTGCGATGAATGTCGCATCGACGCCGAGCGGCTTCAAAACGCCAAGCGGCGAAACGGGAAGTAAAATGGCTAAAACAGCTAAATATATTATGCAAAACCAGGCGTCTGCCCCGGCAACGTCTGGCATGGTCATGGGGACGAACGGCGCATCTAACTTGTCATCAACCACAATTCAAGCTGCAGTTTCAGGCACTAGTTCAGTGTCGGCGACGATAGCGATTTATGGCAGTAACTGGAATGCCGCATCTGGCGGCGTGCTTCTGGATACTTTGTCATTATCAGGAACCACGGTGGCGACAGGCGGTTTTGTTGTCGATGATTGGCCATATTGCTATGCGGTGCTGACAGCTATCTCCGGTACCGGAGCCTTCGTAGACATTTCAGCGGGGTATTAAAGTGAGACCACAAAAAGACACTGATTTTTTCATCGATCTGCCTGGGGTTGGCTCTTTCCGGTATGGCCGCCGCACGTTTGGCGACCGGGCTAAAATTCGCGCCGACTTCCTACGAATTACCAAAGACCTTGGCGAAACCGATCCAGAACTGGATGCTTATGCCGCCATAATGGCCGCGCACAAAAACCTGTGCGTCGAAGCGCCTGCTGGCTGGGAGGATATTGAGGCGCTGGAGTTGGACTCTGAGCGTGACGCGCAAATCTTCGCGCTGTTCGATCTAATCCGCGAAAAAGAAGAGACCTTTCAGGCAGGCGCAAAAGCAGGAAGCTAAGCGCCGGGGAAAGGAGCTAAGCAGCACTTACCAATTCTGGTTTCGGAGAAAGTACAATTTATCCCCTGCCGATCCGCGTTATCTTGAGCTGACGCCGGAAGATATTGAAGCCGAATACTGGGCCTATTACCAGCTTGAAAACGGCGACAAAGAAGAATTCGAGGATGACGACTGGGATGAGGACGAGGCTTTGCGTTCGCTTGAGCCGGCTCCGGAATCTGTCGAAGACTGGGAGACCGTGATTGACGACAAGACCGCCTAAGCGGTCTTTTTTTGTGTTGACTTTACTTAAATAAGAAATAAAATACCTAAATTTGGCAATTATTCAGGTAAATTAATGTCATCTAAAATACTTCTGCCCCTCATCAGGATTGAATCAATGTCTAGCCTGGAGATAGCTGAATTGACAGGTTTGGAAAGAGACAATCTTTATGGTCATGTATATGCCATAGTGTTTGATGGTGGATTAATCAAAATAGGTAAATCAAGAAGTCCATTGCAAAGGATAAAATATCTTTCAGATTTAATAGGAAATTCCAGAAAAGTTATTGGTTCATATGTCAGCGAATACCATTTTAAATACTGGGAAACAGAAGCGGCGTTGCTTAATAAATTCTCTAATATGCCAAACGAGTTCTGTTCAAATGTGTCTATTGAAGAGATAAATAATTATTTAGTTGGATTAACCATAAGCGCAGAGTCTGAATTCGATAAAAAGGAGAGAATCAAGCTAAATGCTGAGCGCATTGAGCTTTGTTCAAAATTAATATTTGATAGATTTAATCCGGAAATATCAAGATTGACAGACAGCCTATGTTTCATAGATGAAATTATTGATAACTATCTAAAGGATAATTTTGAGTATTGCAAAGACTCTGAAATGTTTATTATTTCTTCATTTATAGGAATAAAGGAATCAAGTATAGGATATGATGTTTATTTCTATCCAGAAATTAATATGGAAATAGTAACTAGTCATGATTCATTATATGCTGCTATAAGATTCATAATTAACAATTACGCCAAAACTAAAATATGAAAAATTACCGGGCGATCGACGGTTAGAGACAAGGTGTTGGACGACTATATTAAGCTGTATGAGGTTATCGAGGATAACAGCGCCGTTAGGGATGTGCTTTACAGCAAATATCAGCCGAGCAGACTTGAAAATACGTCTAAATAGTTTACGTAAAATTTAACTTTCCACATTAGTAAATTTTTGATGATTTATGTCCAATTTGATTCCGTTCGATTTTAATTCAATTCCTGTTCGCGTTGTCACTGATGAGCATGGGGAGCCGCTTTTTGTTGGAAAAGATGTTTGCGCTGCTCTTGGGTTTACAAACCCAAATAAAGCCATGAACGACCACTGTAAGGGGGTAACGATTCGTTACCCCCTTAAAACCGCTGGAGGACACCAGGAATTTAGGGTTCTTATTGAGTCGGACGTTCTTCGGCTAATTATAAACTGCAAACTTCCGGCTGCGGTAGAGTTTGAGCGATTGGTTTTCGAAGAAATCCTGCCTTCAATTCGCCGCACTGGCAAGTATGACATTAATGGAGCAAGTGCTTCCATGCCCGATAAAAAAGCCGATGCTCTGGCTACAACATTCTGTGCCACTCTGCGTCTTGCGGAAATGGTGGGTCTTGACGGTAATCAGCGCATACTGTCTGCAAACCAGGCTACGTTCGTCTTAACCGGAACCGATGTGTTGGCACTATTAAATGCTCCTGCTCTGGTTTCGCCAGTTCAAGAGCAATTGGTAACTCCCACTGACATTCCAGACTGGTTGTCATTACGGCTTAAATAAGAGTGCGGTCGCCATAAACAAACTTCTTGAGCAGAAAGGTTTGCAAACATTTTTTCGAGACGAGAAGAACCGGATTCACTGGGAGCTTACCGATGCCGGAAAACAGTATGGAGTCTACCAAGATACACAAAAACGACATTCATCAGGCGCTCCAGTTCTTAAGATTAAGTGGTACAAAACGGTTATTGCCGCTATAGAGGCTGTTGGCGCCGCATAAACTTTACCAAAAAAGTTAACTATCCACCCAATTTCATGTTATAGTTCCCCACGCATAAAAAACCCTTGTATTTTCCTTTTTCCTGAGCTAATCTGTGCCTAACGGGTTTGGTAGCCCATTAAAGAAAAAGGTGCAGTAGTCTTGCGCCTCCCAGGTTCAAGGCTTTTTTTATGCTTACTCCTATGGAGGGGCGTAACGAGAGGCTGTAAAGCCTGCCGGTTCACCTTTTTCCCGGTCTACCAACTTGTTACGTCCCGCCGCCCGAAGTTTGGTAGCTTTGGTCTGCGGATTAACTCGATGAAAAAGGAGTAATCCATGAGCGCATTAACAATTTCCAGCATTTCAGTCCGCCAAGACCAGTTCAATCGTTACTGTCTTAATGATTTGCATAAAGCTTCCGGCGAAGAAAAGCGTCATCAACCATCTAATTTTCTGGCCATTCAACAAACAAAGGAATTGATTTTAGAGCTTGAAAGTTATGTTCCTGGAATTTCAGGAGCTAAAATTCAAGCGGTGGAAACTGTAAAAGGTAAAGGAAAGCAGCAGGGCACCTACGCTGTAAAAGAGCTGGTTTATGCCTATGCTATGTGGATAAGCGCAAAATTCCACATCACAGTGATCCGCGCTTACGATGCCATGGTAACCGATGAGCGGGTGGAGCCTCAAAAAACGCTACCGCGCGGACTCACACCTTGCCAGCAAGACACCGTAATAGAGCTGATAGAAAAGCGTTCCCGAGAGCTTCCAATGCCGCACCAATACGACGGCGCGAAGTTCAAAATCCTGCGCGATATTATGAAGGAATTTTCTGTAGTCACTTACGATGAAGTTGAATCGGAAAAATTTATTGATTTGGTTTCTTTTGTTGCTAAAATTCCGCTTGAGGGTGAGTTTTTGGGTAAGGAGTCCTTGGGTCGCTCGCACGATGAGCGGGTTTACCTGCGCATCAGCAGGGAGCAACGCAAAGAACTGGCTCAAGCCATCAAGAAGGCGTTTTACGGAATGCCGAAGGGCGCAGACCATCTGGCCAACCGTATTCGCGTCGAGTGTCGGCTGCATTCTCTGGACGATTTGCCGATGGATCAGTTCGACAACGTGATGGATGCCGTTAGCAAAGTCGAGGATATGAACACCGACTTCATTCGGATGATGAACGAAATTCGCGACGAGTACATTGAAAAGTTCATCGAAGGTGGCGCGCCGTGGACGATAGAAGTTACGCGGCGGTGGAAGCAAAAGTTCACAGCAGAAATGCCTTACCGGCCAGACTGGTTGTCATTACGGCTTAGTCTGAGCTGATTTTAATTTGGAGCCCGGTTTTTACCGGGCTTTTTTATGGATAGGATTATGTAATGATTAAATTTTTATTTATGATTGTTTTGTTGTTAGTTACATTTCCGGCTTCAGCAGAAAAAGATCATGATGCCTATATAGGCGATCTATGGAAAAAATATGGAGAAAATCTACATTTTAAAGACGATAATTCGCTTGATGCCGTTTATAGTTTTAATATAGATTGTGGAAACAATAGAGTTATACCGCTAATTCATATATTGCTTGCAAGGGCTAGGGATAATTCGTTTAATGGTATGCGACTGGAAACCTATGCTGAGAGTAGAGGTGGTGAAGTAAGGGTTTATGATTATTTAAGCAACAATAAAGGAGAGTTAGTAAATAAACACATTACTCTTAAAATAAACGCATGGGGTGAGCTAACGCCTTATGGGGTTCTTACAAAGGACACAATGCGCTATACGTGCTCAGGCGCGTTCGGTCCAATCTGGAGATAAATTGTCATGGCAGCTAATGTATGATTGCATTTGTTTTAATAGTTATTTTTGTTTGCACAGTATTTTATACTACAAAGTACATTATAAAAACAAATAAAGTCAAAAGCATTACTAAAGATTTATCAAGCTACACAACTAGCTCATCAAAATATAAAATGGAACTTGATGAATTTAGGCTTGTTGTAATTCCTAAAATTTTAAAATATAACCAATATAATATTGGATTCTCAGATAATGAATCTGAGCTATTGTTTTTATCGTTAAGCGATGACTATGTAGAGGCGAAAATTGCAAAAGAAAAACTGTCATGGAGTATCCATGAAGATGTTTTTAAAATAGCAAGCCAATTAATGCGCGGTTATGAAGGATTAGTAAGAGCTAAAAAAGATGGTAGAAAAATTTCACAAATAAGCGTCAATGAAAAATGCTCGTGCTATGGGTTTTTAAATGGCTCTCTAGTAAATACGGATGACATGCTTCAAGCCTATAGAGTCTCAAACTTTAATATGCCAATTATGCCGCCTCTTGAGACAATATGCCTTTTGGATGGCGAGCGCTGGTATCAATGTGACTTCTGGATTCGTTCTTACTCGAATGATTTAAATATGTTTTTTGGAGTTGATGCAGGTCAAAAAGCAAAAAACCTTCCAGACAACTGGAAAGAACATCTTTTAGGTAAGGCTATTTCTTTATTTGAAAAGAAGATTGCTGAATCGGATAGCGAGCTTAGGCATTATAGAAAATCATTAGAAAATTTTGAATATAATTTTAATGACTTAAACAAAGTCGATTTGTTGATGAGTAACTTAACAATGAATAACATTAGAGAAATACAAAAAAGAAACGGTGTTTCTGGTGGAAAAACCAAATCCTTGGCGATTGGTACTCTTATGGCAAGTGATTCATCTAAAGCAGAAATTGATTCTATAATATACCAAATAAAATCAAATAAACTTGAAGAGTTGAAAAGTAACATAAGACGCAAAATTGGTCATAGAGAGTATTTCTCTGAAAAACTGCATAAATATAATGAAAATTTAGAGCTGTATAGGAAGTGTTAATTTAAAGGTTCCTAAAATTTTTCTTAGAAAAATTCGGACACCAATGACATCCTTTGGCGACTGCCATTGACTGAATCTGATCTTCAAGCGATGCCGGATGCTCGGGTCGTAATCCGCTGTGCGCGTATTGATTTCTTATTCTTTGGCAGGGTATCAAGTATTTTGCCGTGACATTGCTATTGCTGGCTCTTGGGTATCCATTTAGAGTGATGGTTATCGGTCCTGAGCTTTCCGGCTTGTCCTCATGATAAACAATGCAGTGCGCTTTAGAGTCGTCACATAGGGTTGAAGTGTAATAGCACTTCAAAACCTGGCTGACGTTGAACGGGTAAAGGATTATCTCGCCCAGCACCCAAACCTGGATACCTTGCAGATGCCCGGCCGCCTCGATCAGCGAGACAGCCAACGCCGCATTTTCGGATGAGCGATTGAAAAATGCGAAGTGGAGTAATTTCTTGCCCTCCGTAACCTCATTGTATTCGTCGGCTTGTTTTGCAATTTTTACGGCAAGGATGTACGCATGTGCCGTTGATTTCTGAAAGACAATGGACACAAATCTGTTATTAGTCAGCTTCTCGATGCTTCTAAATGTGGGAATGAGCTGATTCATGATTGAAATCTACTTTCCTCTAAGGGCATCTCGCAAGCCCTTAATGCCTTTTCTCCCTTCTTCGGAAAGTTGTTTTTTTGGCTCTGGTTTCTTTGGCGCTTTTGATCTTGCGTCAGTAAGTGCCAAGCGAACAGACGTGCCTTTGTCATAAGAGACTTGAGCGCAGTCTGTCACGCCGCGCACATTGAAGTCGTCAATCTCTTCGGCTGCGAGCGCTTCAGCGAGGCCAATGGCGGCGATTGATGACCGCCTGGCATGGTCTCTTATGTTTATGCTTTTAGGCAAGTCCGGATTCTTGGCGCGGATTTCCTGTTCCAGTTCCGATTTGTCTTTCCTGAAAATTCCTTTGTAGATTTTATTCGTGCAGATGCCTATTTCATGGTTGGGTTTTACGTCGTGCTCCAGAAGTGTGTCTACATACATTTTCCTGGTGTCGATATGCTTATTCCGGTCCGCAATCCATTCGTCATCATGGCCTTGGTCTTTCCATTTTTTTACGGCCCTCTCCCGGCTTCTGGTAATTCCGAGCTCTGGATCGATTGCTTCCTCAAGGCGCTCCTTGAAAACTTGGTTTACTGCCAAATGCAGTTCTGGCGAAAGGTATTGAGCATATGACAGCGCCAGTTGCCAGTGCGCCCATGTGCCTCCGCCGATGCCGCGCTTTGTTTTTAAAATGGGGGATTTCCCCCCGTTTATTGATTTTATTAAGTTTTTTGTGCTTTCAAGCTTGTTCCACTCCTTTGGTTCTTTGCCTGCGGACGCTCCTGATATTTGAAATATCATGTGAAGGTTTACCATGTTTCCATCAGCAATATCTATGAAAAAACTTTGGCCGTTGTACGGTACTTCAATGCGGGATGGCGTCATGATTCCTCTAAATTGACTTTTTAAAGAATCTTTCAATTATAGGTCAATAACGGCTTTGCGGCGTGGATTTTTGCTGTATTGTCGTGACTGTAATATATCAAGATACCATCATCGGATTTTGATATGTCCAATAATCCCAAAATAACCGTAGAAGCCGACCTCAGTAAATTCGAGGCTGAGCTAAATGGCCTGAAATCCACAGTTGCGCAGTTCGGCGACAAGCTAAAGACCGAATCAGGCAAAGCGCACTTTAATTTTAAGGGCTCCAAGGCCGAACTGGATGCGCTTGTAAAGGCCGCCGACAAGTTAACTGCCGCACTCGACAAGGGCGACAAAAAGTCTGCTCAGTATGTCAAAAACCTAAAGGCTGCACAAGATGCGCTGAACAAAGCGGCTGGGGTTGCCTCGAAGCTTGAGGAAGCTGGCTCATCAAAAAACAAGAATATCTCAGGATATTTTAGGAATTATGCTGCCGAACTTGATACAGATCGCGCTGAACTTGCTTCGGGAAGCGCTTCGGAAAAGGCTTTTGCAAGATTCCAGGCTGAACAGCAAGCCAAAAATGAAAAATGGGCAAATCGAGCATCCAAGCTTATTGGGTTTGCTGGTGGGTCTATCATGGGTGGAGGTGGTGGTTATAGCACTTTCGGTGCCGGTATGGGCTCGCTGCTTCCTGGCGCAGCCGGAATAGTCGGCGGGGCTGTTGGCGGGATTATTGGGGGTACAGCCGATAGGCACATGGGCCAAGCAAAGGACGAAGCCAGGATGTATTCAGAGCTTCGCCGATCCCTTGGGTCAACCACGACTGATTTCGATCTTTTACGCGACTCTGTGCGTCATGTGATTTCCGGTTTCGGGGTTACCGATAACGAGGCCGCAAATCTTGCCAATCAATTTGCAAAAATAGCGGGATTATCTGGTGACGAAACAGGCTATATTGCCAGTAGCATGCGCACTTCTCTTGGTTTTGCGCAAGGGTATGGCATGGCTCCAGGCGCGGCTACCGATTTTTTTGCCAACATGAAGTTGGTTGGCGGCGCGCGTAACGATACTGATAATCGTCGTCTGGCACTGATGATTGGTGAATCAGTTCAGCGCGGCGGTACGTCGGCAAAAATGGATGAGGTGCTTTCGGCGTTATCCGGTATGGCGTCGCATTACGCGCAAAACGCCATGTCCGCACCCGGTGTTGGCCAGTACGCCTCGTACTTATCAACACTTACTGGTAGCAATTATTCCGGCGTTAGCGGTGATCCCAATAGCGCGGCAAACCTGATGAATATGATGAATTCCGGGGCGTCCGGTGGCGGTACCAAGGGCGACGCCTCGCGCTACCATTGGTTGATGGCCGCGCAGCGTGCGTTACCGGGTATGTCCATGCTGGATTTTGGCACCATGCAAACTGCCGGCGCATTCGGCGAGTTGTCGCCGCTGTTCGCTGAGGATTCTGCGCAAATGAAAGTAGCAATGGAGAACAAGGATCAGTCCACAGTCGATCAGCTGCGTCGCACTCGTCAAAGTATTGATGGTTCCGGTTACCGAAATATGTTCGGCATCGGCATGAATTACATCAATAGCGTTGCTGGTGGCAATAGTTATATGCAAAATTCCATGTTCAGAGGAATGTTTGGCGGTAATCAGCAGCAGGCGGCGGTTCTGATTGATCGCCTGCAAAAAGACCCAGGTCTCGGCAGGCTTGAATCCGAATTACACCGCTATCATATTGGGCTTGATAAGCTTCAGCCTTCTCAGGTTGCGGTTATGTCTCAGCTGCTTAAGGGTGGCGATGATAGTACCGAGGCTATGGTCAAACAATACGACAAGCTTATCGAAAGCGGCAAGCTGCACGGTGACGAGAAAAGTGCGGCAGACTCCATTATGAAAAGGGAAGGTTATGGCGAAAACTTTAAAAAAATGCTGCTGGACCTAACCGCAAAATATGACGTCGACGACGGGCAGAAGGCTCAGACTACGCAAATCGATATTCAAAACAAAATTCAAGAAAAAGTGTCAGACTTGATAGGTGTTGAAACTATAGCAAAAGACGGAATTCTTGAGATCGTAAAGTTTTTTTCCGGTGATAATAACCCGCTTATAAAAAGGATAGAACGGGATAAATACGGGGTTGATATTAGCGGCAATAATATGACTGGTGTGCCGATGATTAAATCCTATCATTCGGATCGAATGCATGAAATTGATGATGTGGTGTCAAAAATTTCTGGAGCCGGCTCAGACGAAGAACGTAGCAATATTGCCGAATGGTTGATGAGCAAAGTTCGTGAAAATCCTCAATACTATCCATTAGAGACGCCTGAAATAATTGATAGAGCCTTGTCTGCTGTTGGTCAAAAAAAACCAAAAACAAGCGGGACTCTCGATTCTCCAACTATTCCATCTGTCATTCCAGCATTCAAAGGCAAAAATCTTGCCGATCTAAAGGGAATGTTGATGCAGAAAAACCCGGAGATGAGCGAAATGGATGCGGCCGCGCTGGTTGGGAGTGCCGCGTTCGAAACCGGCGGCTTCAAGGTGCTGCATGACCCGAATTCTGGTGGCGGCCTGGGTGTTATGGGTATGGCGCATTGGCGCGGAGATCGGCAGCGAGCGTTTCGTGAATATCTTGCTAGAACAGGTTTATCGCATGACGACCCAGAAGCTAATGTGGGATTCATGACAGAGGAGTTACATGGTACGCACTCCCGGTTTTACGAACGTCTACGTGCCGCAAAAACTCTTGAGGATAAGGAATGGCTTACCCATCAGGTTTACGAGGCTCCAGGCGAAACTTCATCATATGGACGAAGGCTTGGGTTGGCTTATAAAGCCATGGATCAGATGCCGTCAAATCAAAGAAGGCGAACGGGAAAATCATCTGACACCATGACTTTCAAGCACGGTATTGATGTCCGCTTGTTCGGAAGCGATGGAAAGCTGATTGCCGACCCGTTCTCTGTGTCGACATCGTTTGGCGGCGGCAACTTATACGCGGGGGCTTGATGCGAGTTTATCAGCCACAGCTCGATGTAACGCTTATTAAGTCTAATCATCGCACGAATATTATTGGTTCACTTCCGGCTGCGCAGGTTCGCTATCAGGGGTTGTACGGCATCAATATTACCCAATACCTTGGAGATGGCTCCGTTGTGCAGACCACAAAATCAACTAGGCAGCCGTGTGGCGGGTTCCATATCAAATTCGCCGACATGCCGCTTCCGAATTTTTTGGAAAGCATTTATGCGCTGATAGAGCCGATGGATATTGTGGAAATCAGGATGGTCCACGACGTTTCGACTCTGCCTAGCGGCGGTAAAATTTCACTGGTAATGCGTGGACTTGTAACAGGGATCAGTCGTGGCGAAACCATGAATGGCGACAAGCCCCAGCGGCATGTCAGCATTACCGGTCATGATTTTGCGAAGTTTATGCAAATTTACCGAATTCAGTATTTCCCATTCACTCCAGAGTCGGTTAATGCTCTAAATGATTTTAGGTTTTTCCAGACCTATGCCCCCGAAGGTGCAAATAAGGCCATGAGCGGCAATGATTTTGTAAATTTAGTGGCAAGCAAGATATTGACGCCTTTCATGTCGGCGATTACCGCCATATCCAATGCTTCAGCTCTTGGCGCGACTCAGCTAAATAACTGGACAACAACTGGAACAGGAATTGATGGGAATATCAACCCCATCGCGCTGAACGGTTATAACGACAACACCATATATGAGATCATGCATGAGCTGTTGGATATTGGCCCATTCAATGAAATGTTTGTGCAAGATACAGAGGCTGGGCCAAATCTTGTAGTTAGGCCGATTCCGTTCCGCGATGGGAAGGGTAACTTTATTCAGGGCTCAACGACATTCCTGGACATTCCATCTGCAGACATTGTTAGCCAGAGCGTTTATCGGTCTGATGAGGCTGTTGCAAATTATTATTGGGTTGGAGTTGGCAGGGCTTCCATCATGCTGGGGTTGGACTGGCAGGCCATGGCATATAGCGTCGGCAATGGCGACTTTGTGCAGTTCAACTATCAAAACTGCCTGCGCTCGGTATTCGGAACCAGGAAGCTTGAGGTTTCCACTAATATGGATAGCATCCAATCGACATTTTCAAATGCCAACAAGCAGGCCGATAACAATAAGGAAGGAAAAAATGCGCTTACCTGGGTAGATAAGCGCCGGACGCTGCTAGTAAGCATGAACAAGGACAACGCTGTTTTCGAGCAAGGTAGTTTGCGGTTGCGTGGCAATGAGGCGATTCAGGCCGGTATTTATCTAAACCTGCATCGTGGCGTCGGTCAGCAGTATGTAGGCGAGGTTTACGCGCATACCGTAACGCATGAATTCATGCCTTTCCATGGCTTTTACACTACCGTGCAATTCGACAGGGGTACGATGTTTATCAATCGGACGCAGATACCAAATAATCCATATATCGGCGAAATCGAAGCGCAGGGGGCGATATGATACATATGTGCCGGGTAGTGGGTGTTCACCACGAATCGCATTCAATCGACGTGGTGTTCATGGATGACAACCGCCGCATGTCCGGTGTGCCACTCATGTCGGCGTCTGCCGGTGGCGACTGCGGCAATGTCGATCTACCGGTGCCAACTGCCAATAACGCGGCTGACCCGTTTTCATCCACAACCAGCGGTCAGCGCG
>Ga0265327_10003050_pt1 | contig 16579 bp, 17 predicted proteins | sample 41621metaG_FD_202089 | JGI IMG/M metagenome (GOLD analysis project Ga0265327, IMG submission 202089) | Rhizosphere microbial communities from Carex aquatilis grown in University of Washington, Seatle, WA, United States - 4-16-21 metaG | ecosystem: Host-associated > Plants > Roots > Rhizosphere... | reverse complement strand
TGACCGGCAGGGACAGCAGGGCCCGCAGGGCTTCCTCGCCGTCCGGCGCCTCCCGGGTCTGGGTGATGCCAAGCGCGTGCAGGCTGGTGCGTATCAGACTGCGCATAGTCTGCTGGTCGTCAACGATCAGGGTTTTCAGGGCGGACGCGGTCGGCATCACACGCTCCTTTGAGACTCGGCCTTGGCCGAGCAGACATTGAGAATGGTCGACCCCATCCGCGACAGGCCGACCTGTTTTTCAACCGCGCCAAGCTCAAACGCCGCCTTGGGCATGCCATAGACGACGCAGCTGGACTCGTCCTGACCCAGGGTCCGGGAGCCGGCCTTGCGCATGGCCAGCAGCCCCTGGGCGCCGTCGCGGCCCATGCCCGTGAGGATCACCCCCACAGACGGGCGGTTTAGCCGCGCGACAGATTCAAACAACACGTCCACCGATGGTCGATGGCCGTTCACCGGATCCGCTTGCCTCAGGCGACAGGCCGGATGGGTGGAGCCCACCACTTCCAGATGGGCTTCGCCGCCGGGAGCCACATAGACGTGGCCCGGCAGGAGGCGTGCGCCATCGTGGGCCTCGGCCACGGTGGCGCCCGAGATTCGATCCAGGCGTGCGGCGAAGCTCTTGGTGAAGGTCGCCGGCATATGCTGGGTGATCACGGTGGGCGGGCAGGTGTCCGGGAAATTGGCGATGATGGTCATCAGCGCCTCGACCCCTCCGGTGGAGGAGCCGATGGCCAGGATCAGGTCCCCGGCCGACCGGTAATTGTTGTCGCGCTCCACCGGGACGACCGGGCCGGTATAGGGCTTTACCCGGGCGCGGGCGGCGGTCTTGACCTTTTCGGCCAGGCCGTTGAACGCCTCCGCCGGCGTGACCCCGCCGATCGGCTTGCCGATGCATTCCACCGCGCCGAGCTCCAGGGCGGCGATGGTCACTTCCGCCCCGGCCTGGGTGAGGGTCGAGACCATCACCACCGGCGTCGGGCGCAGGCGCATGATCTTCTCGAGGAATTCCAGCCCGTTCATCTTGGGCATCTCGACGTCCAGGGTGATGACGTCGGGATTGAGCTTCTTGACCTGCTCGCGGGCCTCGATGGGATCGTTGGCGAAACCCAGGACTTCGATGTCCGGGTCGCGCTTCAGGGCCGCGGCGATCAGGCCGCGCATGGTGGCGGAGTCATCGACAATGAGAACGCCAACGGTCATCGGGCGGTCCTCAGGGCATAGGTTGTGAGCCCGGTGGTCTCGAAGACCTGGGTCGCCGGACCGGTCACCCGCTCGGAGTGGCCGATATAGAGCGTGCCGCCGGGCTCGAGCATCGGGGCGAACCGGCTCCAGATACGCTCCTGCGTGGGCTCGTCAAAATAGATCACGACATTTCGGCAGAAGATGGCGTCGAACTTGCCCTTCATCGGCCAGTCGCCGATCAGGTTCAGCTCGCGGAACGACACCAGGGCCCGCAGCTCGTCCGCCACTTCCCAGCGCACGTCCGAGCCCACCGAAACCTTCTTGAACCAGCGACGGCGCAGGTCGATCGGAACCGGCGAGACGGCTTCCTCGCGATAGACCCCGGCGCGGCCCTCGGCCACCATGTTGGGGTCGATATCGGTGGCCAGGATCTTGACGTCCAGATTGGCGGCGTCGGGCAGCACGCTTAGCAGCGTGATGGCCATGGAATAGGGTTCCTGGCCGTTGGAGCAGGCAGCGGACCACAGGCGGATGCGACCGCCGCGCTTGGCCCGCTCCACCAGCTTGGGCAGGACCTGGTCGCGCAGATGGTCGAAATGGTGCGGCTCGCGGAAATAGCGGGTCACATTGGTGGTCAAGGCGGCCATCATGGCCTGGCGCTCGTCCACCTCCCGGGAATCCTCCACCAGGGCGCAGTATTCGCGGAAGCTGCGCAGGCCCAGCGACCGCAGGCGTTTGGCGAGACGCGAATAGACCAGAGCCGCCTTGCCCTCGGCGAGCGCGATCCCCGCATGGCTGTGCAGGATCGCCGCGATCTTCTGGAAGTCGTCCGTGGTGAACGGGAACTCGCCTTCGACGAGACCGGTCCCTGCGCCCCGTCGGCTGTCGGGAATCGTGCTCATGCGGCTTCCGCCTCGATTTCCGGCAGGACCCGGTCGAGCGAGATCAGGCTGATCATCCGCCCGTCGATGGCGAACAGGCCTTTGACGAAGGCCTTCACCTGATCGCAGGCCACGTCGGGGGTCGGCTGCACCATGTCCTCGGTGACGTCGATGATGTCGCTCACCGCGTCCACCAGCAGGCCCAGGGTGCGGGCGCCCTGGTTGATCACCATGATCACATGGCGGGCGCTGGGGTCGGAGGTGGGGGCCAGGCCGAGCCGGGAACCCAGGTCGACGATGGGCAGCACCGCGCCCCGCAGGTTGATGACGCCCTTCATGTATTCCGGCGTGTGGGGCAGGGCGGTGGCCTGGGTCCAGCCACGGATTTCACGCACCTGCATGATGTCGACGCAGAACTCCTGGTCGCCGATCCGGAAGGCGATCAGTTCGCGGCGGGCATTGCTCAGCTGGCTCACGAGGTTGGACATCTATCAGCTCGCCAAACGCTTTTCGGTGCGGGGGGCCGCCGATTTCCGGCGGGAGGTGGTGACGAGGGCGTCGACATCGAGGATCAGCGCGACGCGCCCGTCCCCCAGGATCGTCGCGGCGGCCACGCCTTCGATCTGCTGGTAGTTGGCTTCCAGGCTCTTGATCACCACCTGGCGCTGGCCCTGGATGGCCTCCACCAGCAGGGCCGCCTTGCCGCCGCCTTCGCTCTCCACGAGCACGGCGACGCCGGAGGCGGCCGGGATGGGCGTGTCGCGGAAGCCGAGCGCGACCCCTACGTCGATCAGGGGCACGAAGCTGTCACGAATGCGGATCACCGCATCCTTGCCGCCGATATAGTGCACGTCCTCGGTGCGCGGAGTCAGGCTCTCGACGATGGCCGAGAGCGGCGCCACGAGGGTCTGCTCGGCGGCGGTCACCACCATGCCGTCCAGGACCGCCAGGGTCAGGGGCAGGGACATGGTGAACTTGGAGCCCTTGCCCGGTTCCGAGGCGATGGAGATGCGTCCCCCCAGGCCCTGGATCGAGCGGCGGACCACGTCCATGCCGACGCCGCGCCCGGAGATATCGGAAATGGTCTCTGCGGTGGAGAAGCCGGGCAGGAAGATCAGGTTGTCGATCTCCTCGTCGGACAAGGGGGCGTCCTCGGCGATCAGGCCCTTCTCCACGGCGATGCCGCGCACGCGGGTCCGGTTGATGCCGCGGCCGTCGTCCTGCAGTTCGATGACGATGCGGCCGCCGCGATGCAGGGCCCGCAGACGCACCACGCCTTCCGGCGGCTTGCCGGCCTCCACGCGGCCCTCAGGGGTCTCGAGGCCGTGGTCGATGGCGTTGCGCAGCATGTGGGTGATCGGATCGGTGAGGCGCTCGATCACGGTCTTGTCGACCTCGGTGCCTTCCCCTTCCATGATCAGCTTCACGCGCTTGCCGGTCATGTCGGCGACTTCGCGGGCCAGGCGCGGCATGCGCTGGAACACGCTCTTCACCGGCTGGGCGCGGATGGCCATGACGCTGTCCTGGATCTCCCGGGTGAGGAGCTCCAGATCTTCCAGGCCGAGCGCCACATTGGAGGAGCGGGCGAGGCCGCTCTCCAGAACGCGCTGGGACAGCATGGCCTGCTGGATCACCAGTTCGCCGACAGCATTGATCAGCCGGTCCACGCGGTCGAGATCGACGCGGATGGTGGCCTGCGGCGCCACAGGCGGGCTGGCCGGAGCGGCGGCGGCGGCGGGCGGGGCGGTCGGCGCAGCCGGCGGCTTCACGGCGGCCGGGGCGGCGGCCTTGGGCGCAGGCGCTGGCGGCGGGGCCTCCACGCTCTGGGCGCGGGCGATCAGGGCGGCGACGTCGAGTTCGGCCTCGGCCGAGGCCGCGGCGGCCTCATCGTCGGAGGCGTCTTCGACGGGAGTCGCGGGCGCCGGTTCAGGGGTCGCGGCCGTGTCCCCGCCGACCCGGGCCAGCAGGGCCGCCAAGTCGAGCGGCGCGTCAGCGGAGGCGGCGGCGCGGTCATCGTCGCTGAGAACCGCCGGCGCGCCATCCTCGCGGACGATGCTGAACTCGCAGTCGTCTTCGACGAACTCGAACACCTCGTGAATGCCGTCGTAGTCGGCCTCGGTGGTGAGCCGGATGGTCCAGGTCAGATAGGCGTGTTCGGCGGCCAGCTGGTCCAGGGGTGGCAGCAGGTCGGCGTTGAAGGTCACCTCGGTCTCACCCAGCCGGGCGAGCTCGCGCAGGATCAGGCCGGCCTCATTGGCCTTGGCGTACATCTCGGACTTGGGCGCGAACTCGATGCGCCACACGACGCCGCCGGAGGCCGGGGCGGCGAGCGCGAGATCCACGGGCGCTCCAAGGTCGATCGGCGGGGCGGCGTCGAGGCTCGCCGGCGCGTCGTCGTCCAGGCTGATGGCCATCGGCACGAAGCCGAAATCCTCATCGCCGCCGCCGAGATCGTCCTCTTCCTCACCGGTCTGGCCGATGAGGGCCCGCAGTTCGTTGAGGGCGCCGCTGGAACGGCCTTCCTCGACCTTGCTGCCGTCGCGGGCCGCATGGACGTGGTCGGCCAGGACGTCAAAGGCCCGCAGCAGGGTCTTGGCGACCTCGTCGGTCAGAGCCATTTGCCCCGAGCGGATTTCGTCCATCACCGTCTCAAAGACGTGGGCGAAGCGGATCAGGTCCTCAAGACCGAAGGCCCCGGCCCCGCCCTTTACCGAATGGACGGCGCGGAACACGGCGTTGATGGTCTCGGAATCCGCGTCGCCGGACTCCATGGCGAGCAGGCCCTGCTCAGCGTCCGTCAGGAGCTCGTCGCACTCCTGGAAGAACGTCTGCTTGATGCTCTCGAACGGATCCAACGGAACGCTCCGAAACGGCTCAGGAAAGATGCGGTCCGCGAAATGCGGACCCCGGGGTAGGTTTAGGCAGCCACGCGGCGGACGGCGTCGACCAGCTTCACCGGATTGAACGGCTTCACGATCCAGCCGGTGGCGCCGGCCGAACGGGCCCGCTCCTTCTTGGCTGCGTCGCTTTCAGTGGTCAGCACCAGGATCGGGGTGGCGCGGTGAGCCGGGTCGGCTCGAACGCCCTCGATCACGCCGAAGCCGTCGAGGCGGGGCATGTTGATGTCGGTGATCACCACATCAATGTCGCCGCCATTGGCCTGCAGGACCTCGAGGCCCTCCACGCCATCGACCGCCTGGAGGACGCGGTATCCCGCCTCCACCAGCGCATGGTTCAGCATTTCCCGCATTGTGCGGCTATCGTCGATGGTCAGTACAGTCTTGCTCACGAAAGTCCCCCTTCGGGCTCGCAATGAAGCTCGGGTTCCCCGAACGCCGTCAGTTGTTCTGAAAACGCCATGGACGGTTGATTCACAGTTAAGGAGACCCCGTCCTCGGCCCAGATTTTACGCGCAGACATCAAAACCTGCAGGCACAGACCCCCCAGGCGATTAACTTGTGACGCGTCGATTTCCAGTGGCCTGCCGCGCAGGCTCATCAGCTCGGCGCGCAGGGGCTCGGCCGCCTGCAGGTCCAGGACCTGGGTCAGGCTGACCGTGGCGGGCTCCGCGAGGGTCGCGGCGGCGGACTCGGCGCTCATCAGAATTCTTCCCATTCGTCAGCACCTTGGGTGGGTGCGGGTTTGCGTTGGGCCGAAGCCCCCCGGCCGCCGGCGGCGCGCATCTGCGTCACCGGGGCATGTCGTTGCGGTCGCGATGCGGCGCGCTGGACGGGGGCGGCGGAGGTCTGGAAGATCCGCACGCTCTCGCCGAGCGCCTCGGCTTCGTTAAGCAGTGAGTGACTTGCGGCGGTGGACTGCTCCACCATGGCCGCATTCTGTTGCGTCACTTTGTCCATCTCGTTCACGGCGGTGTTTACCTGAGCAAGACCCAGGGATTGTTCGCGCGACGAGGCGGCGATCTCGGAAATCAGGGTCGAGATCTCGCTGACCTTGGCCACCATACGCTGCAGGGCCTCCCCGGTCTTGCCCACCAGCTGGGCGCCGTCCCCCACCTGGCGGGTGGAGGTGGAGATCAGGGCCTTGATCTCCTTGGCGGCTTCGGCGGAGCGCTGGGCCAGGGCCCGCACTTCGGAGGCGACCACCGCAAAGCCCTTGCCGGCGTCCCCGGCCCGGGCGGCTTCCACGCCGGCGTTCAGGGCCAGCAGGTTGGTCTGGAAGGCGATCTCGTCGATCACCCCGATGATCTGGCCGATCTGCTGGGACGAGGTCTCGATCTCGCCCATGGCGGCGACCGCATGTCGAACCGTCTCGCCGCTCTCTTCCGCGTCGGTCTTGGCATCTTGCGCGGCGGCGTCGGCCTGGGCCGCGCCTTCCGTGGAGCGCTTTACGGTGGCGGTGATCTGGTCCAGGGCGGCGGCGGTCTGTTCGAGGCTGGCGGCCGTCTGCTCTGTGCGCCGGCTGAGGTCATCGGCGGCCTGGGCGATCTCGTTGGCGCCGGATTGGATGCCCACGGCGTTGGAGACCACGGCGCCCATCACGTCCTCGAGGTGGGCGAGGGCGCGATTGAAGCTGTCCCGCAGGCTGGCATAGTCGCCGGCGAAGGGCTCGGAGATCCGATGCCGCAGGTTGCCGCTGGCCAGGGCGTCCAGAGCGCCGGCCAGACCGGCCACCGCCGTCTGTTTGTCGGTCGTGGCCCGCGACAGGGCGCTCTCAGCTTCGTCGCGTTCCCGCTCCGCCGCCGTCGCCCGGCTGGTCAGGGCCTGTTCGGCCTCGCCGAGTGCGGCCCGAACCGCAGCAGAGATCTCGTCGGCCGTGCGGTCCTTGCCGCCGGCCTTGACGCCAAAGCCCTTCGGCCAGTTCGCCGTCAGGATGGCGCGCAGGCGAGCTTCGATGGCGGCGGTGTCGATCGCGTCAGATCTGCTCATGTCGAAGGTCCGTTTGTCCTGGTCAGTCCGAGGGGCTGGGGCATGGGGTGGCTCATGGCGGGTCAGAATTCCTCCCAGCCGTCAGTGACCGGTTGCGCCTTGCGCAGGGCGGCCACGGCGCCCCGCCGCATCGGCGAGGGGCGCTGGAGGGCGACGGGACGGGGGCCGGTCGCGCCATCGCCAACCCGGAACCGGGCGACAGACTCGGCGAGACCCTGAGATTCCTGAACCAGGGCATGGCTGGCCGCCGTGGACTGCTCCACCATGGCGGCGTTCTGCTGGGTGACCTGGTCCATCTCGTTGATGGCGCTGTTGACCTGGTGCAGGCCGGTGGCCTGTTCCTGGGCGCTGGCGGCGATGTCGGTGATCAGGCCGTCGATCTCGGCGACCCGGTCGACGATCCGTTGCAACACGCCGCCGGTTTCGCCCACCAGGCGCACGCCGGCCTCGACCTGGGCCGCGGAGGCCTCCACCAGCGCCTTGATCTCCTTCGCCGCCGTGGCCGAGCGCTGGGCGAGCGCCCGCACTTCGGAGGCGACGACGGCGAAGCCCTTGCCGGCCTCGCCCGCCCGGGCGGCTTCCACCCCGGCGTTCAGGGCCAAAAGATTGGTCTGGAAGGCGATCTCGTCGATCACCCCGATGATCTGGCCGATCTGGCTGGAGGAGCCTTCGATCTTGCTCATGGCGTCCACCGCCTGGCTGACCACTTCGCCGCTGGTGCGGGCATCGCCTCGGGCGGCGAGCACCACCTCGGAGGCGGTCTTGGCGCCGGCCGCCGTGTTGCGAACCGTCACGGTGATCTCGTCCAGGGCGGCGGCGGTCTGTTCCAGGCTGGCCGCCTGCTGCTCGGTGCGGCGGGACAGGTCGTCGGCCGCGGACGACATCTCGCCGGCGCCGCCGCGGATGGCGCTGGCCGAGGTGACGATATCGTTGAGGGTGGCGGAGAGCCGGCCGATGGCGCCGTTGAAATCGGTGCGGAGCTGCTCGAACTCCCGCGGGAAGCTGGTGTCGATGCGATAGGCGAGATCGCCCTGGGCGAGATGGTCGAGGGCCTCGGCGAGGGTGGTGACCACCGCGAGCCGTTCTTCGTCGACAAAGCGCTGCAGGGATTGGCGTTCCTCGGCGGAATGGGCTTCGGCGAAACGGGCCTGCTCGGCGATTTCCTTGGCGCTTTCGGCTTCCTGCCGGGCCAGGTCCACGCGCTGGAACTGCGCCTCGGTCTCAGCGAACATCCGGGCGATGTTGCCCGCCGCCCAGACCAGGATCGCGGCCTCGCAGATCAGGATGACGGCGTGCAGGATAACGCGGGCGAGGTCTCCGCCGCCGGGGAATACGGCCGCGGGAAACACCAGGTTCAGCAGCAGATGGTGGACGGCCACGACCGCGGCGCCGGCTAGGATCACTGCGCCGTCGCAATAGATGATCAGCATGGCCAGGGCCGCGAAATAGGCCATGTGCATATCGATCTGCCAGGCCTTGCCGGCGAACGCGGCCACCAGGAGGGAGACTGATCCGGTCAGGGCCACGGCGACGGTCAGGCGGGTCGCCTGGCCGCCGCTATCCATCTGCCGGACGGCCGCGGCGGCTCCGGCCAGGCCGGCTGCGCCGAGACCCAGGGCGATCCAGGGCGCCTTCGCGATCAGGGCGGCGACCGCCACCACAGGGACAAGCGCCCACAGCACGCCGATCAGAAGCTTGTCGGCGAAGCGGCGCTGATCGAGGAGGCTCTGAAACATGCGGGGTCAGGCTCCGCAGGGGCCGGCAAGCGCCGGGTCGAGAGCGAGCCAGGCGCCGGATTCGCGCAGGCGGGTCCCGATCGCCCCACGGGCCGAGCGGACGACGATGATGAAGGGCACGGCGCCGACGGCCACCACCGCGCCGGCGCGGGCGGCCGCGTCCAGGCAGTGGGCCGCACTCCACCAGGGGGGAAAGACCGCCGCAGCCTGGGTGGCGTCGCGGGGACGCGCCTCGACGGCGACGGACATCGTCAGGGCGGCCAGTCCGACGGCGACAGCGGGGATCCAGGGCCGAATAGCCCCAGCCTCCCGGCGGATATCGCGTGTGTCGGTCAGCCCCTGCATATTTTGCCCCAGCAGACGAAGAGAACCCATCGGGGCGATTGGAGTCGCCGCTCGGAGAGGAATCGCCGCCCAATCTGGGTACGTTGCCGGCCTTGAAGAAATAGTTACCGAGGCTGCTGATGCGGCTTTGCCGTTGAAGAAATATTCTGAGTAATTCCAGATAGTTGTCTGGTTAGCGCCGCAAGTCTTCGCGGAAAGTGCGATCTGGTCGCACCCCGTCGCAGCTCTGGGGGCTCGCAGGGCGGGAAAGGTCTCATCCGAAGCTCCCGCCAGGGTTGCCCTGGCTTCCGTGGGGTCAGACTTGCCGCGGCGGTCCCGGGGTGCTGGGGTCGGCGGGCGACCCAGGGAGGACTGCGGCCATGGACTTGAAGCTGACGCCCGAGATGGCGACCTTCCGCGACGAGGTCCGCGGTTTCCTGGCGACCAACCGTCAGGCCTATGCGGAGGGCTCCGGCGCGGAACGGCCGCGAGAGGCTGCGCTCGCCTGGCAACGCCTGCTGATTGAGCACGGCTATGCGGCCCGCACCATCCCAAAGGCCTATGGCGGCTATGGCGCGGAGCCCGACATTCTCAAATCGCGAATCATCGCCGAGGCCTTCACCGAGGCCGGCGCCCCGCGGGGGTTCGCCAATCAGGGCATCTCCATGCTGGTGCCCACTCTGCTGGAGGTGGGGTCAGAGGACCAGAAGACCCGCTGGATCGGCCCGACCCTGCGGGGCGAGGTGGTCTGGTGCCAGGGCTATTCCGAACCCGGCGCGGGATCGGACCTGGCGAACCTGCAGACCAAGGCGGTGGAGGACGGTGAGGATTTCCTGATTTCGGGCCAGAAGATCTGGACCTCCACGGCGGCCCAGGCCGACATGATCTTCTGCCTGGTGCGCACCGAGCCCAAGGCGCCCAAGCATGACGGGATTTCCTACATCCTGTTTTCGATGAAGACCCCGGGGATCGAGGTCAGGCCGTTGAAGACCATGACCGGCTCGGCGGAGTTCAACGAGGTGTTCTTCACCGATGTGAGAGTGCCGCAGAGCGCCGTGGTCGGCGGGCGCGGGCGGGGCTGGTTCGTGGCCAATGCGACCCTCAAGCACGAGCGCGGCATGCTGGGGGACCCCAACGCCACCGAGGCCCGGTTCGCGAGCCTGGTGGAGCTGTTCAAGACCGAGACAGTGGATGGCCGCAAGCTGATCGACGATCCGGTGATGCGGGACCGGCTGATGCAGTTGCAGGCCCGGGTCCTGACGATGAAGTTCAACGGTCTGCGGACCATCACCGCGGCCATGACCGGGGAGTCCGCCGGGCTGGCGGCCATGGTGGTGAAGCTGCAAGGCTGCGAGCTGAATCACCAGGTCGCCGCGCTGGCCATCGACGCCCTGGGGGAGCTTGGGGTGCTTTATGAGGATGGCCCGCACCTGCGGGCCAAGGGCAATTGGCAGCGCAGCTACATGTTCGATCTCGGCCTGATCATCGGCGGGGGCACCGCCCAGATCCAGAAGAACATCATCGCGGAGCGGGGCCTTGGCCTGCCGCGGGAACCCAAGCTGGCGGTGGTCTGATCATGGATTTCTCCCTCACCGACGACCAGAAGATGATGCAGGAGAGTCTGGGGCGGACCCTGGCCGAGGCCTGTTCGCTGGAGCGGGTGCGCCGGTTCGCGGGCGACCTTTCCGACTCTGGCGCCGACGTCTGGCAGGCGGTGGCCGAGTTCGGCCTCACCGGGATCATGATCCCCGAAGCCTATGGCGGGCTGGGCCTGACCTTGCTGGACGCCGCCCTGGCCTCCGAGGCCCTGGGCCGGGCCGCGGCGCCCGTGCCGTTCCTGGGGGTGGTGCTGGCGCCGCTCGCCCTGACCCTGGCGGGCAGCGAGGCCCAGCGGGCCGAGTGGCTGCCCCGGCTGGCGGCCGGCGAGATCATGGCGGCGATGGCGATCTCCGAGCCCATCGCCGGGGCCCGTGACGGGGCCGGGGTGGACGCTGTGGCCGGCCGGCTCAACGGCAAGGCGCTGTTCGTACCCGGCGGGCTTACCGCAGGCCTGATCGTGGTGGCTGATCGCACCGGCGGCCTTCACCTGGTGCGCGGCGACGCCGCCGGCCTGACCCGCAGCCTGATGACCGGTATCGACCAGACCCGGCGGATGGCGGAGCTCGCCTTCGACAATGTGGTCGCCGAGCCCCTGGCGGATGGAACCGATGTGCTGGGGCGGCTGCGGGACGCCGGCTGGACCCTGATCGCCGCGGATACCCTGGGCGCCTGCGATGTGATGATCGAGAAGGCGGTGGCCTATGCCCAGGAACGCAAACAGTTCGGCCGGGTGATCGGCTCCTTCCAGGCGGTGAAGCATCTGTGCGCCGAGATGGCGGCGGAGACGGAGCCCTGCCGCGCCCTGGTCTGGTACGCGGGTTACGCCTTCGAGGCGGCGCCGGAGGAGGCCTCGCTCACCGCCGCCCACGCCAAGGCGCATACCTCCGAGGTGGGCCGCTTCGTGGCGCGCACCGCCACCGAGGTGCATGGCGGCATGGGCATCACCGACCTGCTGGGCCTGCACTTCTGGTTCAAGCGGGTGGGGCTGAACCGGCAATTGCTGGGCGGGCCGGAGCGGGTGCGGGAATGGGCGGCCCGGATCCAGGGTCTGGCGGCCTAGGGGCGCCTGTCCACCGACGCGCCCGGGGTGGACGCCGCCTCGCACGCCATGGATAGCTGGCGATCTGGCCTGGCGGCGGGAGGAAAGCATGAGCTGCAGTCACATCGAGACGATCGTCACGGTGACCCCGTCGGCGGACGGCTGTGAGGAGTGCCTGAAGATCGGCGGGCGCTGGGTCCACCTGCGCATCTGCCGGACCTGCGGCCATGTGGGCTGCTGCGACGACAGCCCCAACACCCACGCGACGAAGCACTTCCACGCCACCGGTCATCCGATCATGGAGACCTATGTGCCAGAGGACGGCTGGGGCTGGTGCTATGTGGACGAGGTGATGCTGGACCTGAGCGAGATCGCCACGCCGCATCCGAAGGGGTGGCGGTACTAGGGAGCTCAGTCCTGTTCTGACCGCTCGCGAATGATGGTGGTTTCGATCCGGCGGTCGGGGATAAGCCAGGTCAGGGCGACGCCGATATAGAGCAGGTCTGCGGCGGTGGTGTTCACATAGGCCAGACCGATGCCTGCAAGGTAGACGAAGGGCGAGACCTTACCCTTCAGATCGCGGCCGATGGCGCGGCGCAGGGGCGAGGCCTCGCCCTGCTCGCGGATGATCACGATCTGCATGATGTACCAGGCGATCCCCGACAGCAGCAGGGCGACCCCGTAGATCGCCGTGGGGCCGGCGGCGAAGTGGTTTTCCCCCATCCACGCGGTGGCGAACGGGATTGTGGACAGCCAGAACAGCAGATGCATGTTTGCCCACAGGACCGTGCCGTTCACCGTCTTCACCAGCTGGAAGAAGTGGTGGTGGTTGTTCCAGTAGATCCCGATATAGACGAAGCTCAGCACATAACTCATGAACACCGGCCACAGCGCCGCGAGGTCAGCGAGGGTCGTGCCGTGTGGTGGCTTCATCTCCAGCACCATGATGGTGATGATGACGGCGAGGACCGCATCGGTGAAGGCCGTCAGCCTGTCGCTTTCCATGCGGTCAAGTCTCTCCGTTCTGCGCGGCCTGAGGATGGCGCAAGGCGGCCGGGGAGGCCAGCGGGGGTGCGCGAGGTGGGGAACGACGATGCCAGGATCTGATCGATTGGCGACGCGCCGTGAGGTGATGAGCGCAGGCCTGGGCCTGGCGGCGAGTCTTATGGCCGCCACGGCCCTGGCCGCTGAGGCGCCGGGCCGTTCGCGGCTGATCCTGCTGGGCACTGCTGGCGGGCCGACCCCCAAGGCCAATCGCGCCGCCCCAGCCCAGGTGATCATCGTCGGCGGCTCGGCCTATGTGATCGACTGTGGGAACGGGGTGGCGCGGCAGTTGGTGCTGGCGGGCGTCCCATTGGGCTCGATCCGCGACGTGTTCATCACCCACCAGCATTCCGACCACAATATCGACTATGGCGCCCTGCTGCTGCTGGCCTGGGCCGGACCGCTGGCGACGCCGGTCGGGACCTATGGGCCTCCGCCGCTGGAGGAGATGACCCGGCTGTTCCTGCAGATGAACGACGAAGACATCCGCACCCGAATGGCCGACGAGGGACGGCCTCCTCTCAAGGACCTCATCCGGGTCCATGAGATCACCGGCGGCGGCGTGGTGATGCGCGACGCCAATGTGACGGTCACGGCGGCCCTGGTGGAGCATCCGCCCGTGACGCCGGCCTTCGCCTATCGGTTCGACTGCCCGGACCGATCGATCGTCATCTCTGGCGACACCCGGCCCTCGGACAACCTGATCCGCCTGGCCCGGGGGGCCGACGTCCTGGTGCACGAGGTCATGTACATGCCCGGCCTCGAGCGGCTGATCGCCAGCGAGCCCAACGCCGCCACCCTGCGCCAGCACCTGCTGGCCAGCCACACGACGGCGGAGGAGGTGGGGCGGGTGGCCACCGAAGCGGGGGTGAAGACTCTGGTGCTGTCCCACTTCGTCCCCGGCGGCGCGCCTGTGATCCCCGACCAGGTCTGGTTCGACGCCGTGCGCCCGCACTTCACCGGGAGTTTGATCGTCGGGCGCGACCTGTTGGAGATCTGAGCCCCAACCCATCGATGTGCGAGCTCGACGATTGTTCGGCCGGGCGTACGACCCGTTCGCCAATGAATGCCTGGTCGCGCGACCGGCTGAGGGCCAAGATGTGCTGAGCATGGGTTGGGACAAGAAGCGAGATGGCCTCAGACGCGACCAGGAAGATCGCATTGGTGACCGGCGGCAACCGCGGGCTGGGCAAGGACATGGCTCTCTCTCTCGCCCGCATGGGCATGGATGTCGTCCTGACCTACAATTCCAACCCGGCGGAAGGTGAGGCCGTGGCCGAAGACATCCGCCGGATGGGCGGACGCGCGGCGGCGTTGCGCTTCGATCTCATGGACATCGCCGGCATCGAGGGCTTCATCGATCAGGTCAGGATCGTCCTGAAGGACGCCTTCGGCGGCGCCGATCGAATCGACTTCCTGGTCAACAACGCCGGCATGGGACGCGCGATTCCAATTGATCAGCTGACGGAGACCGACTTCGACACTTTCGCCAATGTGCACTTCAAGGGCGTGCTGTTCCTGACCCAGAGGGCGCTGCGCATGATGAACGATGGCGGTGGCGTGGTGTTCGTCACGGCCGCCGCGGACCGCTACAACGTGCCGGGCTATGGCCTCTACGCCGCGTGCAAAGGCGCGATCGAGGTGTTCTCGCGCTATGTGGCGAAGGAGTACGGCGCGCGGGGCATTCGCTCCAACACCCTGGCCCCAGGGGGTGTGGCGACCGACTTCGCCGGCGCCGCGATCCGCAACAATCCCATGCTGCAGGACATGGTCGTCGCCCAGACGGCGATGGGCCGGCTCGCAGAGCCCCACGACATCGGCGGCCTGGTGGCCCTGCTCTGCAGCGACGACGCCCGTTGGCTCACTGGCCAGCGGCTCGAGGCCACTGGGGGCTACAACATCTGAGCGCGGTGCTTGCCGTCGGCCGGCCAGACGGGGGGTGCGCCTGGCCGCTGTCGGCCCTATATCGTCGGCGACAGCCTGGAGAGGGACCGCATGACCAAGCCGATGAAGATCGATTTCGTTTCGGACGTGGTCTGTCCCTGGTGCATCGTTGGCCTCGGGGGCCTGGAAGAGGCGCTTGAGCGGGTGGGGGACCTGGTGAAGGCCGACCTGCGGTTCCAACCCTTTGAGCTCAACCCCGATATGCCCGCCGAGGGTCAGAACATCCTTGAGCACGTGGCGGAGAAGTACGGCGCCACGCCGGAGCAGTCCGCCGCCAACCGCAAGGCGATCCACGCCCGCGCCGCTGAGGTGGGGTTCGAGATGCGCACCAGCGAGTCGAGCCGGATCTACAACACCTTTGACGCCCACCGCCTGCTGCACTGGGCGGGGATCGAGGGCCGGCAGGCCGAGCTGAAGCACGCCCTGTTCGACGCCCATTTCACCGAGGGTCTCAATGTCAGCGACCCCGAGGTGCTGGCGGGGGTGGCGGAAAAGGCCGGCCTCGATCGGGCCGCCGCGGCCGATGTGCTGAGCTCCGGGCGCTATGCGCAGGAAGTGCGCCAGGCTGAGCGGTTCTGGCAGGGGCAGGGGATCAGCGCCGTGCCGGCGGTGGTGATCAATGACCGCTACCTGATCTCCGGCGGCCAGCCCGCCGCGGCCTTCGAACAAGCCCTGCGCACCATTGCTGCGGAGGGCTAGGCTGACGCGGGTTCGAGGTCTCGCGGAGGGTCGTTTGCCGCCCCGCCGGTTCAGTGGATTCCGGGATAGAGCACCGACGCCGGGGACAGCAGATATGGCCCAAAGCAGTGCCAGACCGCGTAGAAGGCCAGGCGGAAAAGGATCGGCGCCGGCCAGCCGTGGCGCCGCAATTCCCACGCCTCGAACAGGTTGGCCGCGAAGGTCACCGCCAGCAGACCGGCAAGCGCGGTGAGGGCGTCGGATCGGGCGAGCGCCAGCAGGCTGGCCGGCTCAAGGCATGAGGTGAGGACGGCCAGGGTCCAGAAGACGGCGGAGGCCGCGCGCCCGCGGAGCAGGACCCGTCCGATCAGCCATCCCAGAACCGGGATGGGAATAAGCCGATAGAAGCACTCCACGAGGACCGCGGCCGCCGCATAATGGGCCAGCGACACCGGGAGCGGCAGATTCACCCAGGTGGCGCCCAGGGCCTTCACGGCGCCTGCCGTCAGGTTGAAAGCGGCGTCGAGACCAAAGAGGGCGGCGCCAAAAACCAGGCCTGCGCCCACGGCGCCGACCGACAGCCGTCGCCAGGCCGGGGCGTCGGTCACCGATGGTGCCGATGGCAGGCCCGCTCGAGACGACAGGGAAACGCCGATGCATCCCGCCAGCAGGATGAGGGCGACAGGGACGGGCTGAAGAATCTGCGCCTGCGAGGCGATGGGAACCGGCCAGGGGCTGAGCTGGAATCCGATGGCGACGGCGACAGTGACCAGCGCTGGACCGGCCAGAAACCAGGCGACGTCTCGCCAGCCGGACGGGACCTGGTTCTCGATCACGTGAATCCCCCCCTAAGAACGACGGGCCAGCCGACCTGCGCCACGCAACCTTAGCCTTAGGGAATACCTGGTTTCCACCTCAGAATGCAGGTCGCGGCCTGTCGGCGGGTTCCTCGCGACCTATGGCGCCAGGGTCGCGCGGACGGCGTCGGCGATTCGGTGGCCGCCAAGGACGATGCGGCGGCTCCCGAGGCTGATGCGGTTGGCCTCATAGGCGGCGACGACCGGGGTCGCGGCCTCGGCCTTGGCGGCGCCTTCGAAGGTCGCGTCGGCATAGACCGCCGTGCGGGCCAGAGCATAGCTTTCGTCCGCCCATCCGCGGAACGACTCCGCGTCGGCCTTGCCGGTGAGTTCCTTGAAGTCGGCGCGGACCCAGGCCTTTTCCAGCCTCAGGCGCTGGGCTTCCACATTGGCGTCGTCGTCGCCATCG
>Ga0265327_10003049_pt1 | contig 16579 bp, 10 predicted proteins | sample 41621metaG_FD_202089 | JGI IMG/M metagenome (GOLD analysis project Ga0265327, IMG submission 202089) | Rhizosphere microbial communities from Carex aquatilis grown in University of Washington, Seatle, WA, United States - 4-16-21 metaG | ecosystem: Host-associated > Plants > Roots > Rhizosphere... | reverse complement strand
CTCCCCGGCCAGCTCCTGAATCCGGTTCGAGCCCAGGTTGGAGGTCATCACGATGACGGTGTTGCGAAAATCCACCGTGCGCCCGTGGCCGTCGGTCAGACGACCGTCGTCCAAGACTTGCAACAGAATATTGAACACATCCGGATGCGCTTTTTCCACCTCGTCGAGCAATATCACCGAATACGGCTTGCGGCGCACCGTCTCGGTCAAATGCCCGCCTTCCTCGTAACCAATATACCCCGGAGGCGCGCCGATCAAACGGGCCACGGAATACTTTTCCATAAATTCGGACATATCAATCCGCACCATCGCCTCTTCGGTGTCGAACAGAAATTCAGCCAGTGCTTTGCATAACTCGGTCTTGCCGACGCCGGTCGGGCCTAGGAACAGGAATGAGCCATTAGGCTTATGCGGATCGGCCAAGCCGGAACGCGAACGGCGGATCGCATCCGACACGGCTTTGATCGCCTCGTCCTGGCCGACCACGCGCTTGTGGATATTCACCTCCATTTGCAACAGTTTCTCGCGCTCGCCTTCCAGCATTTTAGAAACGGGAATGCCTGTCCATTTAGAAACCACTTCGGCGATTTCTTCCTCGGTGACTTTATCGCGCAGCAACTGCATGGGCTGGCCCTCTGCCCGCGTGGCTTGCTCTAATTCTTTTTCCAACTTAGGAATCACACCATATTGCAACTCGCCCATCTTGTTGTAATCGCGGTTATCCGCCCGCGTCAGCACGTCGAGTTGCTGACGGGCCTGCTCCAATTTTTCTTTAATCGTGGCCGCGCCTTGCAACGAGGATTTCTCCGCCTTCCAGATTTCCTCCAAGTCGGCGAATTCCTTTTCGGCGTCATCGATGTTTTCCTGTAAAGCATCCAGGCGCTTGCGCGAGGCTTCGTCGGATTCTTTGCGCAAGGCCTCGCGCTCGATCTTCAATTGGATCAAGCGGCGCTCTAATCTATCCATTTCCTCCGGTTTCGAATCGATTTCCATGCGGATGCGGCTACCCGCCTCGTCAATTAAGTCGATGGCCTTGTCCGGCAGATTGCGGTCGGTGATATACCGATGCGACAACACCGCCGCCGCGACAATGGCCGGGTCGGTGATGGTCACGCCATGATGCACCTCATACCTTTCCTTCAGGCCGCGCAATATCGCTATCGTATCCTCGACATTCGGCTCGTCCACCATCACCTTCTGGAAGCGGCGCTCCAAAGCCGCGTCTTTTTCCAGATATTGGCGATACTCGTCCAAAGTCGTCGCGCCGACGCAATGCAACTCGCCCCGCGCCAGCGCCGGCTTGAGCATATTGCCGGCGTCCATCGCCCCTTCCGCCTTGCCTGCGCCGACCATCGTGTGCAACTCGTCGATGAATAAAATAATATTGCCCTCTTGCTTGGCAATATCATTCAACACGGCTTTCAGGCGCTCCTCGAACTCGCCGCGGAATTTCGCCCCGGCGATCAGCGCGGCCATGTCCAGCGACAACAGCCGCTTGCCTTTGATGCCCTCCGGCACCTCGCCGTTGACGATGCGCTGGGCCAGCCCTTCGACAATCGCCGTCTTGCCCACGCCGGGCTCGCCGATCAACACCGGGTTATTCTTCGTGCGCCGCTGCAACACCTGGATGGTGCGGCGGATCTCGTCGTCGCGGCCGATGACGGGATCGAGCTTGCCCTGCTCCGCCCGCTCGGTCAGGTCGATGGTGTATTTTTTCAAGGCCTGGCGCTGATCCTCGGCGTTCGCGTCGTTGACGGCTTGGCCGCCGCGCAGGCTACTGATGGTCTTTTCCAGTTTTTCCTTGGTCAGCCCTGCCTTTTTCAGCACATCGCCGAGATTACCCTTGTCCTCCAAGGCCGCCAGCACAAAGATTTCGCTGGCGATGTACTGGTCGCCGCGCTTCTGCGACAGCTTGTCGGTCAGGTTCAACAGCCGCGACAGCTCGTTGGAAATCTGCACATCGCCGCCGGTGCCTTCCACTTTAGGGAAACGATCCAGCGCCTCGCCCAAGGTGTTACGCAACGCGCTGACATTGACCCCGGACTGCGACAGCAAAGGCTTGACCGAGCCGCCTTCCTGGTCGACCAGCGCCGCCATGACATGGACGGGCTCGATGAATTGATGATCCCTGCCCAAGGCCAGGCTTTGCGCCTCGCCCAAAGCGGCCTGGAATTTTGCGGTGAGTTTGTCGGTGCGCATGGCTTTTGCCTTTGGTGAATGCTAAAGATGTACAAGTTGTGGGGGTGAGGAGGGAGGATTTCAAGCGGGCAAGGCGCAACAGGCTTTGTAAGCCTTTCACACAAAGGGGTAAAATCCTCGCCTGCCTACCACAATCCCGAGACTAATCGCATGGCCGTCGTGATCCCTGGTGAGACTTTATATGCCGCGCATCTGACAGCGGCGGAATTGAAACAGGAGTTGGCGGCGCTGCTGTTTAAGCAAGACCGTCTGACTTTAATGCAGGCTGCCGAACTCGCCGAAATGCGCCCGATATCGTTGAAATTTCCGAGTTGCTCGGCATGGATCTGGACGAAACGGCCCATCATGAGCTTGAGCTTGCCCAAGCGGATAGATTGACGGGAAACCGGGATACTTACCTTGATTTAGATGGGATTTGACGACGCCGTTCCGCGTTGTTGTCCATCGCCGGGCTGCTAGTTATCTAAAAAAACCTACTGCTGCCGGAAAAAGAGCGGATCAAAAACGCCCTTGTCCAACTGGCTACCGACCCGCTTGGCAATCCAGGTATTAAGCCGATGGCAGGCCAATGGGCCGGTTATTTTCGGTGCGCTTGGGTGACAAGCGCATTATTTATTGGGTTGATCGGCAAAAAAAACCGGCCTCGCGGCCGGTTTTTTTTCGTCAGCGGCTAACCCGCCGAGCCGAATCAATCGTCCCCGTTGAATATCCCGAGGATTTGCAGCAGGCTCAAGAACAGGTTGTAGATCGACACGTACAGCGACACCGTGGCGAGGATGTAGTTGGTCTCGCCGCCGTGGATGATGTTGCTGGTCTCGAACAGGATCATGCCGGACATCAGCAGGATGAACATCGCCGAGACGGCGATTTGCAGGCCAGGCATCGGGAAGAACAGGCCGGCCAGGCCGGCCAGGAAGGCGACCAGGATGCCGGCCATCAGCATGCCGCCCATGAAGCTGAAGTCCTTGCGGCTGACCAAGGCGTAGGCCGACAGCCCGAGGAAAATCGCGCCGGTGCCGCCGAGCGCGGTCATCACCAGTTGCGGGCCGTTGTGCAGGCTGTGGATGTAGAAGCTCAGGATCGGCCCCAGGGTCAAGCCCATGAAGCCGGTCAGCGCGAACACCGACAGGATGCCCCAGGCGCTGTTGCGCAACTTGGTGGTCAGAAACAGCAGCCCGTAGAAGCCGACCAAAGTGACGATGATGCCCGGATGCGGCAGGCCGAGGGCCATGGACAGGTAGGCGGTGGCGGCGCTGAACAGCAAGGTCATGGACAACAAGGCGTAGGTGTTACGCAGCACTTTGTTGGTTTCAAGGACGCCCGGCTGGCTGCGGGCGATGGTTTGGTAGCGACTCATGTGTGGAAACTCCTAGGGTTTGTGATAGCAAGGCTTTGACCGGGAAATGGTACAGCAGTTTCTGAAACGCTGTCATCTTACAAAACCGTGACGCTGCTGCGGCGTTGAAACAAATCGGCTGTCGCGTAGAATGTGTAAGCCCATCCAGGGCTCGGCGAACATCACCCGCAAAATGTCAGGTTGTTTAGGCGGGGTTCAGCCGCATTAACTTTAATGCAGCAGGGGATTTTTCAATGAAAAAATATGTGGTTGAGTTGATTGGCACATTCTTCTTCGTGTTGACCATCGGTTGCGTGGTGGTCGGCGGCGGGGCGGGCAATGCGGCGCCGCTGGCGATAGGCTCCGCGTTGATGGTGATGATTTACGCAGGCGGGCATGTCTCAGGCGGGCATTTCAACCCGGCGGTGACCTTGGGCGTGACGCTGCGCGGGCGCTGCGCTTGGGCCGAGGCGCCGCTGTACATGGCAGCGCAATTGTTTGGTTCGGCCCTCGCGGCGTTGGTGGTCAAATATCTGCAAGCCAAGGCGAAAGCGCCGGTGCCGATGACATTGGACTTCGGCCCGGCTTTGCTGGCCGAATTCCTATTCACCTTCGCCCTGGTGTGGGTGGTGCTGAACTCGGCGACCTCGAAAGACACCGCAGGCAATTCGTTCTATGGCTTTGCGATTGGCTTCACGGTGCTGATCGGCGCTTATTCGGTGGGCAGCATCTCCGGCGGGGCGTTCAACCCGGCGGTGGCGCTGGGCATTTCCCTGCTGAGCCTGACCGAGATCGCCAACCTTTGGGTCTACTGGATTCCGGAGTTCATCGCGGCGGCGGCGGCGGCTTTCACGTTTAAGTGGGTCAATTCAGACGATCAGTAATCTGTGGCTGGGACGGGATTTTCATCTCGTCCCGCGTTACTGCAATTATGGAAAAGCTTGGTGAATGAACAAAAAGTTAGCACCACTTATGATATTCAGCTTGTCGCTGGTAGGTTGTGATGCTTATTTTTTGGCTCAGTACAAGATTGCCACCCCAGCGGTTGATGTCCAGCCGAAGCTCGCCTTTGTAGTCGATGCGTTTTCTGTCCGGTATGGTTTGCGTTGTGAAGCGACGAAGTCTGATGTTCGCAGTTGCCACAAGCAACCGTTCCATATTGTCGCCAGATCAGCGGGTAAGCAATTTGTGGTTTGCCTTGCCATGATCGGCACAGAATGGGATTCGAGCAAATTCCAGCGCATGTCAGCAGAGCTTCGCAGTTTGGTTTCCAAAGAATTCAAAGATGTGTCAGGCCCGAGTAATTCTCAGGAAGCAAGTGCTGAATGTTGGTCTGGATACGAAGCCAACTAATATTCTCCATTCAGACTTCTAACCAATCAGCTTCAAACCCGGTGGCAGCGCCTCGCCGAATATCCGCTTCTCGTCCGCCTCGTCCAACTCCTTCACTTCCACCACCATGCTGAGCCAGGATTCCGGGGCTTTGCCGGCGCGCAGCCGTTCGACGACCTTGGCGCGCAGTTCGGGCGAGATGTCGCGTTCGCGGTCGCCGGTCATGCGGGCGATCAGCGCGGCGGCGAAGCCGACCGTGGCGGTTTTTTTCCAATCGAACTCCAGCAAGGCGGACAGCCAGGCTTCCGCCTGTCCGGCGGGAACCACGCTCTGCAAGCCGGCATGGAACGGGATGCGCGCGCCGACCCGGCCCAGCGCCCAGCCGGTTTCGGCCGGCTCGCCGGGCTTTTTCAGCCGCTCCAGCAGCCAGCCGCCCAGCGCGGCCTTGTCGGCCAAAGGCAGGCGCTCCAGCACGGCGGCCAGCCGCAGCATGTCTTCGTAGCTGTGCTTCTTGGCCAATGTCGGCAGGTTGCCGCGCTTGGCTTTGTCGGGGTTGATGAAATCCGCCAGCGTCGCGAACAGCTTGCCTTGCGCCTCGACGCTCAAACCACCGGCGATGCGCCGCCACAGCGTCCACCATTCCGCCCAGTTCTGCGGCTCCATCTGGTATTGGATGCCTTGCCCGTAAACCGCCCAGACTTGCTCCACGCGCCAATCGTCCAAGGGATAGCCGAAACCCGGGCGCAGGCAATAGCCGGTCAGACTCAGCCAAAGCCGCTCATGCACGTCGGAGCGGCGGCGGTGCGGCAGCCCTTCCAGCAACGCGCCGAACAACTCGCGCAGCAACGGCGTGTCCCAGTCCTCGCGCTTGCCCAAAAGCCGCTCCAATTCGACGCGCAAACCTTTGATGCGCTTGGAGTCGACGATGCGGGTTTTCTTGCCGAACACCATCTGGATCAACTCCACCGCCTCACCGGCCTTGGGGTGCAAGCCGCCTTCGGGCTTGAGCGCCGGGGCCGCGCGTGACCGGCGCAATTGGAATTCCACGTTCCAGCGCCGCTGCGGGTCGGCGGCGTCCACGCATTGGATTTTCAAGGTGCCGACCTCGGTCAGCGAGGCGGCCAGGCGCACCTCCACTTCCTCGCGGCCCTGGCTGCTGGCGCGGTCGAACGCGACGGCCAGGGGCGGCAGATGCACAAAGCGCTCCTCGTCGATCTCGACCAGGTCGCCGGGTTGCCAATGCTGGTCGGCGACCGAAGACGCCAGGTGGAAGCGCACCGGCTGGCCCAGCCGCAACGCGAAGCTGCGTTCGGTCAAAAATATCTCGTGGCCCTCGTCGCTGCCGCGCGGCAGCAGGCAGACGCCGTGGCGGATGTCCGCATGGCCTAGATCCACGACCAGAAAATAAGCCCGCGCCGAGCCGCCGCCGATTTTCTTCACCGACAGCCCGCGCCGGGCCAGGCCGTAAGCCACCGCGCCATGCGCCACGGCCAGGTCGGGGCGGTCGTTGCGCAACTGTTTGAGCGGCTTGCCGCCGCGCCAGGACGCCAGCAATTCCAGCACGCGGCGGCTGATGGCCGGGCTGCGGAACAAGCCGCCATTGAGCAGCACCGCGTCCGGCATCGCCGCCTCGCCCTGCCCTAAGGCTTCGCGCATGGCCTGCTGGTGTTGCTGAAGGAAGGCCGCGATATGCTTGCTGATGGCCGGGTCGGGCGCGTAAGGCAGGCCGAACTCCACCACCGCGCTGCGTTTGCGCTCGGGCAGCTCGTCGATGGCGGTCAGCGGAAAGAAGCCGTCCAGCACCGTCTGGCGGACTTTTTCCTGGCTCAGTTCGGTGAAGCGCGCCCCGCCGATCATCTTCGCGCCCGCGCCCAGCAAGGTGATCGACGCGGCGTCCGGGGCGTCGTCGCCGAGCAGGTTCTCCTTGGCGGCGCGGCATTGCTCGACGACTTGCGACAACTCCGCCGTGCCCAGCCGCCGGTCGCGCACCAGGCGATGCTCGACGAGATGGGCCAGGGTCAGATCCAGATTGTCGCCGCCCAGCATTAAATGGTCGCCGACGCCGATGCGGGCCAGCGCCGGCTCGTCCGCGCCTGGCGTCACTTTGATCAGCGTCAAGTCGGTGGTGCCCCCGCCGACATCCACGACCAGCAACAGGCGCACGCCGGCCAGTTGCTTGGCCAGGCTTTGCCGGTGCCTGTACACCCAGTCATAACACGCCGCCTGCGGCTCCTCCAATAAACGCAGCCCGCCCAGCCCCGCCAGTTGCGCCGCCTCCAAAGTCAGCGAGCGCGCCGCCTCGTCGAACGAGGCCGGCACGGTGACGACGATTTCCTGCTGTTCCAGCGGCGCGTCGGGGAATTTCAGGTTCCACGCCGCGCGCAGATGGGCGAGGTAAGAGGCGCTGGCGTCCACCGGCGAAATCTTCTCCACGCCCTCCGCCGCGCCCCAGGGCAAAATCGGCGCGGTGCGGTCCACGCCCGCATGCGACAGCCAGCTTTTCGCGCTGGTGACCGTGCGCCCGTGCGTCTTCGCGCCCAGCCGCCGGGCCAGCTCGCCGACAATCGGCCGGGTGTCGGCGCGGTCTTCGCTCCAAGGCAAGCGCGTGTCCAATTCCGCCATCTCGCCGACAGCCGGGTGGTAGCGCACCGACGGCAGCAAGGGCCGGGCCAGGATTTCGCCCGGCGCGATCAGTTGCTCGATGTTGAAAACCTGGATTTTAAGGTTCGCGCCTTGAGTCGTGTCGGCGTAGGCCACGACCGTGTGCGTGGTGCCCAGGTCGATGCCGACCAGGTAGCGGGAAGGGAAATGCGGAGCGGCAGGCATAAGGGATTATCGCTAGGGTTTGCGGCGAACAGGCCGGCGGAGAAACGCTGGGCTTGGGAATAGACTCGCCAAGGCGGTCATGGCTGGTTTTTGAGGAAATCTTCCATCGCCTCCGCGGCCTCCCAGCCGATTCTCTCCGAATTGAGCAGGAATTTGACCAGGCGTTTGAAACTCACCCGATTGACGGGATTGCCTGGCGTCGAGAAATAGCGCTGCAAATCTTCATCCGTGACGCGCAGCAAGGAGCGCGGCGGATTAGGTTTCTGCAAATGGGTTTTGACAAAGGTTTCCACAATCGAATAATGCTGGTTGACCATCTTCTCGCTCAATCCCGCTTTGACCAAATCCTTGCGGAATTCGGCCAGTATCTTGCGGTTGCCGTCGGTGATGGCTTTGTCTTTACTCCCATCTCCAGGCTCCAGCGAAGTGACGAGCCCGCCGAGTTCAGTGGCCGCACGCAGGCTCTGGGCGAAACCTTGGCGGATGCCGCCGCCAAAACTGACCGGATAATGCGCGATAAGGCTGTCGTAAATGATTTTGCCCGCGAAGGGCAGTAATACCGCCTTGACCATGACCGGCGGCGCAAATGGCAGCACATCGTCAATCGGGCTGATAATCCCCACCACCCCGAACGCGGCGGGTTGCGCCGAATCCATCAGAAAAATGGAGTGCTTTTTCAAATGCCGCATGATGATAAAATCACCGGCCACACGGTGGCTCCAACTCGCGGCGAGAGCCAGGTCTTCCTCGGGGAGCCCGCCGGGATTGTCATCGACAAACCCCTGTAGATATTCCGGCGACGCCCACAAAGCGTCGCGGATTTTCCCAGCATCCTGCGGGTTTAGGCTGCCGGCTTCCAGGGTTTTTGGCAAATCCGCGACCAAATTTGTCCGGGTATTGACATAGCTCAGCAAAGGCCACCAGATTCGGTAAAACCTTTCACTTTCGGCTGGGGTTAGTATCATCTTTTATGGCTCATCAGTGTTGACGCCAAAAACTGGCGAATGGCTTTAATGTGTCTCGAAAACCCCCGCCCTTCGACAAGCCCAGGGCGAACGGCCTTTTTAAAATCAACCGCTTCAGTTCTTGCCGAGCTTGTCGAAGGCTCTCCTGAGCGAAGTCGAAGGGCATGAACGGAAACGGTTTTTCGAGCTTCCCTAATAGTTTTTCATCCTACCAGTTTTCAGGCAAACTTTCACGCCCTTGGCGGCGGTATAATCGCCTTAGTTTCCGCAACCTCCACCGCAAAACTCAGCGCTAAGGATTCAGCTTCCATGGCCCCCGCACCCCGCGAAAATCCGCTAGACCCCGCCCTCGCCCGCACGCTGGCGCAAAAGCTCCAAGACGGCCAACTGGTGTTGTTCGCCGGGGCCGGCTTGTCGCATCTGGCCCCGGCCAAGGACGGCGGCGGACGCCGCATTCCGCTGTGGGTCGGGCTGGCGCGGGCCGTGGCGCAGCGCTTTGGCTTCGATCCCGAGGATTTCAGCGGCTCGCCGTTGGATTTGTTCGACGCCGTCATCCACGCCCATTCGCGCGGCGAATTGGAACAGGCGGTCACGGCGGCTTTGGACGACCGGGATTTTGAACTGTCCGAAGCCCACCACGCCCTGGCCGGACTGCCTTGGCGCAAGCTCGTCACGACCAATTACGACGCGCTGCTGTCCCGCCTGGTCGATGAGCGCTTTCCCGTCGCCGATGAAGCCGGTTACGACCGCCTGCGCGAATCCAAGGTCATCCAGATCCACGGGAATCTGCCGCAACCCCACACGCTGACCCGCGATGATTACCGCCTGTGGGCCGACAAAAATCCCCGCGCCGCCCATGCCTTGCGCGATTTCGTGCTGAACCACACCCTGTTGTTTGTCGGTTACAGCCTCAGCGACCCGCACCTGGACGAAACGCTGGCCTTGGTGCGGGAATGGACGAAAGGCCGGGAAAAGCGCTTGTTTGGCTTGTTCTGGCAGATCCCCGCCGCCAAGCAAGCCTTGCTGGATCGCCGCGACAAAATCACCGCCGCCTCCATCGAAACCGAAGAAGAATGGCAAAACGCCTTCCGCCAAATCAAAGCCGAACTGGCCCGGCTTCAAGCCAATGGCCCCGCCGCGCCTGTCGCTCTATCCGCCGATCCCTACGCCTACGACCGCGCCCAATATCTGCAAGCCATAGCAACCCGCCATGGCGTCGCCAACCTGCAAGGTTTGTACATCTGGGGCGCGGGTTATGCGCGGGACGATGTGAAGCTGGAGGAAATCTTTGTCGAGCCGGATTTGTGCGAATGGCAAACCCTGCCTAAGCTTCGCGAGCGCGACGAGGGCAACGCGGAAGCCGACACGCCCGACGACAGCGAATACACTCAAGCCCGCAAACGCCAAGAACGCCTGCGCGACCAGGCTCCGCGACGCGAAACGGCGCTGGCGCTGCTGAACCGCGAAAGCCGCTTGTGCATCATCGGCGCGCCAGGGCAGGGCAAATCCACACTGCTGCGGCAACATCTGTTAAAAACGGCGGCAGCGTGGCGGGACAGTCCGGCGCAACAGCCCTTCCCAGTCTATCTGCGTCTCAGCGAATGGGAGCAACACCCCGGCGGCTTGCTCGCCTGGGCCAAACAAGCTATCGCTGGTCTGGGCGAAATCTCAGGCCCAGCCCTGGATGCCTGGCTCAAAGGCCAGGTGCTGTGGCTGCTCGACGGTGTGGATGAAATCCGCGACGACTATAAGCGAGGAAAACTTCAAGAGGATTTGTTGGCCCTATTGGCCCAGCGCCCGCAAGACCGCGCTGTGCTGGCGACCCGCCCGCAAGGCTACCCGCTCGGCGGCTTCGGCGCGGCCTGGCGCGACACCGAACTGCCGCCCTTGAACCCCGCGCAAAGCAGACTAGTGCTGGCGAACTGGGGTGAAGTGCTGAAACGCAAAGAGGCCAACCTGTTCTTCGACGCGCCCACTGTGGATCGTGAGTTGGAACGCCAGCCCGGCCTGCGCCAAATACGCGGCAACGCGCTGCTGCTCACCCTGGTCGTGCTGTTCTACAAAAACAACCGCCGCCTGCCGCACGACCGCTGGGAATATTTCGACAAAGCCGAAAACGCGCTGCGCGACTCCTGGCTGGCTTACCGCTTGCCCGAAGCGGCGCGGGAAAAAGCGTTGCCCAGCGGCGAATATCTCCCGGTCTTCCTAGAACGGCTGGCTTTGCATGGCATGAAACAAGGCATCGTCAGCTTCCCGGCTTCCGTGCTGAAAGAGACAGCCCGCGCTTTATTGCAAGAGCGCGGCTATACGGGCCGGGAAATCGACGAGGAAATCAAACGCCTGCTCCGCGCCGCCGATGATTTGATTGGCGTCATCGCCGCCCAAGCCCCGGAACGCTATGGCTTCCTACATCTGGCCTTCCAGGAATTTTTGGCGGCGCGGGCCTTGGTAAATCGCTCGGATTGGTGCGCGGCGGTGATCGCGGATTATTGGGACGAGCCAGATTGGTCGGAGGTTTGGAGTTTTTATGCCAAAGGGATTGGTGAGGATCAAGCACGTTGGAAGGAGTTGTTTTCGGTGATTCAAGCCAATACCCATGATCTGGATCAATACCTGCATCGGGACAAGCTGGCTTGTTTGCGCTTGGCTGGGTTTTCTTTGGGGACTTTGCCGAAAGAGATGGCTAAGCTTGAGAGCTGGGCTTTACAAGAACTAGAGCCGGGCTATAGTCTGTTGGTCTGGGATATTCTAAAAGATTGGGAGCGTTCTTTGTCAAGCGACATCCTTGGAGCATTGCTGAAGCATTTGGATGCTATTGCAATCTTGGGAATCAATGATCGATGTCTTCATATGTCACTAGTCGGATCACTTGTCGGCTTGATGAGAATTCCAGAATTTCGGATGGCAATAGTGATTCGCTTGATGGATGAACATATTTTTATGGAGACTTGGGCGGTTCCAAAAGTATGCATAGAAGCAATGGTCGAACATGCTTGGATGCCTGAAATTCAAGATTTACTATTATATCGGTTAGGGGATTTTAATTGGGAAACTCGCCGCGCAGCATCGAAGGCCCTTTCTACCCAGGCGGGGGAACCTGAGATTGTATCCACGTTACTGCATCTCCTTGTAGATGATAATCCATGTATTCGATCTGGAGCGATAGAAGCTCTGGCTACCCAGGCAATGATGCCGAAAATACAAAAGGCTTTATTGGAGAAATTAGAAGATGAAGATTGGAATGTGCGTCAAAGTTCAGTAATTGCGCTAACTGAGCAGGCGGAATTTCCTGAAGTTAGGGTTGCGCTATTGGAAATGTTGAAAAATGGCAATATGCCTGCCGCAGCGGGTGCCTTATCTAATCTAGCCAAAGAGCCTGAAGTTCGATCCGCATTATTGGCGCTGCTAGAGGATGAAGACTGGGAAATGCGAAAGGCTGGTTTAGAAGTATTGGCAAAATGGGCAGATGATCCTGATGTGCGCGAGGCTATTTTAATATGTATAGGCGATGATGACTGGACTGTTCGATATGCGGCTGTTAGTGCATTAGAAAATCAAGCAGAAATCCCAGAGATTCGTGAGCTATTTTTACAAGAAATGATGGTCAATGACTCAGGAATAATAAGAGCAAGCATGGTCTACGCAATGGCTGAGAAAATAACAGATCCAGAAATACAAACGGCCTTGCTCGCACGATTAGAAGATATTTATTGTGATGTGCGATTAGCAGCGGTAAGCGTTCTAGCAAACCAAGGCGACAGTCCAAGAATTCAAGAAGCGCTGTTAGATCGACTGAATAGTGATAATAACTGGGAGGTGCGCCTAGAGGCGGCAAAAGGACTAGTTAGAGAAGCAAGCACCACAAAGATCCAAGAAGCATTTCTTCGCAATTATTTAAAAGGGAGTATCCATTTTCGACAAGTTGCTGCACAAGCCCTAACCCAAGCCGCCCTCCAAGATCGTCGCCGCCAGCGTCGGGAGCGGACCTAAGTCTTCGCGCAACCGTCAGCCTCCCAATTCGCCAACCAACGTCCCAGTGCCAAGGCTTTTGCTCTTAACGTTGCGCCGTTGCGTGAGGCAAAAAAATCCCCGCGCAGCGGCACGGCCCAGCCGCAGGGAGGGAAGAGCGAAAAGAAGGCCTCACGCAACGGCGCAACGGCGCAACGTAAAAGAATGGACGGGGAAGCCGGCGGGGCGGGGGCGGGCTCAAGCCCCGCAGCCGCCGGCCCCCCAATCCGCCAACCCGCTTCCCGCGCCAAGGCTTTTGCTCTTAACGTTGCGCCGTTGCGCCGTTGCGTGAGGCAAAAAAATCTTCGCGCAGCGGCACGGCCCAGCCGCAGGGCGGGAAGAGCAAAAAGAAGGCCTCACGCAACGGCGCAACGACGCAACGTAAAAACCTTAGTCCGTTGTCTTGTCATGTCTTTGCGTGAAGCAAAAAACCAATCACCCGGAGGGGTTCGACGATGACCGAAAATGAAATCGCCAAGCGGGTCATGGATGCCGCGTTTATCATTCACCGGGCGCTTGGCCCGGGTTTGTTGGAGACGGTTTACGAAGTCGTCCTCGCCAAAAAGCTTTCCGACATGGGCTTGCATGTTGAGCGCCAAGTCCCTGTGCCAATCCGCTTTGAAGGACTGGCATTCGACGAGGGATTCCGGGCTGACTTGATCATCGAACACAAGCTCATCATCGAACTGAAATCCGTCGAACATCTCGCCCCCGTCCATGCCAAGCAACTGCTCACCTATTTGCGCCTCAGCAATTGCCGTCTCGGTTTGCTTATCAATTTTGGAGATGTTTTGCTGAAGGATGGTATCAAGCGTGTTGCTAATGGATTGTTGGATTGAGTTTACCGGCTCATTGCTGTTTGAGTCAATCATAGCCGTAGAAATAATAAAGGCGCGGTCAAATCCGTGCGCAGATTTTTAACCGCAGCAGGTATAAAACCATGATGGAATACAAAGGCTATATTGGCCGGGTGGAGTTTGATGATGAAGCAGGATTGTTTCACGGCGAAATCATCAACACCCGCGACGTGATTACTTTCCAAGGCACCAGCGTGGACGAGATCAAGCGGGAATTCCAGGCTTCCGTTGACGTGTATCTTGAATTTTGCACCGAACAGGGAAAAGCCCCGGACACACCCAATGCGGGGCATTTGGTCTTGGACATCCCCCCCGAATTGCAAACGGCGATGATTCAGGCCGCAAAGCGGGAACACAAAAACTTAGATGCGTGGATTGTGGACAGGTTAGCCGCTGGGGCCGGGTTTTCTCACCATCCGGCCTAAAGCAGCTTTGCTCGTTAAAGCTTGGTGGCTTGCATCAGTTTCAACAGGGCTTGCCGCCGGGCCACGTGTTGGGCCAAGTGGGCGCGGTCATGCTCGTTCAGGCGGACGAAACTGACGCCTATCGTGTAGCTGGCCTTGTCGTCGTTTTCAAACAAGTCCACCACCCGTCCATAGGCTTTCATGCTGTACAAGGTGGGCGGCAGGATGATTTTCAATTCCAGCAAGGTGTTCACCGGGTAGTGTTTGTCCGTCATAAAGGCTATCCCGGAGGCGCTGAGGTTGACGGCTTGGGTGCGGTGGGCGGCAATCTCGTTCCTCGCGCTGATCGCGCGGGTCAGGATGCCCAGCCTGCGCTCCAGGATGTCCAAATATTCCGCCAGCACGGGAGAGGTTTCCTGCATGTGCTTCAGCAAGACGCCCGACTCTGTTCGAAGCAGGTTGAGTTGCGACTCAAGCGGGTAAAAAAACAGATGGTTTTCCTCATGGGCCAGTTCCTTGGGAACCTCCTTGGCTTCCACGGGCCGCCACATCAGCACGATATTGTCGTCCACTCGCAGATGGCTGCGTCTTTCGTGGGATGCTTTCCGTTTGTCGAGTAACATAACAGTCCTCCTTTGTTGCCGTTTCATGCCGCCAATCATCGGGCATGTGATGGATCTTTCCTGGCGCGTCAAGATGTTTCAAAATCGTTGACCGCCAAGCCGTCTGTCTGTTTGTCCGGCGGCGTTTTCCGGCGCCGCCAATATAAAAAAAGCCCGGCGTTTTCACGCAAGGCTTTGTTTTTATGGTGGGCCCTCTCCGATTTGAACGGAGGACCAAGGGATTATGAGTCCCCTGCTCTAACCGCTGAGCTAAGGGCCCTAAACTGTCATTCCATGTCTAGGAAACTTCTAAGTTGTTCCGAGCGCGAAGGGTGGCGCAGCTTGCGCAGCGCTTTGGCTTCGATCTGGCGGATGCGTTCGCGGGTCACGTCGAACTGCTTGCCGACCTCTTCCAGGGTGTGGTCGGTGTTCATGTCGATGCCGAAGCGCATCCGCAGCACTTTGGCCTCCCGCGCCGTCAAGCCGGCCAGGACTTGCTGGGTGGTCTCCCGCAGCCCCGCGACGGTGGCCGATTCGATGGGCGACATGGCGCGGGAGTCTTCGATGAAGTCGCCCAGGTGCGAGTCTTCGTCGTCGCCGATGGGGGTTTCCATCGAGATCGGCTCCTTGGCGATCTTCAACACTTTGCGCACCTTGTCCTCGGGCATTTCCATGCGCTCGGCCAGCTCTTCCGGGCTGGGCTCGCGGCCCATTTCCTGCAACATCTGGCGGGAGATCCGGTTCAGCTTGTTGATCGTTTCGATCATGTGCACCGGGATGCGGATGGTGCGCGCCTGGTCGGCGATGGAGCGGGTGATGGCCTGGCGTATCCACCAGGTCGCGTAGGTGGAGAATTTGTAGCCGCGCCGGTATTCGAACTTGTCCACCGCCTTCATCAGGCCGATGTTGCCTTCCTGGATCAGGTCGAGGAACTGCAAACCCCTATTAGTATATTTCTTTGCGATGGAAATGACCAGACGCAGGTTGGCTTCGATCATTTCGCGCTTGGCGAGGCGGGCCTGGGTTTCGCCCACGGACATGCGGCGGTAGATTTCTTTGATCTCGCCGATGTTGAGGCTGTGCTCCTTTTCCATCTGCGCTAGCCGCTGCTGCGCCCGTTTGATGTCGTCGGTGTGGGCGGCCAGCGCCTGGGCGTAGGGCTTGCCCGAGGCCAGGCGCTGCTCCAGCCAGGCCGGGCTGCTTTCGTGGCCGACGAAGGTCTTGAGGAAGTCGGTGCGCGGCATTTTGGATTTGTTGACCGCCAGGTCTTGGACAAACCGCTCCTGCTCGCGGATTTTTTCCACCGTGCCGTGCAGGATTTCGGTGAGTTCCTTAAAGAAGGGCGGGGTCTTTTTGAATTCGAGGAAGCTTTCCGCCAGCACGTCGAAGGCTTTCTGGGCGCGCTCGTGGTGGTGGCCGTATTTGTTTTGGGCGTTGACGGCGGTCTTCAGTTGCTTCTTGAACGCCTCCAGTTTTTCCTTGACCAGTTCGGGGTCCGGGCCGGTCTCGGTCTCTTCAATGATGTCCGATTCGGCGTCCTCGTCGATGACCAGATCTTGCGGTTGGGCCTGGGGGTCGAAGAAGTCGGAGATCAGGTCGGACAGGCGCAGTTCGCCGGACTCGATGCGGTCGAAGCCTTTGATGAAGTGTTCCATGGACGCGGCGAAGCGCGCCAGTTCGCGGGCGGCCTGGTTGCTGCCTTCTTCGATGCGCTTGGCGATGTTCAGCTCGCCTTCGCGGGTGAGCAGTTCGACCGTGCCCATTTCACGCATGTACATGCGCACCGGGTCGGTGGTGCGGCCCAGCTCGGCGTCTACCGAGGAGGCCAGCGCGGCGGCGACCTCGGCGGCCTCGTCCTCGTCGTCGTCGCTGACCACGGCGGCGTCGGGGATCATCTCGGCGTCTTCCGGCACGTCCTCGTGTACCTCGATCCCCATGTCGTTGATCATGGCGATCACTTCTTCCATTTGCTCGGGGTCGACGAGGTCGCCGGGCAGGTGGTCGTTGACTTCGGAATAGGTGAGGAACCCTTGCATCTTGCCTTTGGCAA
>Ga0265327_10003048_pt1 | contig 16580 bp, 14 predicted proteins | sample 41621metaG_FD_202089 | JGI IMG/M metagenome (GOLD analysis project Ga0265327, IMG submission 202089) | Rhizosphere microbial communities from Carex aquatilis grown in University of Washington, Seatle, WA, United States - 4-16-21 metaG | ecosystem: Host-associated > Plants > Roots > Rhizosphere... | reverse complement strand
TGCGGTTCTTTCAGGACTGCATTCAGCCGGGCGTAGACCCAATCGATCGAATCGAGCCATATCAGCGGCGCCTTGATATCGTAGCGCAAAAGGAACCATTCCCACGAATAATCCAGGCTGGTATGATCCTCCGGGACGCGTCTCCCAAAGAGGGTCAGGTATTCCGCTTCGATGCGGGCATGTTGCTCGGCGTTCTCGCCCAACTTGAGCAACAACTCGCGATATTCTGCGTTGCGGGCTTGCGCGGCCAGCGAGCGATAAAGACGCGCGGCGCGGCGGTGGTGCTGCAAAATGTGGTGAAAAACCAGCAGGCGTAATCTCAGCTTCCAGAACATATCATGCAACTTTCGTAACTCGATCGGGGTATTTTGAACCGGGATGCATTGGCGAAGTATTGCCGATAAAGTCAAAATTGCCCCATGTTGGACAGTCAGCCCGTAAGTCGGAATTCATTCCGACTTACGGGCTGACTTATTTACGCCAACCCGCGGATGAGAAACGGCCCCAAGGGGCGGACAATGAATGCAGGCAAAATCTTCCACATGGCGATGGCAAAGCGGAAGCGCGGACTCTTCTGGTTGATGTGCGGCAGTTCCCCACCGGGTTTGAGCGCGTACCAGTAAGCCAGCGGTTGTTTGCGCGGTTTCCACTTGAGCTTGAAGGTTTCGTTGCCTGAGCCGATCAGGCTGCGGCCAATATCGAAAGTTTGGAAGCCTTTCTGGCAGTAACGCTCGATGACTTTCCAGTACAGGAATTCCCCGGCATAGTTGGAGCGGTAGCGGCGCAGGATGTTGGCGTGCAGGTTGGTGACAACGCTGCCGCGCGTGATGAAGACGCCCGCCCCGGCAATTTTCGACTTGGGGCCGTAGAGCACCACAAATTCGAGCGCCTCGCCCAGCGCGACGGCCATGCTTTGCAAGTAGGCTTTGCTGTGGTACGGCGAGCCGAGTTCGTGCATCGAGCGCGCCAGCCCTTCGTAGGCGTCGTCGAGCAGGTCGAGATGGCCGAATTTGACGGCGAACCCTTTTTTGAGCGACTTGCGGATGTGGTTGCGGTGGTCGGAACTGAAGTTCGGCATCAGGCTTTCAGGGTCGGACGCCAAATCCATCAGGTAGGTGGCGTAGATGGGGTCTTGCACCCAGCCTTCGGGAGGTTGCTCGGCGCTGGCGCTGGTCGGGAGACCAGCGCCCAACCCAACGCCTGACGGTGGGGCGAAACGCACGTTGACGTATTCCGCGCCCAGGTCGTCGCCCAATTGCCGAGCGCGGGCCAGCAGGGCGTCGCGCGCTTCAAGAGATGAGAAGGCGAAGCCGCCGTAGGAGCCGAAGGGCGAGGTGGTCAGGTAATGTCCCAGCAGGGGATGTTTGATCTCGACCAGCGAAAGGATGCCGTTGACGCCGCTTTCTTGTTCGGTCTCCAGGCGGTGGACTGGGAAAGCGTAGTTGCTGCGCGCGATGGATGTCCAGGCGTCGAGCACGGTGAAGGTGGCCGGGCCAAGCAGTTCGGCGGGCCAGTTGCTGGGTTCGTCGGGCAGGAGCAGGCGGACGCGCAGGTCAGACATGGGCAGCCTCGTTCAGCGCCAGCGCCTCGTCCAGGTAGGCAGCGAGCGGGGAGACGGGGAAATTGCGCAGGAGCTTTTTCAGGAATCTGGATTTGTTCAGGGTAAAGGGGAAAAGCAACGGGTGCGAAGCCAGGTCCGGCCACAGACGCCGCACAAAGCTTTCAGGGCGCACCAATTCGTAGGGGTGGAGAATGATGACGGGGCTGCATCCTGCTTTGAGTTGGCGTTCGAGGATGCGCAACACGCTGTCGCTTAACAGGCCGACCATGAAGCTGGAGCCGTAGGGCACTTCGCCGCCCAGCAGCAACTCGGTGGAAAAAGCGCGCGGGGCGCTCAGGTTTTGCGGGCTGCCGAACATGGAGAGTGTGCTGACGGGCAGTTCCCAGATGCCGCCTTTTTTGAGCAGCGTGCCGGCCGGGGCGTAGATGGACGAGCTGTAGCGAAAGCCGTAGTATTCGAGCAGCGGGTAGGCTTCTTCGCGGATGCCTACCATCGGGGCGCGGTAGCCGCGCACGTTGTATTTCGCGCGCCATTTTTGCGAGGCGCGGATGTCTTTTTCCAGTTCGTCGGTTTCGACCAGCGGTCGGTGGATTTGGCAATGCAGGCCGAGTTCGTGTCCCCGCGCGGCAATTTTCAGTGGGATTTCAGGGTACCAATCGGCGATTTCGCCGACCAGGTAAAAGCTGGCTTTGGCTTTGCCGAGCATGTCGATGATGGGGTCGATGGCATGCTGACTGAAGCCGCCGTCCAGTTCGCGGCGTTGTTGCGGGCCGACGAGGGAATCGTAGCGGCGGGTGAGGGCGAACCAGGGTTCGTAGTCGATACTGAGCAAAACACGTGGAGAGGGCGGCATGACGGTTGAATTATAGCTGGTAGTCGGCCAGTCTCCTAGTCTTCCAGTCTGCTGGTCTATGGCTTTCTCAAAGTCGAAATTCTTTAACGCGAATATCGCAACTGAGCGAATTGCGCGAATAAAACCACGAAAAATTCGCGACATCGTGCCCGTAGGGTAAATTCGCCCCATTCGTTAAATTCGCGTTAAGGTTTTTAATGGTACGCCATGTTTGCGAAAACCTGTCAAGCGACTTTGAGAAGACCATATCCATTGGGCATTTTAAATAATCAACAGGCTTCGAATGAGAAGCCTGCTGATGTGTTTTGCTCCATGCTGCCCGGATTAGGACGACTTTTACCCTCCGGTGTAGGGCTGAATGAAGATTTTTCCCGCTTCGAGGTCGGAGCGGATTTTTTCGAATTTCGCCAGGATTTCGGCGGAGACCAGTTTTTCAGAGATGGGCATCAGGCCAATGCCGCCGGATTTGTAATCGAGCGTGATGGTTCCGGGCTGCAAGCTGCCCTGGATGAATTGCTGGATGACGGAGAACACGGCATCGCCCATGTTTTTGGTGCGGCTGGTAACCACCACATCCGGGGCGATCCAGCGTTGGTCAGAGCCGGTGGTGATGATCGGTTTTCCGGCTTCTTTGGCAGCGTCGATCGCGCCCAAGTCTGAACCACCCGCCGCGGCATAGACGATTTCGTCGCCGTCCTCATAATACAAACGGATGGTCAGTCGCTTGCCAACGTCCGGCCTGGCAAACCCGCTGAAATCGTTCTGGCCGCCAATGTAGTGGGCATCGACCTTCGCTTTCGGGTTGACGTATTTCACGCCTTGTTTGAAACCAAACTCAATGCGATGGATGACGGTCACTTCCGCGCCGCCCAGGTAGCCGATTTTCCCGTGTGGACTGAGCAGGGCGGCCAGCGCCCCGACCAGGAAATCGCCTTCCAGTTCGTTGAAGATCACCGATGTGATGTTTTTCCCTTTGCCGCTGGCATCGATAATCACAAAATTCAACTTGGGGTACTCTGTAGCGACGGTATTCACCGCCACGACATTTTCGGAGCCGACGGCAATAATGGGGTCGTAACCTTGTTGGGCAATCTGACGCAGCAAAGTAACCTGGTCGTTGTCGTTGCCCTGGAAGTCAAAGTTTTTGGTCTCTGCGCCCAGTTCCCCGGCAGCTTTTTGCAAACCCGCATTTGCGCTGTCGTTGAAGGCCTTGTCGCCCAATCCTCCGCGAGCCAGAAGCAGGGCAACTTTTGGTTTGAACAACCCCGCGTGGCAAGAGGAAAGGACGAGAGCCATCGCCAACAAAATTACGCCCCCGGAAAGGACTTTTTTGGTCATTGCTTTGAGAACTCCTTGTTCATATTTATTGAAATTTGGTCGCAACGTGAATTTAATCACTTTAACGTCCCCCCAACATTGCGACTTTCAGCCAAATTCTTACACGTTCCCCATTCGCCTGACGATATGGAATTTGAAATAGCCCGGCAGGAAGTAGTTGAACGAGTAATCGATTACTTTCGCGGCGCTGGTATAGAGCTTCGAACTGAACTGTAGCAACGTGTCTCCGCGCTGGATTTCGAGCACCCGGGCCAGGTCTGCGCTGGCGCGGACGGCGTTGATTTCATCGCGGCTGACCGTGAGCGGGTCGCCGCGCCGGACGAGAAAATCGAACATCGAGCCGCTGAAGTTGTTGTTCAATTCTTCGGGACGCAAAATCTCTTCGGACAGGGTGTCCACCAGGTAAGCGATGGGGCCTGTATCGTTGCGTATGACGCGGCTGATCTGTATCAACGGGCGTCTGACCGGCACGTCGAGGATGGCGGCCGTATTCTCGTCGGCATGAACGCGCGAGACGAGGATGCTGCCGACGCTGATCTTTATTCCCATGCGCTGCGCCATGGTATCCAGGCTTTCGAGCACTTCGAGGCCGCTCTCCACCGCAGGCTCCTTCCCAAGGACAAAGGTGCCCGCGCCCTGGCGGCGGCGGATCAAGCCCTGGCTTTCGAACATGCGCATGGCTTCGCGCAAGGTGGCGCGCGAAACGCCGAGTTGTTTCGCCAGGTTTGGTTCGGACGGCAGGCGCGCGCCCGCGTGTGATTTTGCGATCAGGGCAGCCAGGTCGACTTGCAGACGTTGGTAGGGCAGGTGGGTCATGGGGACTCCAGGGGGCAGTAAACAGTTTTCAGTAATCAGTGGTCAGTAATCAGTTTTCAGCCTGCCCCGGCAAGGGGGTGGTCAGTGGTCAGCAGGCAACGGTTGGTTCGAAATCATAATCGCCGGTTTTCGACTTTGACCGTCGTTTTGGCATTCGTTGCCAGATACAATACCCGGCACTTGCTACTTATCGGTAAGCGATGATTCTAAATCACCCCTTGGCTTCCTCGCCACAAAATAGGCGCGCTTGCTCTGGTACTCAGCATCCTTGTACGGGTAGCGGATCAAGATGTCCACGATCTGGTAACCGGCGCTCTCCACCCATTCTCTTACGTCATCGACTTTGAAGTAGTAGAAGGTAAGCGCATTGGCTTCCTGGCTGAAAAATTTTTCAACGTCCGTCTTTTCTTCGCCTTCGAAAATATGGAAGCTGAACAAGAAGAGGCCGTCATCCTTCAACACCCTTTTGACTTCCAGCAGCGCCGCTTTTATTTCTTCCGGCGTCAGGTTGACAATGGCATAGAAGCCAACGACCCCGCGAAATGACTGGTCGGCATACTTCAGGTGAAAGAAATCCTGGACTTCGAATTTCACCTGGGGAAAATACTTCCTGGCGTTTTCGATCATGCGCTCGGATCTGTCCGTGCCCAGGCACGTTACGCCCAGGCGGGCCAGGTACCCCGATATTTCACCCGGCCCGGCCCCGATTTCCAACACGCTTTCGCCTGCGGGGATTTGGGCAGCGAACCAGTTGAGGATGATGCGGTCGAAAGATTTTTTGTCCAATTCGTTCCAAAAAGCAGTTGCGTACTCATCCGCTGCATGGTTGTAGGCCTGGGTAATGCTTTCTTTCGTGTTCATGGATTGCCTCCTCGATATATTTCTGTATCATCTCAATATTTTGGGGAGATTGTTGCCGTATGGTGGTTTCGATACGGTGAGCGAAAGTCGAACCGTCAGGGCACCGCTCACCACCGATGATTGAGAGGATATCTTGTTATGATGGATGGTTGCCTGTGTCCAGGCGTCCAGATGAAGTCGTTGTCTTATTTTTTGAAGCCGCGAGAAAACAGGCCAAACACCACCAGAGCAATGGCGAAGATGATGCCGCTGGTCAACGGGGGAATGGCTTGCATGAATAGCAAAATTGCCAGGACGATGCAAACCGCTAAAAACAAAGCTGCAGCTATTTTTCTGTTCACGTTGTTTCCTTTCAAGTATTTGGCTTGTCAGGCCGCTTGGGCGTCTACTTCTCCCTTTAGCCGCGGCCGCCGCCCCAGTTCGTAATGGAAGTAAATTGTATCACCGGCATTGATGGGCGCGTCGCTTGAGAAGTGCCTTGGGCATGTCAAACCGGCGTCGTAATCTTTGAGAACATGGCTTTGGTAGACGCGAATATTGGTGAAAAGCATCGGCTGGTATCGCTGCTGCATGGAATCAGGAAGTCGCGCGGCCAACCCGGGCAAGCGGTTACTGCCGATGCTCTTCCATGACTTGACGGTCTCACGGTTCAGGACGAATACCGATGCCACAGGGATGCGGTCTCGTTGGATGCCGCCGATATTTTGCTCCAGGTCATCCAAAGCAAATTCGCGGGACGGGTCCACCAGCACAAGGTCAATCCGCACTTCTTCGGGGATCAGGATGGCATGGGGAGCCTGTGGCAGCAAATGACGGGTGATCGCCACCTGCGGCTCCGATTTCAGACAGGCCTGCATCATTTCCATCAGGATGACGTCGGGAGGTTGGTCAGGATCAACCTGATACAAACCAGCATCCATCGTTTCGCAACGGGCAACGCGGTCGGCGAGTCCGAGCGTAGCCACAATACATTTTACGGATTCAATCGATTCGGGATGGATGTCAAGCAATGTAAAGGCCGCTTCCTGCGGAGAGAAGATCGCCATGAGTGGGACAGCCAGAGTGGCGTACGGCCCGCAACCGGCGTAAAGGACTCGCGCCGGACGGGCGGGGTACTGTTTCCGAATATCCGCGATGGCGGCATGTGTCCCGCGGATGAATTCGATTGTTCGCACGAAATCGTCGGCGCACCTCGCCGCCAGGGTTGGCGATAGCGCCAACCCGTTGGCTGTTCGCGTTTCGCCGTCCAAAAGATCTTCCTGGCAGGCGCTGCGAAACGTCCCTGAATCTGCAAGTATTTTCGTCAACGCAACAACTTCCCGCCGCAGTAAGCAGGCGGGAAGTTGTTGGTCGAGGATTGACGCGCTAACGCTTCGCAGCAGTTCCAGGGATGGGGGACGCAAATCGATCATCGCGCAGGCATCAAATCTTTAACAGAACGGTTTCGCGAAGCATCTCTTATGGCCAGCGGTAGGCAAAAGCGCCGGTCGCCGGGTTCACGACGTAGATGCGATCCAGCAGTAGAAACCACGCCAGGTGGTCCCGGCTGTTGAGGCGCACGGGTAAGTCATAGAAATCGCTGCTGCTCGTTACTTCAAACGACAGGGCCTTCTGGCCGCTCAGTTCGCCGGTGTCCAGGTTCACCTGGGCCAGGTTCACCTGGTTGGGCTGGGCCTGGAAAGTAAGCAGCCACAGGCCGGTCGAGGTTTGGAAATAAGTCCAGCCGGGGCTGTTTTTGTCCAGCAGACCCGCCATCGCGTCCGGCGGGTCAAGCGGCTCGCTATTCAGGATGGGGCGCTTCCACAGATTTTTGCCCGTGCCCAGGTCGTAACCCCACAACTCGAAGCGGGTCGAGCCGTGCGTGCGCTTTGCGCGCACCACCAGCCGCTGCCCGCTTACCAGCAGGGGAAACAGCGAATAATCCTGCGCCTCGTTCTTGTCCAATATTTGCATCTGCTTTCCCGTGGCGGCATCCAGCGAGCGCAACTGATCCATCTGCTGATCCCTCTGGATAAAGTAGAATGCGCCGTTGGCAAACAGGACCCGGCCGTCGTAATACGACAGCGATTGGTCTGCATCGACGTGCTCCCACTCCAGCTTGCCGCTGGATAAGTCCCAGCGCTGAATGCAGGCGCCGAAACTCCCAAAGAAAAAGTAGGCCCGGGCCGGTTTGCCGGATGTATCGATGATGACCTCTGCGGATGTGCCCATCATGTCGGGCGGCATGTTCTTATTGGAGGCACAGGCAGGCTCGATGTGGGTCTGTTCCTTGCCACTGGCGGCGTCGAACACGCCGAAGGCAGTGACGAAGCCCGCATCCTTTTTCATCTCATAGGTTACCCCCACCGCCCCATCCACCGAATAGAGAGAATAACCGGTGTGTTCGAATTGCGTTCCCCAGGTCCGGCGGCCGGTTTGGGCGTCATACGCGTCCAGGCTATCGTCGGTGGTCAGGGCCACCACCTGTCCATTCTCGAATAACAGGCAGCGCTCGCAGTTGCCCGCGATCTGGTCGGGCAGGGATGCCTCCCACATTTGTTTGCCGTCGCTCATCTGCAACGCCAGCAGGCGCGCGCCGATTGTCACGTACACCAGGTTGTCGCCGGTCGCCAGCTCATCGATGCGCAAGTAGTCTTTCTGCCCCAGGGCGCTCCACAGCGCTTTGTGTGTACCCATGTCCAGGAGCGAGAGCGCATATTGATCTTTGGTGACGTCCCAGGTGACGACGATGACATTGGGCGCGCCGTCGCTGGGCAGCCACAGGCCCTGCGTTTGAATTTGCAGGGGAACGAGCGTAACGGACGACAGGCTGGACATCAGACCGGGCGCGACCGCCACGACGACGCCGACGCAAACCACCAGGCCCGCCAGCAGCAGAATAAGGATCCACCGGATGACATGCCCCGATCCTCCGGGGCGGACGGACGACGACTTCGAGCGCGCCGGCTTCGCCTGGGGCGGGTGGTAATAGGGATTTTCCACCGTGTCGTTGCAATACGGACAGTGGATGGTGGGCGTGTTGCCCGCAATTTGGAGCGTCGCGCCGCACTTCGGGCACGGCATTTGGGAAGAAGAATCTGTCATGGGAGCCTCGTGAGGAACAATGAAAAGGAATGATCAGGAAACGTTGTTTTCACAGACTAAAAACAGGTGTGGCCCACCCCAATTACGGCCTTGCGCTGCGCGCAACACACACAAAAATTGCCAAAAGCCGGGTGGGCAACGTAACCCCCGCAGTATAACGGAGTGGCACTGCCCCGCCGACCATCATTGGCGCGTTTTTTGGTTGGAAAGGCTTTGTTTTTTAGGCCGCCACCGCGTAAACACGCACTTCTTTATCGAGACGATCTTGAAGGCGGTCTTTTTCCACTTCAAGATCATAGCGGGTCTGCATGTTAATCCAAAAGCGTTCAGACAGCCCAAAATAGCGGGATAACCGAAGGGCAGTATCCGGGGTGATGGCTCGTACCCCGTGAACAATCTCGTTGATGCGCCGAGGCGGAACGCTGATATCTTTCGCCAACTTGTATTGACTGATGTTCATAGGCTTGAGAAATTCCTCCATGAGGATTTCTCCGGGATGAATAGGGGGAAGTTTTTCGTCCATTTTCATACTCCTACACAAAAGCATACCGTTATAAAGGGTTTAGTGATAATCCACAATTTCCACAGCATAGGCGCTTTCTTGTTGCCAAACAAAACAAATTCGCCATTGGTCGTTGATGCGGATGCTGTATTGACCTTCCCTGTTGCCCGACAATTTTTCAAGGCGATTCCCTGGCGGAACGCGCAAATCTTGTAAGACTTCAGCAGCGTCTAAAATCTCCAACTTCATTCGAGCGGCAAGTTGAACATTTTGGGGCAGTTTTCGTGAGAACGTGCGCCCGAATAAATTTTCAGTTTCTTTATCGGCGAAGGTCTTTATCATCACAAATATAATAACGCTATGCGTTAGTAATGTCAAGCGTCATGGTTCAAGAATCCCCCGATTTTCAAAAACATCGGCAGAAAGGAACTGCTCGCACAAAACTCACCAAAACAACGTCACCCCTCGCCACCGGACAGCCGGGTGGACAATGCAATCCCCGCAGTATAGGTATCAAGAAAAATTGGCTCTTTGGCAGTTTGCGTGTTTTCCCCCATATATGGGGGATGCGCAATTGCTAAGAAAACCGGTTCACTTTGCCAACCAAACCGGTTTTAACGCGAATTCCGCGAATACATTTTGTTCGTTAAATTCGCCCCATTCGCAACATTCGCGTTAAGGTTTGAGTGACAAAGCAATCGAAGCACCACCATATACGGCGCCTCCACGCGAAACCCCAAAGAGCCTCCTTAATTGAGATTTAGAAATTGCTGCGTCATATTTTGCTTCTTGACTCTGCCCCTGAGATTTGATATAAATAGTCAACTTAACAATTCAATGACTTTGACGAGGAAGAGTACGTTTCAAGGCGATGGTCAGAGAATCAGGTGACATGCGGTGCAAGCCTGATCCATGCGCGGGAACCGAATGGGCCTCCGAGTTGCAAGGGCGAACACGCTGAATAAGTAGCCCAAGCCGGGAAATGCCACCGTTATCATGGCAAAGGGTATAAACCTTCACAAGAGGCCGTACCCGACAAAGTGAAGCTGGCTTTTATCCCTGTATCACAACAGGGATTTTTGCTAAAATGGCAGCTTAAACTGGGTGGCACCACGGGAGTCCCCTCTCGTCCCAACGGACGCAGGGGATTCTTTTATTTTGTGTCATTGCGATGAGTCCCGGTTTCGACACCTGCACTGCACCAAACGCAGTGCGGTGCAGTGTACGGCGGAACAGCACCGCCTACTCAACCTCCGGGGTCATCGCAATGACAGGATGATACGAGGTGCATATGCTTGCTGAAAAAACTGTCATCAAGACCATCTACCGCGAACTGCACGCGGACCTGGAAACGCCCACCAGCCTGTATCTCAAACTGCGCGGCAATGGGCCGTCGTTTTTGCTCGAGTCCATCGAGGGCGGCGAGCATATTGCGCGCTACTCGTTCATTGGCGTCTCGCCGCGCGCCAAATACGTGACGCGCGCCAACCAGGTCACAATCACCAGCGGCGATGAGATCCGCACGGTGGTGCTCGACCCCGGCAGCGACCCGACGCGCTTCCTGGAAACCGAGATGCAGCGCTTCCAGGCCGAACCCGTCGCGGGACTGCCGCGCTTTGTGGGCGGCATGGTCGGCTACCTGGGCTACGAAGCGGTGCGCCACTTCGAGCCGAAACTCGCGCCGCTGATGGCTCCCTCGCACTTCCCGGACGCCATCCACCTGCTCAACGACACGGTCATCGCCTTCGACCACGCCCGGCGCAGCCTGTTCGTGATCGCCAACGTGCTGGACGGCGACGAAGCCGCCGCCCAACGCAAGCTGGATGAGATCGAAGCCGCCCTGCGCGCGCCCCTGCCGGTTTCCGCCGCGAAGACGGGCCGCCCGTCCGAGACGCGCTCGAACATGAGCAAGGACGATTTCGAAAAAATGGTGCTGGCCGCCAAGGAATACATCAGCGCCGGGGACATCTTCCAGGTGGTGCTCTCGCAGCGTTTCAGCCGCAAGACATCCGCCGAGGCTTTTGACATCTACCGCGCGGCGCGCCGCCTGAACCCGTCACCGTATATGTTCTTCTTCGACTTTGGCGACGTGGACGGCGCGCCGCTCTACCTGGTGGGCGCTTCGCCTGAGATGCTGGTGCGGCTCGAAGACGGCAAGGCCAGCATCCGACCGATTGCCGGGACGCGCCCGCGAGGGGCCGATCCCAAAGCTGACGAGGCGCTGGCCGCCGAACTGCTGGCCGACCCCAAGGAACGCGCCGAGCACGTCATGCTGGTCGACCTGGGCCGCAACGACATTGGCCGCGTCTGCCAGTATGGCACGGTCAAAGTGCCGGAATTCTTTATCATCGAGCGTTACTCGCACGTCATGCACATCGTCTCGCACGTCGAAGGCAAGCTGCGCCCCGAACTGAACGCCTTCGACCTGGTGCGCGCCGGTTTCCCCGCCGGGACGGTCAGCGGCGCGCCCAAAGTGCGCGCCATGGAGATCATCGCCGAGCTTGAACCGGATTCGCGCGGCCCGTACGCCGGCATGGTCGGTTACTTCGGCTTCGACGGCGCGATGGACACCTGCATCGCCATCCGCACGTTGATCGCACACGGCAAGACTGTCAGCGTGCAGGCCGGCGCCGGTATCGTGGCCGACTCCGATCCCGCCACCGAATACCAGGAAACGCTCAACAAAGCCAAAGCGATGATGAAAGCCATCGACGCGGCAGAATCGAATTCCTAAAAACATCCACGAAGGACACGAAAAACACGAAGAAAACCCTAAAGCTTTAAAACTTCGTGCTCTTCGTGAACTTCGTGGACAACTACGAAGGAGATCAAAATGACTTCAAACGGCAAACCACGTTTACTAACGGGAGACCGGCCCACGGGGCGTCTGCACCTGGGACACTACGTCGGCAGCCTCGCCCACCGCGTCGAACTCCAGTACCAATACGAATCGTTCTTCATCATCGCCGACCTGCACACCCTGACCACGCGACCCGAACGCGAATATATCAAGGAAATCCCGATGTACATCCGCGAGATCGTGCTGGATTACCTGGCGGTGGGCGTCGAGCCGCAGGTCAGCACCATCTTTGTGCAGTCCGCCATCCCCGAAACCTATGAGTTGAACCTGCTGTTCGAGATGCTGGTCAGCGTGCCGCGCCTCGAACGGCTGCCGTCGCTCAAGGATATGGCGCGCGACGCCAAGTTGGAGACGATGCCCTTCGGCCTGCTGGGATACCCCGTCCTGCAGGCAGTCGACATCCTGCTGCCGCGCGCGCAGGTCGTGCCGGTCGGCAAGGACAACCAGTCGCACGTCGAGTTGGCGCGTGAAATGGCGCGGCGCTTCAACGGCCTGTACGGCGACGTCTTCCCCGAACCGGAAGCGCTGGTCGGCGGCGTGCCCACCCTGGTCGGCACGGACGGCAAGAACAAGATGAGCAAATCGTTGGGCAACGCCATCTTCCTGTCGGACGACGCCGCGACGGTCGCAGAGAAAATCAAGGGCATGTACACCGACCCAAAGCGCCTGCACGCCACTGACCCTGGCACGGTGGAAGGCAACCCGGTCTTCGAGTATCACGACATCTTCAACCCCGACAAAGAAGAAGTGGCCGATTTGAAGAAGCGCTACGTCGCCGGGCAGGTGGGCGACGTGGAAGTCAAGGCCAAACTGACGAAGGCCATCAACGCCTTCCTGGAACCCATCCGCCAGAAACGGGCCTACTACGTGGCCCATCCAACCGTCGCGCGGGATGTGCTCGCCGACGGCATCCGCCGGATGCAGGCCGAGGCCAAAGAGACGATGGAAATCGTCCGCAACGCCACCGGCCTGTCGTATGCGCTCGGTCTGTTCGCCGACGAAGTGGATTTGTTCGGCCAATACGAAGGAAATTAGAGGTGCATCATGCTTGCCTTGATTGATAACTACGACTCCTTTACCTATAACCTCGTCCAGTTTTTGGGCGAACTCGGCGCAGACATCCAGGTCTTCCGCAACGACAAAGTTACGCTGGACGAACTGATCGCGCTCAAGCCCAGCCACATCGTCGTCTCGCCCGGCCCCGGCGACCCGGTACACGACTCGGGCATCTCGAACGACGCCATCCGCCACTTTACCGGGAAAATCCCGGTGCTGGGCGTTTGCCTGGGGCACCAGTGCATCGGCTCGATCTACGGCGGCAAAGTGGACCGCGCGCCGCGCCTGATGCACGGCAAGACCTCGCAGGTCAGCCACAACGGCAAGGACATCTTCAAGGGCGTGCCTTCACCTTTCGAGGCCATGCGTTACCACTCGCTGGTGGTCTACGAACCGGTGCCCGCCGAACTCGAAGTCACCGCCACCAGCGTCGACGGCGAAGTGATGGCGCTCAAACACCGCCAGTACCAGACCTTCGGCGTGCAATTCCACCCTGAGTCGATCCTGACCGAGCACGGCAAGGTCATCCTGAAAAACTTCCTGGACTTGAACCCGCCAGCGCCGGTCGTCAAAGGAGAAGACATGCTCAAACCGTTCATCGCCAAAGCCGTCAACCGCCAAAACCTGAGCGCCGAAGAAGCCAAACAAGCCATGACCGTCATTATGACCGGGCAGGCCACCCAGGCCCAAATTGGCGCGTACCTGATCGCCATGCGCATGAAGGGCGAAACCGTGGAAGAGATCACCGGCTCGGTGCGCGCCATGCGCTCGGTGGCGGTCAAAGTCAACGTGACCGACCGTTCCCAACCCGTCTACGACATCGTCGGAACGGGCGGCGACGGGGCGCACACCTTCAACATCTCCACCGCTGCGGCCTTCGTCATCGCCGGAGCCGGACGCCGCGTCGCCAAACATGGCAACCGCGCCGCTTCGTCGCACTGCGGCGCTGCCGACGTGCTGGCCGCGTTGGGCGTCAGCCTCGACCTGACCGCCGAACAAGTCGGCAAGGCCATCGACGACGTTGGCATCGGTTTCATGTTCGCCGCCAAGTTCCACCCGGCCATGAAGTATGTCGGCGGCCCGCGCAAGGAAATCGGACAGCGCACGATCTTCAACATTCTCGGCCCGCTCTCCAACCCCGCCGGAGCCGACATCCAGCTCACCGGCGTCTTCAGCCCCGACCTGACCGAGCCGCTGGCCAACGTGTTGGGCGAACTCGGTTCGCGCGCCGCGCTGGTCATCCACGGTCACGGCGGCACCGACGAGTTGACGCCCTGCGGCCCGAACCGCGTCAGCCATCTCAAGGACGGCAAGGTCACGACCTACGAACTCGACCCGGCATCCTTCGGCATTGCCCGCGCCACCATCGAAGACCTGCGCGGCGGCACGCCCGATGAATCAGCCGTGATGATGCGCGATTTGCTTTCCGGCAAGCTGCGGGGCGCGCGACGCGACGCGGTGCTGCTCAACGCCGCCGCCGCGCTGGCCGCCGAGACAGGCGGCTTCAAGGCTGGTTTTGCCGAGGCCACACAGTCGCTCGATTCGGGCGCGGCGCTGAAGAAGTTGGATGCGCTGGTGGCGTTTTCGAAATCGGTGGTGGGTTAACAACGGATAAGAAGCGGAAAAACGGATGAGAACGGATGTAAAGCGGATGGCAAATATTCTTGATACGATCATCGAACATAAAAAAACGGAAGTGGCGGCGCTCGACGCTGTGGCGTTGCGCCGCGCTGCCGAGCAGAGTCCTGCGCCCAGAGATTTTCTCGCCGCTGTCAGCCGCCGCGACGGACTCCCCGTGCGCCTGATCGCCGAACTGAAACGGGCCAGCCCGTCGAAAGGGATGCTGGCCCCACACCTGGACCTGTTCCAGGTGGCGGACATCTACATGGACAACGGCGCAGCCGCCATCAGCGTGCTGACCGACGAAAAGTTTTTCCTGGGTAAACTGGAGACGTTGCGCGCCCTGCGCACCACGCATCCGGCGCGTGTGCCTTTGCTGCGCAAAGACTTCACCATCGCCGAAGCGCAGCTCTACGAAGCGCGCGCCAACGGCGCGGACGCCATTCTGTTGATCGCCGCCGCCCTGACCGATGACAAACTCTTCGCCGACCTGCACGCTACCGCCCAGGCATTGGGCCTGACGGCTCTGGTCGAAGTCCATAACGAAGCGGAGTTGGAACGCGCGCTGAAAATCCCGAATATCAAGCTGGTGGGCGTCAACAACCGCGACTTGGGCACGTTCACGCTCTCGCTCGAAACCACCGAGCGCCTGCGTCCGCTCATCCCGGCGGGGATTACGGTGGTGTCTGAAAGCGGCATCTTCACCGCCGCCGACGTGGCCCGCCTGGAGAAAGTCGGCATCGACGCCATTTTGGTCGGCGAGGCGCTGATTACCACGCCGGACATTGGCGCGAAAGTGCGGGAAATGGTGGGAAACCATGCACCTTAAAAGCGTAACGCTGCACCCCGAAAGCTACCCGACCCGCGAGAAGTACCCGTTCAGTTTGCCGATCTTCCAGCAGGCCGAGAGCATTGAATTTACCACGCCGGTCACGCTGTTTGTCGGGGAAAACGGCGCAGGCAAATCCACGCTGATTAAGGCCATCTGCCAGAAAAGCGGCATCCACATGTGGCGGGATACCGAGAAGGTGCGCTGCCAGCACAACCCCTACGAGGAAGCCCTGCACCGCTACCTGACACTGGAATGGACGGATGGCCGGGTGCCGGGTTCGTTCTTCGGCTCGGACATTTTCCAGTACTTTACCCAGGTTCTGGACGAGTGGGCCAAGTCGGACCCGGGACAGCTTAAATATTTCGGTGGCAAGTCGCTGGTGACGCAGTCTCACGGCCAGGGCTTGATGTCGTACTTCAACGCTTGTTACCAAATCAAAGGTCTCTTTTTCCTGGACGAGCCGGAGACGGCGCTTTCGCCAAAAAGTCAACTGGAATTGCTCGATCTGTTCAGCGCCATGAGCGCAGCCGGACATGCGCAGTTCATCGTCGCCACGCACTCGCCGATCTTGCTGGCCTGCCCTGGGGCAGTCATTTACAGTTTCGACCAGATTCCGCTGGCACAGATGCAGTATGAAGACACGTCGCACTACCAGATTTACCACGAGTTCATGGCAGACCGCGGAAAATATCTCCAAATAAACAGGGTGGTTGAGTAGACGGCGGCGCTGTTCCGCCGTCGTACACTGCACCGAACGCAGTGCAGGTGTCGAAACCACCAATTGCTGATGAGTAGTCTATGAAAATTAAAATCTGTGGCATCACCTCCCTGGAAGATGCGCGCGCGGCGATTGACGCTGGCGCGGATTATTTGGGTTTTAATTTCTACCCGCCCTCGCCGCGTTCGATTTTGCCGGAGGCTTGCGCGCAGATCACGTCGGTGTTGCGACGGGAGTACCCGCAGGTGCAGTTGGTGGGGGTATTTGTGAATATGCCTGTAGCGCAGGTGAAGGCCATTTTGACGGGTTGCGGCCTGCACCTGGCGCAGTTGCACGGGAACGAGTCGGTGGAGATGGTGGGGGAGTTTGATGGGAGGGCGTTCAAGGCGCTTAGAATAAAAACGGAAGCGGGAGCGGACGGTGGAGCGGACAAGCGGACAACAACGGATAGTGAAGCGGAAAAGCGGATGGGAACGGAT
>Ga0265327_10003047_pt1 | contig 16584 bp, 18 predicted proteins | sample 41621metaG_FD_202089 | JGI IMG/M metagenome (GOLD analysis project Ga0265327, IMG submission 202089) | Rhizosphere microbial communities from Carex aquatilis grown in University of Washington, Seatle, WA, United States - 4-16-21 metaG | ecosystem: Host-associated > Plants > Roots > Rhizosphere... | reverse complement strand
CCAACAAGACGGTCAACTTCACCGGCTCCGCCGAGCCCGGAGAGCTGGTGGACGTCCTCGTCGAGCGCTCCAGCTCCCAGACGCTGACCGGCCGCGCCGCGGCTCTCGCCGTCGTGCCGTGAGCACCCTGGCCGTCTTCGGTCCGACCGCGTCGGGCAAGAGCCAGGCCGCACTCGAGCTGGCCCGCGCGCTCGACGGCGAGATCGTCTCGTGCGACGCGATGCAGATGTACCGCGGCCTGCCGGTCCTGACCAACCAGCCGAGCGCGGCAGAGCTGGAGGCCGTCCCGCACCACCTGGTCGGCGTCTGGGAGCTCGAACACCGCGGCTCGGTGGCCGAGTTCGGTGAGCTGGCACGGGCTGCGATCGGCGACATCGCCGCGCGCGGGCGGACGCCGGTGCTGTGCGGTGGCAGCGGGCTCTACCTGCGCGCTGCGCTGGCGCCGATGGGGCTGCCTCCCGAACCCGAGGAGGGCGTCCGCGAGAGGTTCGACGCGCTCTACGACGAGCTGGGACCGGTCGCAACGCATGAGCTGCTCGCCGAGCGTGACCCGGCCGCGGCAGAGCGCATCCATCCCAACGACCGCCGCCGCGTGGTGCGCGCCCTGGAGCTGGCCGAGCAGGGCCGCAGCCTGGCGCCCGACGAGGACGTCCTCTGGGAGCGCGCGGACCGGTTCGGCGTGCGCATCTTCGGGCTGGTGGTCGACCCAGCGGAGCTCGACCGGCGGATCGCGGCGCGCACCGAGGCGATGTTCGGGGCCGGGGTGGAGGATGAGGTGCGTACGGCGCTCGCCGAGCACCGCTTCTCCGAGACCGCGGCCCGGATGCACGGCCTCCAGGACGTCCAGGCACTGCTTCGCGGCGAGATCGGCCGGGACGAGTCGATGCGCCGGATGACGCTGCGTACCCGCCAGTATGCGAAGCGGCAGCGCACCTGGATGCGGCGGCTGCCCGGCATGGCCGAGGTTCGCGGGGTGGGGGAGATCCTGGAGCGGGCAGCATGAGCAGGCGGCCGCACGACGCCGTCCGCGAGGCGCGCGACGCGATGGTGCTGCTGGTGACCGCGACTCCGGTGCTGGTCGCCGCCGGCGTGCTGGTCGGCGTGCGCAACGGCGACATCGCGGCCTGGCTGCGGTTCCTGGGAGGCGCTGCCGTGGTCGGCGTCCTGCTGCTGATGGCAGTCGCCTGCGGCCTGCTGATCGCCGACCGGGTGGGCGGCCGCTACCTCAGCCTCCGACCTCGCGCGATGCACCGGATGCCGCTGATCGCAGCATCGCTGCTGCTCGGCCTCCTGCTCATCGTGGCACTGCCGCAGAGTTGGCCGGTGCTGATCGGCCTGGCCGTGATCGCGGTCATCCTGGGCGCAATCGTGCTGACCGGCGCGGCGCTCAACTTCTAGCTTCTTCCACCGTCCGCTAACTCCCACCCGCTATCCGGCGTCTCAGTCGTTTGTCGGGGTCAATCGGGAGGCGGCCGGCTCAGAGCAGCCGCCGCCTCCTGACCTTCGCCCCATTCCACCCGGGTATCCTGCCGCGCATGCGCTTCCAGAAGTGGCACGGAATCGGCAACGCCTACCTCGTGGTTGAGCGGGGAGACGTCCCGCTGGAGCTCACCGCCCCGCGTGTGGAGCGGATCTGCCACCCCGACATGGGCGCCGGCAGCGACGGCATCCTCGTCCTCGATCCTGCCGTCGACGGACGCACCCCGGTGACGATTCTCAACCCCGACGGCAGCGAGGCGGAGTTCTCGGGCAACGGCACCCGGATCGCGGCCGGCTACCTGATGCGCCGCGACGGTGTCGACGAGCTGACGATGGCCACGCTGAAGGGCGATATCCGTGCCCGCCGGATCGGCGAGGAGATCGAGATCGACGCCGGCCGGGCGGCCCTCGACGGCCCCGACCACCGCCCCGGGGCCGGCGCGCCGCCCGCGGAGCGCTACACGTTCGTCTCGGTGGGAAACCCGCATTGCGTCGTCGAGGTGGACGACCCCGACGTGCTCGACCTGCGCGCCGTCGGCGAGCCGATCGAGCGCCACCCGTGGTTTCCCAACCGCACCAACGTCGAGTTCTACCGTCCGCTGGAGGAGCACGAGATCCGGATGCGGGTCTGGGAGCGAGGGGCTGGGGAGACGCTCTCGTCCGGCTCGGGGTCGACCGCCGCCGCCGTTGCCGCGGTGGTCAACGGACGCGCCCGCGCTCCCGTCACCGTGCGGCTGGACGGCGGCTCGCTGCGTATCGACATCGCCGACGACCTCGCCATCCGGTTGACCGGACCGGTCGAGCAGGTCCACGACGGCCGCTTCCACGCTGACTTCATGACCTCGCTGGAGAGCCTCTAGTGCGCGAAGCCAAGCGGGTCGCCCAGCTCCCGCCGTACCTGTTCGCCGAGCTCGAGCGCAAGATCGCCGATCGCCGGAAGGCGGGGGCAGATGTGATCTCGCTGGGCATCGGCGATCCTGACCTGCCGACGCTCGACGTGGTGGTGCAGGAGGCCGAGCGCCAGGTTGCCAGAGCGGACACGCATCAGTATCCGTCCAACCGCGGCCGCACTGCGTTCCGCGAGGCGGTGGCCGCGTTCTACAAGCGGCGCTTCGGTGTCGACCTTGACCCCGAGACCGAGGTGCTGCCGCTGCTCGGCGGCAAGGAGGGCGTCGCCCACATCTGCTGGTCGATGCTCGACCCCGGCGACGTCTGCCTGGCGGCTGATCCCGGCTACCCGGTCTACACCTCAGGGGCCACGCTGGCCGGTGCCGAGCCGGTGCTGATGCCGCTGCGCGCCGAGAACCTGTTCCAGCCCGACCTGGAGGCAATCGACGCGGCGACGCGGGCCCGGGCCAATCTGCTCTTCTGCAACTACCCCAACAACCCGACGGGCGCCGTCATCGACGACGACTTCTTTGAGCGGCTGGCACGGTTCGGGCTTGAGCACGAGGTCCCGATCGTGCACGACAACGCCTACTCCGAGATCACCTTCGACGGCTATGTGGCGGGCAGCTATCTGCAGGCGCCGGGCGCCAAGGAGGCCGGGGTCGAGATGTTCTCGCTGTCCAAGTCGTTCAACATGACCGGCTGGCGGGTGGGGGCGGCTGTCGGCAACGCCGAGATGTTGAACGCGCTCTGGAAGCTGAAGACGAACATCGACTCGGGGATGTTCGAGGCGATCCAGATGGCCTCGGTGCGCGCTCTCAGCGACGGAGGGGCCTTCGTCCGCGAGATGTGCGAGGTCTACCGCCGGCGCCGCGACCTCGTGATCGCCGCTCTGGCCGCCGTCGGTCTCGACGTGCCGCCGCCGCGTGGCACGATCTACGTCTGGGTGCCGGTGCCTGGCGGGCACACCTCAGTCTCGTTCGCCGAGCTGGTGCTCGAGCAGGCGGACGTCGTTGTCTCGCCTGGCTCGGCGTACGGCCCCAACGGCGAGGGCTACGTGCGCCTCTCGCTGACCGTGCCCGACGACCGCCTGCGCGAGGCCGTCAGCCGCATCGAGCAGCACCTCCGGCCCCGGTAGGCCAGAAGCCGACCTCCTATACTGATCTGATGCGCGAGAACGGTGCCACCGCGCCCCTCGAAGCGCCGGAGCGCGGGGCCATCATCCTCTGTCTGCCGCAGGGCGAAGACCCTGGTCCGATGCTGATGGAGATGGAGGAGCTGCTCCGCACGGCCGGGGTGGAGACGGTGACCACCGTGGTGCAGCATCGGTCGTCGCCGCATCCGGGCAGCTACCTGGGACCCGGCAAGCTGGACGAGCTGAAGCTCACCGTTGACAGGCTGGACATCGAGGTGATCGTCTGTGACGACGAGCTGACGCCCCGCCAGCAGCGGCGGCTGGAGGACGAGTTCCAGTCCCGCGTGGTCGACCGCACCGCGGTCATCCTCGACATCTTTGCCCAGCACGCACACACCGCGGAGGGCAAGCTCCAGGTCGAGCTCGCCCAGCTGGAGTACAACCTGCAGCGGATGCGCGGCATGTGGAAGCACCTCGAGCGCCTCGGCGGCGGCATCGGCACCCGAGGCCCCGGCGAGACGCAGCTCGAGTCCGACCGCCGCGAGGCCCGGCGCAGGATCGCGCTGGTCAAGCGCCGGCTCCGGGACGTGGCAGCCCGCCGCGAGGTGATGCGCGAGGAGCGCTCGCGCAACGAGACGCCGACCGTCTCGCTCGCCGGCTACACCAACGTCGGCAAGTCGACCCTTCTGAACGCGCTCACCGGCGCCACGGTCAGCGTCGACAACCGGCTCTTCGAGACGCTCGACCCGACCACCCGAGCTTTCCGCGAGGGGGGACGCGCGTACCTGGTGACGGACACGGTCGGGTTCATCCGCAAGCTGCCCCACCAGCTGGTGGAGGCGTTCGCCGCGACGCTGGAGGAGACCCTGGCCGGCGACCTGGTCGCAGTCGTGGCCGATGCCTCGGCAGACGAGGAGCAGCTGTTGACCCAGCTGGCCAGCGTCCGCGCCGTCCTCGATGACATCGAGGCGGAGGAGATCCCGCAGCTGCTCGTCCTCAACAAGATCGACGTCGTCGACCCGCTGACGCGCCGGCGGCTGTCCAACCGCTACCCGGACGCCGTGCTGGTCTCTGCCCGCACCGGCGAGAACCTCGACGAGCTGAAGCGCCGGGTGGCCGCGTTCTTCGCGGAGCGCTACGTCGACGTCCGGTTGCTGGTGCCGCACGACCGCGGCGCAGCCCTGTCGGCGCTCTACGAGACCGGCGCGCCGATCACCTCGCGCGAGGACTCGGCCGAGGGCGTCCTCGTCACCGCCCGCCTGCCGCGGCGGCTCGTCAACCGATTCGAGTCGTTCCGGGCGGACGGCGGGTGACGATCGAGCTGCCGGTAAAGGTGCTGGATCCCGCGGCCCGGATCCCGGATGCGCCGTACGACGGCGACGCCGGCCTCGACCTGGCGAGCGTGGAGGACGTCGAGATTCCCCCGGGCGGCCGGATGGGCGTCCGCACCGGTCTGGCGGTCGCAATCCCGGAGGGGTACGCGGGGTTCGTGCAGCCCCGATCCGGCCTGGCCCTCCACCACGGCATCACCGTGCTGAACACGCCCGGCCTGATCGACAGCGGCTACCGCGGAGAGCTGGTGGTGGTGCTCCACAACACCGACGCCGAGCAGCCGTTCCGGGTCGAGTCGGGCGATCGCATTGCCCAGCTCGTGATCATGGCGGTGCCGGCGGTCGAGCCGCGGCAGGTCGACCAGCTGCCGGGATCGGAGCGGGACGCCCGCGGATTCGGTTCTTCGGCGGTTCGCGGCCGGTGAGCACCGGCCCCCGGATCCGCGTCGCAGGGCTCTTGCGGCGCGGTGATGCGGTCCTGCTCTGCAACCACCGCAAGGGCGAACAGTCGTACTGGCTGCTGCCCGGCGGAGGCGTGGAAGAGGGTGAGACGCTGGAGCAGGCGCTGCGACGCGAGCTGGCCGAGGAATGCGGATTGACCGACGTGCACATCGAAGGCCCGATCGCCGTCGCCGAGTCGATCGCGCCGCCTGAGCTCCGCCCCCGCAAGCACGTCGTCCACGTCATCTTCCACGCCGTGGTCGCGGACGACCGCTACGTGGCGATCACGTCCGAAGACGTGACGATCCGCGGTCACCGTCTGGTCAACGCTGCCGAGGTGCCGGCGCTGCCGATCCATCCGCCGATCCATCGCTTTCTCGAGCGGTGGCGGCCCGGCGACCCCTTCGTCAACCTGGGCAGCCTGTGGGCCAGATGATCGGCCAATCATCTTGATGACCGGCTCGCCCATCCGGGATCCGCGGTAGCGTCACGTCCATGTGGCTCGTCTTCGTCCTCGTCGCCCTCCTCATCCTGGCGGTGCTCTGGCTCGGGCTCTCGTTCAACGGGTTGGTGGCGCGCCGCAACCGCGCCCAGTCGTCATGGGCGCAGATCGACGTCCAGCTCGAGCAGCGGCATGACCTGGTTCCCAATCTGGTAGCCACTGTCAAGGGCTACGCCGAACACGAGCGCGACACGTTCGAGCAGGTCGCCGACCTGCGGACGCAGGCAGTGCAGGCCCAGGCGAGCGGCCCGGCCGCTGCCGGCAGAGCCGAGGGCGCGCTGGTCTCCGGCATCGGCCGCCTGTTCGCGGTCGCCGAGGCCTACCCCGAGCTGCGTGCCTCCGAGCAGTTCCGCCAGCTCCAGCAGCAGCTGGCGGCCGTCGAGCAGAAGATCGCGATCGCCCGCCAGATCTACAACGACACCGTCGCCACCTACAACACGTCGATCCAGCGCTTCCCGACCCTGCTGATCGCCGGCCCGATGGGCTTCAAGGCGATGGAGTTCTTCCAAGCCGGTGCCGGCGACGACGCCGTCCCGTCCGCCGCCGTTCAATGATCGGCAGCATCGGAGGCACGGCCCGCCGCACGCTCTGGATCGTGGTTGTGGTCGCCGTGTTCGGCGGGCACTTCCTGACCGCCGCCATCGGCGGCCTGACGAACCTGCAGTTCGGCAAGCACTACGACCTCCCCAACGCCAACCTGACCGCCGTCGCCCAACCGAGCGGCGCCGTTGACGTCACGGAAGCCCTGACCTTCTCGTTCCACGGCCAGTTCTCGGGCGCCTACCAGGACATCGCGTACTCGCCCGGGCAATCGGTGACCGGCGTGTCGGTGACGCAGGGCGGTATCCAATACCAGCCCGGCGCCAATACCGTCCTCGGCAGCTTTGGCACGCCCGACAGCTTCGGGGTCGCCAGCCTGGTCGATGCCGACGGGCATCCCTACACGCGTGTCGTCTGGCACTACAGCGCCATCGACGAACAGCGGACGTTCACCATTCACTACACGGTGCAGCATGCCGCGGTGGCCCACACCGACGTCACCAGCGTCAACTGGTTCCCGTGGGGCCCGGGGTGGGCGGAGTCCCTTGACCACCTGACTGCCACGGTGATCGTCCCCCGAACCGTCAAGGCCGGCACGGTGCGCGGGTTCGGCCACCCCGGCTGGGTGAACCCCGTTGTGCAGCCCGCGCAGCCGCTTGGCGCGCAGACGGCGATCACGATGAACGCCAGCAGCATCCCGGCTCATCAGGCCGTGCAGTTCAGGGTCGTCTACCCACGCCCCGCGGGGCAGCCCGTCGACCAGTCCGGCAACGCACTGCCCGGCATCCTCGCCGACGAGGCAAAGACGGCCGCGGCCTGGTCGAAGACCAAGCAGCAGTACGACTCCTGGAAGAACAGCCCGCTCAAGCTGTACGGCCTGACGGCGCTGGCGGCCACCGTGCCGGCGCTGCTTCTGATCCTGCTGATCTACCAGATGTTCGGGAAGGAGCTGGCCCCCGAGGCGGCGGTGCAGTACGTCCGTGAACCTCCCAGCGACGATCAGCCGGCCCTCGTCCGCTCGCTGGTCGACCAGCACGCCGAGGCAGGCAGCCGCGAGTTCGCAGCCACGCTCTTCGACCTGATCCGCCGCAAGGCGCTGACCGGGAAGCCGACGCCTGACAACGACCTCGAGGTGTCCGCAGTCGCCGACCGCGACAGCGTGGACCTGACGGATTTCGAGCAGCAGGTTGTCAACGTGATCTCGTTGTACGAGCAGGGGGAGGGGGGCCCGTTCTCGCTGAAGGGGATGAGCTCGGGCGTCCGGTCGAGCTCGAAGCGCGACAGCATCTCGACGCACTACCAGACGTTCCTCGCGCAGTCGAAGCAGGCGGTTCGGGCCAAGGGCTGGCTCGACGACGAGGGCACCTACGTCCACTGGCTGGCGACCGCGGTCTTTGCCGTGCTGACCGTTGCCGTGATCGCCGCATGGCTGCACTACAAGACGCCCGCCCACCCGCTGCGCGGCCTGGCCCTGGAGTCGGCATCGGCAGCCGCAGCCGGCAACACCCTGCTTCTGCTGCTGGTGCCTCGCAAGATGGTTCGCCGCCGCAGCCCGGCCGCCGCCGCGCTGGGCCGCCAGTGGGACGCCTTTGCCCGTTTCCTGCACGACTTCCCGAAGCTGAGTGACCAGCCGCCGGCCTCGATCGAGCTGTGGGACAAGATGCTGGTCTACGGGATCGTCTTCGGGTGCGCCGACCGGCTGGCCGAGGCGGGCCGCGGACTGCTCACCGACGACCAGCGCCAGACGTCAGCCTTCCCGGCGGTGTTCTGGCTCTACCCGCTGGGCTTCGGCGGCTTCGACGGCCTCGGCTCGAACCTTGGCAGCTCGTTCACCCCGACGCCGCACGTCTCGACGGGCGGTGGCGGAGGCGGGTTCTCGGGCGGGGGTGGAGGAGGCGGGTTCGGCGGCGGTGGCGGAGGCGCCTGGTAGGGCTAGAGCTGCGCGGCCACCTGATGGGCCTCCAGCTCCAGCCCGTCGTCCAGCGGCTCCAGATCGTCCACGCCCAGGCCGGTGCGGATCAGCCAGTCGGCCAGCCACGGGTTCTTCGGCAGCAGCGGTCCATGGACGTAGGTGCCGATCACGCGGCCGGTGTAGACGCCCTCGCCGCCGTCCTCGCCATTGTTGCCGCCTCCGCGGACAACGGTCCCAAGCGGTTTCAGCCCGGGCCCGAGGGTCGTCCGGCCGGCGTGGTTCTCGAAGCCGACAAGCGTCTCCGGCTTGCCCGGCTCCAGCTCGCAGCGCAGGACGACGTTGCCGATCATCCGCCGGTCGCCTGCCACCGTCTCGAGGTCGACCAGCGAGATGCCCCGCATCTCCTCGCCGGTGTGGCCGCGGTAGCGGTGGCCGAGCAGCTGGTAGCCGCCGCACACCGCGAGCACCAGGGCGCCGTCATCGACAGCCGAGCGCAGGTCGTCGCCCTTTCCCCGCAGGTCGTCTGCGATCAGCACCTGGTCTCGATCCTGGCCGCCGCCGAGGTAGTAGAGGTCGGCCGCCGGCAGGGCGTCGCCCGGGCCGCAGGCGGTGACCTCGACGTCCAGGCCGCGCCAGGCACAGCGGCGGGTGAGGACGGCGATGTTGCCCCGGTCGGCATAGATGTTGAGGTGCTCGGGGTAGAGATGGGCGATCCGGAGCGGCTTCATGCAGCCTCCCAGTAGGGCCGCACGATGCCCCGGTCGGCGAGCTGGTGGCGCAGCTCCAGCATCGCCGTATAGGTCGTCAGCACGTAGAGCGGTCCGCTGCCGGACGCCGTGGCGCGGTCGACGGCGGACGCCATCGGCGCCACCTCGATCGCGGTCCGCGGCACGCCCGCGTACGCCAGTCGCATGGCCATCTCGGCTCCACGTGTCCCGGTCGCAACGGCATGCTCGACGCGGCCCTCCAGCGGCTCGAAGTCGACATCCCAGATCCACGACACGTCGCGGCCATCCGCGATCCGGTCGTTGAGGGCGACCAGCAAGGTCATCGGCTGGGGATCGGAGCACAACGTCCTGACGACCTCGTTGGCGCCTGCCGGGTTCTTGATCAGGAGCAGGATCGTCTTCCGGCCTCCGATCTCGACTCGCTCGAACCGCCCGAACGCAGCCGAGAACGACTCCAGGCCGTGACGCGCCCGCTCGGGCGTGACGCCTGCCAGGCTGTGCCCGAGCGCCGCTGCAGCCAGCGCGTTGTAGACGTTGTAGGTGCCCGGAAGCGGAAGCCGGACGTCGACCTCCTCGCCGGCCAGTGCGAGCCGGAACTCCACCGCGTCCAGCCCGTGGCCGACCACCGACCGGGCGGCCGCATCGAGCGGCGCGCGCGAGACGTCGCAGTTGGGGCAGTGCCAGGCCCCCAGGTGACCGAGGTAGACGGCGTCGTAGACCAGTCGCGCTCCACAGCCGGGGCACCACTTGGAGTCGGCCGCATGGGGGAGGGCGGCAAGGGCGGCTGACGGGTCGTCGATCCCGAAGGCGACGGTCGCCGGGTGGGCCGAGGCGATGCTGGCGACGAGCGGGTCGTCGGCGTTGTAGACAACAGTGGTGTCGTGGGGCAGGCCTGCCACCATCCGCCTCCAGCCGGCGCCGACCGTCTCCAGCTCGCCGTAGCGGTCGAGCTGGTCGCGGAACAGGTTTCCCAGCACCAGGACCCGCGGCTCCAGGGCGCCGACGACCGCCGGCAGGGCGGCCTCGTCGACCTCGAACAGACCGGTGGCGGCCGGGTTTCCTTCGAGCAGGGCGGAGGCGATTCCCGACTCCAGGTTGGCCCCGGCGCCGTTGCGGCACAGCCGGTGCTCAGGCTCGAGAATGGCCGCAGCCATCTTCGCCGTGGTCGTCTTGCCGTTGGTGGCCGAGACCACAGCCGAGCCGCCGATCAGCGAGCGCCCGAGGACGGAGATGGCATCGGGCTGCATGCGCAGCAGCAGCTTGCCCGGTAGCGTCGTGCCACCGCCGCGGCCGGTCCGCCGTGAGGCCGCGGCCGCCACCCGGGCGACCCCCGCCTTTGCCGAAAACAGCACCCTGCTCAGGGTGCTACGGCGAGGTCCTGCATGAGCTGCTCGTCGATGCCCGCGAGCCGCTCCTGCAGCCGGTTCCACGCGTCGGGCTCGGCCTCGCTGTAGGAGTTGCTGGCTCTCGTCACATCGAGGTACTGCCGCCATGCACGCCGGCGCATGCGTTCGGCGTCTCGCATCAGCTGGCAGAAGCGCTCATCTGCTCGTTCGCGGGGATGCGTGGTCATGTCCGCATTCTAGCCGCGGGGCAGATGCCGGCCGCCGTTGGGGCCGTGGCAAGTTTCGCGGGGTGATCTTGCCACCTGGGTCAGGTTTGCTCTATGCTCGTGTGCGCGGGCTGCACGGCGCCAGGGTCAGTTGTGCTGGAATGGAGGGTGCGGGAACATGAGGCGGAAGACGGTGTACCGGGCCATCCAAGGCATCGACCGCGGCCAGCTCGAGGCATTCCAGGCGGGGATGCGCAAGCGGTACTCCGACGACCACATCCTGGCCGAGCTGCAGGGCTGCGCCAAGCGGCTGGGGCGCTCGCCGACCATGCGTGAGTTCGAGGCCGACCCCGAGACGACCGTGCATCCGCAGACGGTGATCGAGCATTTCGGCTCGTGGAACCGCGCCAAGCGCCTGGCCGGGCTGGTTCCGCGCCGGTTCGCCACCAAGGAAGAGCTGCTGCGCCTGCTGCGCGAGCTGGGCGACGAGCTGGGCCGGGTGCCGACCGCCAAGGACATCGAGGTGCGCAAGGGCTCGATGCCCTCCAAGTCGCTCTACTGGCACACCTTCGGCTCGCTGAACAACGCCCTCAAGCAGGCGGGATTCGACGTGCCGGTGGGGGAGGAGCGGCTTGAGCGCGCGATCGAGCAGGGCGCTGCCCTCGCCGTTCGCACCGGGCGGCTGCCGAAGTTCGCCGACTGGGCGCAGGCCCGCCGCAGCGACGACACCATGCTGACCGAGTGGCAGGTCTACCGCATGTTCGACGCCCGCCGCGGCGCGTGGTCGACCTTCCAGTTCCTGATCCGGCAGCGGCTCGAGGATCAGGGCGTCGCGATCAGCCCCGAAGGCCGGATCGCCAACTAAGAAGCTCCGAGTTCTGCCTGCGGGGCGCGGCTAACCTGCAGCGCAGACCGGGCAGGCGCCGCCGTCGATCAGCGTCAGGTCGAGCAGCGCGTCGAGGGCCGCTCGCGCGAGCAGCATCGACTCGCCCGGGTGCAGGTCGAGGGCGAGCATCTCGTCCCAGGCGACAAGCCGCGGACCGATGCTGAGTACCGCCCGCGCGAGTGCCGGCGCGCCGCGCTCGGCCTCGTCGCCGTCCGTCAGCTCGATCGGCGCGTGCAGGGTGACCGCCGCACACCGTTCCCCGAGCGAGAACCGGCGCACGTACATCGGCGGCATCTCGCCGCCAAGGTCGACGTAGCGGTAGCCCGACGCGGCAGGCTGGTCGGGCACGAGTGCATGTGAGCATGACCGGCGGACCCGCTGCTGTTCGTCTTCGCACAGCGCCCGGGGCGGCTCGAAACGAGGTTGAATCATCGATCGAGTTGTCGGCCAGCCCGGCGGCCGGCGCATCCCCCGCTGGTGCTAACACACACCGGAAACATCGCAAGTCGACCCGCGTGCACACGGGCACGGGTGATTTCCCCCTCAAGAGTGGAGCGTCCCAGGCCGATCTTCTGGCACACGGGCCCGATGGGGGGCCGGAAAGCACCACCCGAGGGATTGACACGCCAGTGAGCCAAGGTCCGATCGACGACGAGCAGAAGCCCGCCGGCGGAGCCGAAGCCGCACTCGACACTCCTGATGCTGAGGAGGTCGAGGTCGGTGAGGTCTCTGCGCCGGCAGTTGATCTGCTGCATACCTATGTCCGCCAGATCGGAGACGGCGCGCTGCTGACGCACGCCGAGGAGCTCGATCTGGCCCGCCGGAAAGATCTCGGCGACCAGGCGGCGAAGGACCGGCTGATCGAGTGCAACCTTCGCCTCGTCATCAGCATGGCCCGCGCCTACTCCGCCTCCGGTGTCCCGCTGCTCGACCTCATCCAGGAGGGCAACCTGGGCCTGATGCGGGCGGTCGAGAAGTTCGACTACCAGCGCGGCTACAAGCTTTCGACCTACGCCACCTGGTGGATCCGCCAGTCGATGTCGCGCGCGATCGCCGACCAGGGGCGCACCATCCGGCTGCCGCTGCACGTCCTCGACGTGGTCAAGAAGCTGCACCGGGCAAACCGCAAGCTGACCCAGACGCTGGGCCGCGACCCGCTTCCCAGCGAGCTGGCGGCCGAGCTGGAGATCCCGGTCGAGCGGGTGATGGAGCTGCAGCGGATCATCACGGATCCGGTGTCTCTCGAGGCGCCGGTCGGTGATGGCGAATCGATGTTCGCCGACATGGTCGAGGACATGAACGTGCAGCGCCCGGACGACCAGGTCGCAGGCACGGAGCGTCACGCCCAGCTGCGCGAGGCCCTGGAGTCGCTCAACGAGCGGACACGGCGGGTGTTGGAGGCGCGGTTTGGCCTCGGCGACCGCGAGCCGGCCACGCTCGAGCAGGTCGGGACGGAGATTGGCGTCACCCGCGAGCGGGTACGTCAGATCGAGACCCGCGCGTTGCGCGAGCTTGAAACCAAGAACCCGACGCTGAAGGATTTTCTCCCCGGCGCGGACTAGAACGTTTCACCGGCGACCACCGGTGGCACACTTTGGGGGTGGACTCTCTGCAGGCGTTCTGGAACGCGACTGTCGCGTTCGGTAACCACCTGTCCCAGGTGGGGTTCGGCATGTTGGCCGTGGGGCTGGCCTTTCACCTTGCCAACCTGCTCCTGCGCTCGCTGGCCTGGCGGAACATCCTCCGGGCGGCGCTGCCCAACCACCGCGTCCGCTGGCGCCCCGTCGCCGGCGCGTACCTGGCCGGCGTCGGCATCAACAGCATCGCGCCGGCGCGCGGCGGCGACGTGATGAAGATCTACCTCAGCCACCGTGAGCTGAAGGACGCGCCGTACACCACCATCACCACCAGCCTGATCGCCGAGACGCTGTTCGACGTGGTCGTGGGTGCCATCCTGCTGGCCTGGGCGGCGACCGCCGGCGTGCTGCCCTCGGTCCCCGACCTGTCCAGCCTGAACTCCTTTGAGTGGACGTTCTTCGCCGACCACTCCGGGGCGTTCCTGACGGTGGTCGCACTGTTGATGATCGCAGGCGGCCTCTGGTTTGCCTGGATCGAGCACCACGTCACGCGGTTCTGGGAGCGGGTGGAGGCCGGCCTGGCGATCCTCCGTACGCCGAAGCGGTATCTCCGCGAAGTGGTGTCGCTGCAGGCGCTGGGATGGTGCCTGCGCGTCGCCTCGATGTACGCGTTCATGAGGGCCTTCCACATCGGCGGCGGGGTCCTGGACGCCGCCTTCGCGCTCTGCATCGCCAGCATCTCGACGGCGATCCCGTTCACGCCGGGTGGGGCGGGGCCACAACAAGCCCTCCTTGTTTACGGGTTACGGAACCTGGCGACCAGCTCCGCAGTGCTCGCATTCAGCGTTGGCATGCAGTTCACGGTCACCCTGTTCAACGTGATCCTCGGCGGCATCTGCATGGCCGTCATGCTGCGGCGAATGCCGTGGCGCACGGGTGTGCCCCCGGTGCCGGACGGCGACGCCGTGCCCGTAAAGCCGGCCTGACAGGGTGGCTACTACAGGCCGCTGACTCCGACGCCCGGGTTCGCAGCCCGGACAGAGGCGACGAACGTCTCTATCCCATCCATTGGGAGGAGAACCGACACCTTGCGGCCCGACGCCTGGACCCGGAGCGTGCGGCCGTCCCCGAGCAATCTGACGTCCGATACGTCCGCCAGGCCGCAGGTGGCGACGACCCGCGTCTGGGCGCGGAACGTGCAGCTTCCGGCCTGGTCGACCTCGATGCGGATCACCTTGCGCATGAACGTCGTCCAGAAGATCCAGATGACGAACCCAACCCAGAGCAGTTCGAACAACCGGAAGGCGGCCCAGCGGTCGTTGTCCGACCAGCTCCACAGCACATACGACGCCACCACCACGAATGCACCCCAGGCGAGCGCCTGGAACCGCAGCACCCGGGCGTGCGTCCGGCACACGACGGGCTCAGCCGGTGCCGGCACAGTCAACTCGTCGGGACGGCGGGCGGCCTTGACGCGGGAGACGAACGTCGCGATCCCATTCATGGGGAGCACGACCGCCACCTTGCGGCCAGAGGCTCGGAGCCGAAGCGTGCGGCCGTGCACGGGCAGTCTCACGTCGGACACGGCTGCCAGCGCGCAGGTGGCGACCACTCGTAACGGGGCGCGGAACGTGCACACGCCGGCGCCATCCACATCGATCCGGGTCACGCCCCGCATCAGCACGCTGACGCCGATGCATACGGCAGTTCCAATCCAGACCAGCACGAAGAACCTGCCGGCCGGCGGAAGGTCGTCGGTGAATCGGCTCGACAGCAGAAACAACGCCACCGTCAGGATCACGGCGGCGCCTATCCACCGAGATTGCCTGGTCGGCCAATCGGTCTGACACACCAGAGGTTCGTCGGCCGGGTCCACATCTGGTTCATCGGCCCCGGGGCGCCTGAGCCCGAGCGGCGCGCTCGCAGTGGCGAGGCAGCCCGTCGCCGTGTGCCATAGGATCTCGCGATTCCGCTCACCAGGGAAGGGGAATCATGGCTCGCTTCACCCGGCGACTGCCGTCGCCTGCAATGGTGGTCGCGTTGGTCGCGCTGTGCGTGGCGCTGTCAGGCACCGCCATCGCCGCCACGGGCGGCAGCTTCGTGCTCGGCCAGCCGAACACCGCCACCAGCCAGTCCGCGCTGACCGCCAACGAGGCTGGAAAGGCCCTGCAGATCACCAACACCTCGGCCGATCCGACGGCGACCCCGCTTGGCCTGAAGTCGGCGGCCGGCAACCCGCCGTTCACCACCAACTCGAAGACCAAGGTGGCGAACCTCAACGCCGACCTTCTGGACAACCTGAACTCCTCGCAGCTTCAACGCCGGGTCGCCGGAGCCTGCGCGGCCGGTCAGGCGATGACCTCGATCGCGACCAGCGGAACGCCGGGCTGCACCGCGTTCAGCAACATGCAGGAGCTGACCAACACCGTGGCCTCCGGTGGCTTTCCGTACTCGGGCGCGATCGGTTCGTTCGCGACGGACGGCGGGCCGCTCCTTGAGTTCTCGACCTCATCGGGCTGGCGCGCGACTCCCGGCAACATCTCCGAGGACGTGATCATGTGTCCCGACTTTCCGTGTACGACCGGCAACGATGTCCAATCGCTGAAGATGTTCGGCTTCGCGAGCCAGGTTAACAGCCACACGAACCTGCAGACCGCGATCGGCTTCATGACGTTGCCTGCGGGCACCTACTACCTCAACATCTACCCCGACGCGGCGGCCGGCGGCCAGCTCCAGACCGATACCGCCGACGAGGCCGACGTGGTCGTCCTCGGGCTCTGATCGAGCGCACATAGGAGCAACGAATGGATCCGGAGCTCGTCGAGATCGCGTCTGCGCCGGTCGCGGCCAGGCTCGCGGCGGGAATCCTGTTGAGCTGACTCGGTCAGGAACTGCGTCCCGATAGCTCGTCCTGACGAGGATTGTAAGGCTCGGATTCGCCTGTTAGCGTGGCTGAAAACCGGCGCGCCACGACCGGCTGCGCACTGCCCGGGAGGGGACATGGTCTGGTACGCCAAGCGCATGCTGAGCGGAGTGCTGGTGGCACTCGTGGTCATGATGGTCTTACCTGCGACGGGCTTCGCCGCCGGTCAGACGTACTGGGCGGTCGTCAACTCTGATGGTTCGCTGGCCCGGGGGACGCCCGGCGTTCAGAGCGCCCGCACCGCCGACGGCATCTACTACGTCCATTTCGCCAAGAGCATCTCCCACTGCGCGCGGATCGCCTCCGCGGGGTCGTCGGGGGGCGTCAGGACGCTGCCGCCGGTGTTCGTCAACCTGGCAGTTGATTCGACCGACCCAAAGGCGGTCTACGTCGCGGTCATGGACAACACGAACGTCGGCGTCAACACCGCGGGGTTTCACCTGCAGGTGTGGTGCAACCCGAAGGACCTATGGGTCACAACCCGGCCAAAAGGCTCGGTCGTCAACCATGGAGGCGCCTCGGCGAGCGTCGAACGAGTCGCCCAGGGACGCTTTCAGGTGCTGTTTGGCCGGCCGGTGAACAAGTGTGGCTACCAGGCCTCCGTGTCCAGTTCGAATTTCACCGTCTTCGGGTCAGTGCTGCCCGAGGTCAACTCCGTTGCCGGAAACCATCGCAAGGTGCTGGTCACCC
>Ga0265327_10003046_pt1 | contig 16584 bp, 12 predicted proteins | sample 41621metaG_FD_202089 | JGI IMG/M metagenome (GOLD analysis project Ga0265327, IMG submission 202089) | Rhizosphere microbial communities from Carex aquatilis grown in University of Washington, Seatle, WA, United States - 4-16-21 metaG | ecosystem: Host-associated > Plants > Roots > Rhizosphere... | reverse complement strand
TGACTCGCCGCAAACTCAACCTATCTTTCGGGCGTTGGGGGCAACTGACCAACGCAACTGAACGCCGACAACGACGTTCACGCCAAAACAATCTGATGCAGACACCGTACAGCACTCGACTCCGCAAGGAATCGAGGGTTTGAGCGCGGCAAGGAGGAGCTGGGAGCTTCGAGGGGACCTTGCCGCGCTTTTCTTCTTCTTTGGGTCGAGCGTTGAACCGGATTGACCGATGCAGACGCGCGTTTCGAATTCATCCCCAATCTGTCCACGGTCCGGCGTCACGCTGGTGGAGACCGTCATTGCGGTTTCGCTGATGACGTTCGCGGCCAGTGCGCTCTTGACAGCCCTCAGTTCTTCTGTCCAGGTCAGCACCGACAGCCTGCACGTGGCGGTCGCGAGCGGCCTGGCCGACCAGCTGATGGACGAGATCGCCATGGTCAAGTTTCCCTCCGCCACTTCGACATTCGGAGGAGGCGGAATGGGCCGGACCAGTTTTGACGATCTGGACGATTACAACGGTTATAGCGTTTCGCCCCCGCAGGCACGCAGCGGAATGTTGATCGGCACCGAGGGCCAGAATTCCTCAGGAAGCGCACTCTATCGACCTCAACAATTCCAGCCAGATCCCAGGTCCCTCAGCCGCTATCGCCAGCAGGTGACCGTCGAAAAAATTGCGGAATCGGGGACGACGTGGGTCACGGTGAGTCAATCGACCACGCTCCGCCGTGTCACCGTCACCATCACCTACACCGATGCCCTCGGCAAGACCACAACCCTGGCCACCCAGACACGAGTTTTCAGCAATGTCGCCGTCGCCCCGTAATGAGGGCAGTGCCCTCAACCCAATTCGAGCGACCGCTCGGAAGCTGCAAGCGCCGCTCCCGTTGGTCGCTGACGTAAAGATGCGCGCAAATGGCGCTCGTCCCATGACGAAAGAATCTAAACCGACTGACATGTTGGTCTGCCGGCACGCGGCGCGGCAGCGCCGTCGGCCCACGGTGCGGCAGCGCCTTCGGCTCAGGGTGCGCGCCGGGTTCACCCTGGTCGAACTCATTTTCTCGATGTCGGTCCTCAGCTTTTCCGCGGCCGTTTTCGGCGGCCTGATGCTGGCGGTCAATTCGGGATGGGATCATGCGACCGCGCTGGAAGAGAGTCGTCGACAGGCTCAGACTTCGCTGAGCCGCATCAAGTGGATGGTACAACAGGCGGGAACGTACCGCGTGACTGGACGACCAACGACGCTCGGCGTGGCGGTCATTCCCACGAACTGGGGATCATATCAGGCCCCCACGATGCTGGTGGTCTGGAGCGGCGGTTCCAGCGGCGGAATGAATGCCCAGGGATTGCAATCCCGACTGCCGCTTGCCAGTGAACTGGTCGTCTACTGCCCTCATCCCACAGCACCAACAACGCTGGTGGAAGCCACGTTCCCGACCAGCAATTCCACCGTCGACTTCGCGTCCGCCAGCTTCAGCAGCACGATTCAGTCGCTGCTGACATCCACGACACCTCAATACGTAAAACTGTGCGACCGATTGCACGTCACCGTCTCCACACAAGCCGGATTGCCCACCCTGGCAAACATTCGGTTTGAAATGACCTCCTCGCCCACCGACACCGACATCGCCGCGGTGACCGTGGGCTCCCAGGGGTGGAACAACCTGTCCTGGAGCCAGGGTCTGATCGCGGCCGATCGCGCCTTGCGCACCACGAACCTGCGGATCGAACTGATGCTCGACCCGAACCCGAAACTGACAGCGACAAACAACGGCTACACCACAGCCATCCCGTTCCCCGGATCCGTCAACCGCCAATATGTCTACCAACCCTGAGGAGGGCGGTGCCCTCCACCCGCGACGAGCTACCGCTCGGAACTGTTATCACCGCTCCCGTTGGTCGCTCGCCGGAACGAGCACACAGGCTTAAGGGTCGAGCCCTGAGTCCTGATTCGAACTGTCGCTTAGAAACGGTTGCCTTCGCGCAATCCACAGATCACTCATGAAAAAGCCCTCGACGATCACTGCGTTCCCTTCACCGGCACGTGCCGTGGGATTTTCCCGGCGTGTCGGATTGCGTACGCGGTCGATCGTACGGAGGGGATCGCGGCGTGATGGTTTCAGCATGATTCTGGTGGTCCTGGCGGTGGGATTCAGTCTGGCCATGACCTATGGATTCATGAGGACCCAGGTGACGTCGCTGCAATTGACGCAGAACGAAGTTCGCCGGGATCTGGCGCTGGAAGCGGCGCGCACGGGGACTTCTGCGGCCCTGTTGCGGATGCAGGATCCCGCCTGGGTTGGGATCTCGGACACTTACAACAGGACAACGCAGCAGGATTCGACCAACCTGGTGACGTGCTCGGTGACGTTCAGTCCGGTGACATCCGGTCAATTCACCTCCGTTTCTGATGCGGAACTGCCGCTGCATGTTTGCATTACCTCGACAGGGACCTGGTCGTCGCCGCGCGACAGCACGGTCACGTCGAAGCGGACAATCAAGACGGTGGTGCGGTTGATGCCTCGGCTGCCAGGACGGACTCCCCGGGATGGGGATGTGGCGACAGCGACCGACCTGTCGAAGAATGCAGCCAATTACCAGGCAACTCTCCCGTATACGTTGACCACCACCAGCAGCTCTTCCACGTCCTTCAACTTTGATCCTGGGACTCGCGTGGAAGGTCCGGTCTGGCTGAATAAACGGCTGGCGCTCTTCAATAGCGAGAACTGGTCGAGCACGATCCGAGCCAGCATGCTGACGGAAATCGGGAATCAGTATGGATCCACGAGTTCTTCAGCATTCCAGCATCCACACCCGTTAAACGGGCCGGTCCGCTTCAGTCTCGCACCGTCCAGCACAATTCAAACGGACCTGGGGCGTTTGAAGACCACCTGGACCACGACGACAGAAACCCCCACGGTGGCGACGGTCAGCACGACTCCGTGGCTGTCATATCGACTTTACGATCGGGGCCCGGTTTACTCGGCCACCACGCTGACAAGTTCGCTGACAAATACCACGCTGCGACCGTCGCTGACGAATCCCCTGGGGATTTTTGTCCGGGCTGGCAACCTGGATGTCTATGACAAGGTCACGATTCAGGGGACTTTGGTCGTCACGGGAACACTGACGTTCTGGGGGCAGGGATCCACCGTCTCGTCTTACAACTGGATTTCGAGCACCGGCAGCGCGACGGTGACCGATGCGGACAAGTGGCCGCGGCTTCCGGCGATTGTCGCCAAGAACCTGTCGTTCTCCAGTTCTGCCAGTCAGATCATTGAAGGGGCTGTCATGATCGACAGTCAGATCACGGGGGGCGGAGGCGATTTCACGTATCCGACGTCCACGGCGGTCAACCTGACGGGGACCGCAACGGCAACCCGCGGGCAGCAGCCATTCAGCACAGTTCAACTGGCGGGGAACCCTGATCTGTCGGCGATTTCTGGAAACCTGGCGTATGCGATCTGGCTCGCGAACGGGACTTCCGGGCGGTGGTATCCGATTCAGACGGTAAATAGTTCGAACAGCACGTTGACGGTTGTCGGGGAAATCGCCACGACGTCGGCGGTGGCCTGTCGAATACGACCGAATCGCTCCCAATTTGCGAATCTATTCGGGCCGGTGGTGACGGGGACCGCACTGGTAGACTCGGAATCGATGTGGTCGATTTCATCGATCATCTGGTCCAACACGTACTCGGACTGGAATTCCACGAATGCAAATCTGCAGGCCCTGGGAAAACCGCGCATGACACTTCCTGACTGGGTCGCCAATCCGGCAAACCTGATCGGTCAGGGATGGTTTCTTCCCTGGAATACGGCGATTTACGGCCTGCAATTGGAGCCGACGTTTTCGATTCAGCCAACGCCGGGTGTTTCGTACCTGGCGAATGCTCCGTTGTTTACTCCCTATTCGAGCACCGGTTCGGACGCTGCGGCCTCAGGGTATCGATGGAAAATCATCGAATGGCGCGAGGATCCCTGACATGCGTTCAAAACTTGTTCACGATGACCAGCGCCCGGGAGCGGGTTGGGGGAAAGATTCGCATCGACGTCCGAAATCCGGCGGAGCGGGTGTGCGATCCGGTTACACGCTGATCGAGATGATGATTGTCATGACCGTCATCGGCATCCTGGCGTCCATCGTGCTTCCTGCCATGAGTAATGGGGCATCGATCGGGTTAAAATCGGCCGGGCGGATCCTCGCTTCGGACCTGCGGCTTGCTTCGGATCTGGCCGTTCAATATGGCACTCAGTACACGGTGACGTTCAATCTGGCCAAAAATCAGTACCAGTTGACGCTGACTGGCCCTGGAAATCCGCCCGCCTTGCAGAATCCGCAGGCGCCACCAGGAACGCCTGCCGGAACCTATGTCGTTTCAATCGGTGCAATCGATGGAAACAGCGCGGACTTGAACGGAGTTCGCCTCTTGGGGGCCAAACTGAAGACCAGTGGTCAAACTGTAACGGATATTTCATTTGGTTCACTTGGCGGCACAGGTCCTGCGCGTACGGACGACACAGAAATCTGGCTGACTTATGGGCCCAACTGGAATCCCCAATATCTTCGCATCACGGTAACCGCCGTCACCGGCCAGGTCTGGATGGACACCCCGACGACGTTTCCGGCGCCGTAGCGAGCAGTTCAAGTGCTCACCATGTTGACGTTCACCCGTAACCGACTGTGCCCCGTCGGCCTGTCACTGAACCAGCGATCGGCCAGCCTGATCCAGGTGACCGGGACACGCAACGACTTTGAGATTCGAACGGCAGTGCAGTGTTCGCTGCCTCAGGTGGATGGATTGGCGCCCGACGTGGCGGATCGGGCCGTTGGAGACGGACTGCGGACGCTGGTCAATGATCATCGTCTCCGCGGGCGCAACGTCGTCGCGTGCCTGGCCACTGATGAACTGCTGATCGAGACCGTACGTCTGCCTCAGCTTCCCCCCGAAGAGATCGGCAAGGCGATTGAGTGGGAAGCGGCCGAGAGATTGTCCATCCCGGTCGCTGAAGCGGAAGTGCGATTCCTGCTCGCGGGGGAAGTTCGTCAGGAGAATACCGTCAAGCAGGAAGTGATCCTGCTCGCCTGCCCTCGCGAACTGATTTGCCGTCGACTGAAGATCCTGGAATCCGCCGGGCTGATGCCGGTGGGCCTCGATATTGAACCCTGCGCGTTTCTGCGGAGCCTGCAGCGTGCTCAGGCGATGCCCGACACGACACGAACCGCGTACTTGTACTGCAGTGAGAACAGCACCACGGTGATGTTTGCGGAAGGTCGCCGGATCCTGTTTCTGAAGTCAATCGCGATGGGGGGCCGGCAGTTTGATCAGGCGGTGTCGCAGACACTGGGGATTGAACTGGCGGTCGCCGGCCAGATGCGCTCCGAAGTCTTTTCGACGCGAACGCTGGATGGCGAAAATGAAATCCATCGGACGATTATCGAATCGCTGCGTCCCTGTTTTGAAACGATCATCGAGGAAGTGGAACTGTGCCTGCGTTATCACAAGGTGACATTCCGTGGCCGCTTCCTGGATGGCTTGATCATGTCCGGCAGTGAATCGGCGCCATGGCTGGCGGAATACTTTTGTGAGCGTGTGGGCCTGAGTTGCCGGCCGGTCTCTCCTTTGGACGGTGTTCCGGGGGCAGCATCGCAGACGGTCCAGCAACGGGCGGGACGCTGGGCGACACCGCTGGGTCTGGCCATGAAACGTCTTTCCTGATGAGGGGAGTGCATTCATCCCAATTCGAGCGAACGCCCGGAAACGACAACCATCGCTTCCCTTTGTCGCTCACGAAGGAATCTAAAGCCGATTCCGCAACGTCATTGAAACTGATTCGAAAACACGACGCTGATCATGAACGACATCGATTTTCTTCCCGCTAACTATGTCTGCGTGCAGGTGACGCGGACAAACAACAACTGGCTTCGCGGCCTGTTTGTAGCAGTCCTGGCACTGATGGCCATGGGCTGGATGACTCAGCAGAGATCGATGAGCGACATGACCCGGCGGCGCGACCGCATTCAAGAGCAGGCCACGGCAGCCCTTGCACAGATCGATACAGGAGAGGAATTGCGTCAGGGATTGAGTGGCGCGGAAAATGACCTGAGACTGCTGCAGGGGTTGAAATCCCAGATCCCGCCGTCGCGATGGCTGCTGGCCATCGTGGGCGCGTTGCCCGAGCAGGCATCCATTACGGAAATCCATGCGGAAATCGATGACGGGACTGATCCGTCCGGTCGACCTGAGGGGGCTGGCGCGAAACCGAATCCGAATGCTCCCGTGGCCGATCCTGTTCAACAGGATCTGGATCGACTGATCAAATTGGCATCCCGCCGGTCGTTGAGTATTTCGCTGCGCGGTTCTGCCGCAGATGATCTCGAGGTTTCACGCTTCCTCGCGGCCCTCCGCAAGACGGACATGTTTGAACGAGTTCAGCTGTTGTTCACGGATCAGCAGGGACAGGGGGATCGGCCGCTTCGCTCGTTTGCGATTCGACTGAGAACGAAGCCGGTCGGTCGACGACGTGAACCCGCACCCAATTCGGGGCCGGTGGCTGAACAATCTCTCGGTGCGCGGCGGTGACCGTCGTCGAGGAATGACTTGAACTGCTCCCGCTCAGTTGAAGGACTTGAATCCATGAAATCTCTGGCACGACATGACACGCTGATCGCGATTGCCGGTACGGGAATCCTGACGATCGCTTTCTGCTGGGGAGTCGTCCTGCCGGGACAGACTGCGGTGAAGAAGATTGAGATGGAAATTGCTCAGGCCCAGGCTCGATTGGGAGAGATCCCCATTCGCATGGCAGAACTCGAACAATTGCGCAAGCGACTGGATCAAAAATTGGAGACAATCGATGTGATCGAATTGAGTCTGCCTGAGGAGTCGCATGTCTCGGATGTATTGCATCAGGTGGCCAGCGAAGCACGTCGGTCGGGTCTGACCATCACCCGGCTCGAACCGCTTCCCAGCAGCGAATACGCATCGTATTCCGCTCACCCGTTTCATCTGAGTTGCCGTGGAACGTTTGCCGATTTGTCGGGGTTTCTGAATGGGCTTGAAGCGCAGGAACGACTTGTCACGTTTGGCAGCGTCGATTTGCTGAGAGGCAACGACGCAGGGCCATCGGAATCCGGGCCGAGACTGATCCAGGCGAACGTGAACTTTAACGTTTATTCCCGGCACGCAAAAACTACCAAAGTTGCCGAAAATACCATCAGCCGCCGTTCGTCCGCGTCCGATAACTGATTTAACCGTTGAAGTCTCGCGCGGCGACGGGGTTTGTGGGCCATGTTTTCAGCGGCAGTTTCTGCCGATTCCGTCTTTGCTCAATGTGTTGTTCGGATGGTGTTGACGATGGCCAAATTGTGGCAGCAATTTCAGCGAGAAGTAAAAGCCAACGGCAAAAAGGCGGGCCTGTTGGCCGGTCTCTTTCTGTTCGGCTGCTGCTTCTGGGTGCCGATGCTGCTGAGTGCTGTCTCACCGAGGCATCCAGCCGTCGCGAAGCCCTCGGCTGTCGTGCCATCTCCCGCTGTGACAGCTGCAACGCCTCAAGGGGCCGCAGTCCCTGCGACTGAGATGAATTCAAGCGAGTTCTGGAAAGATCTGTCTCAGGCATTGGCCGAAGACCCGATGTTCCAGTCCGCCGACGTCCGGTCGCTGGAGCGCGATCCCTTTCAATTGACCGAGATTCCCGAACCGCTTCCCATATTGTTCGCCGAAGAGCCCAGGCCGCCGGTAGTGGCGCCGAAGAAGGAAGCGGAATCGGAACCATTGCTGCTGAGCAGCACGATCATCAGCCGCTCACGTCGCGCGGCATTGATCAATGGGCAACTGTATCAATTGGGACGTCGGATCCAGGCCAATGGACGCGATTACCAGCTCACGCAGATCGAATCCAATCGAGTTGTCCTGTCGGCTGGCGAGCAGACCATTGAGCTGACGCTGGTCCGTCCGCAGTTGAAGGATGTTCTGGATCGAACTCGAGCAACAGGCCCCGTGCAGTAAATACGCCTTGTCACGTCGCTGCTGATGAGCGACAGCAAACCGGTCACGGATTGACCCCATGAATCGACACTCCCCGCTGTTTCGCGTTGCGTTTTTCTCGCTGCTGATGGCGGTCTCGTTGCCGCTGCTGGTCTTCGCGGCCGCGCAGGTCCGACACCGTCAGCTCCAGTCCAAAGCGAACCCTCGCTGGGCTGGTTTTAAAAGCGTCAATGGTTCGCGACCAGCCGACACGGGGCTCCCCAGTCCAAGCGGTTCCAGTCCTGCTCTTCCCGTGACGACGGCCAGCAAGAAAAAGCCGGCTCCCGAGACACTGACGGGCGAGTCGTTGAATGAAACTCGCCGTATCCCAACTCAAACGGTCAGTCAATTCCGTGGTTTGACAGGATCTGCCCAGGGGAATCTTGAGCTGGAAGCGGGATCGGCGACCGCGCCATCGCAGGACAATTCCACCGCGACGTCGAAACCGACGCCGGTGACTGTTCAAAAGAGCACTCCGGTTCCGACTCCGGTCCAGCGCGCCCGGCCAGTTCAGGAGACGGCGCGTCGACCGGTTCCGGTCCCCGAAAGGCTCTCGCCCGTTCAAACGGCGGAACTTGAACGCACACCTGGCATTCGCGAGGCCTCGCGGGTCAATACGCCTGTCCCGACTCCCGATGATCTCGACGGATTCGACGATCCCGCGCCGGCGCCGACTCCCGCGATCCCCTCACGACCGCGACTGGCCTCCAAACCCAAAGTCGAATTCCGTGCGCTGGAGGCTCCGCCAAAAGGTCGGAATGACGCTTCAGTGAAGGCTGAAACTGACAGCAGCGACCGGATCGAAGCGAAACTGGCAGGATTGCAGCGACGCCTGGACATGCTCGCCCAGGCCCAGGTCGACAAGAAGATGTCGGATTTGGATCGGACGCTGGAAATGTTGCAGCGCGCCCAGCAGGCGCAACAGAATCTGCAGAACAATCCCAATCAAGGCCAGGCTCAGGTTCAGGGGCAGCCTGCCCGAGCCTACGATGCCGATTCCGGACCGGCCCCCGGTTTCAATGCCGGCCCTTCGCCCTCACCCCGGGGAACACCGACACCTCCGGAACCTCAGTTGTTTCCCGAGACCGGCAAGCCAGTTCGATCCGGCAACCAGACCCGCCCTGCGCCGGGACGGGAACCATCGATCCGCATCTTCCAGGGGGACGCTGGCGTTGATGACGAGCGGTTTTCGATCCAGGTCCAGGAGGCCAATCTGTCGGAAGTCCTGGACATGCTCGGACAACTCGCGGGAGTCAACATTCTATCGAGCCCCGATGTCCAGGGGCGGGTTTCTCTGAACCTTCAAGACGTGACCGTCGATCGGGCACTGGATGCCATCCTGAAGTCGCAGGGATTCGTTCACGAACGCGATGGAGACATCATCTATGTCCGCTCGGCTGCCGAAGACGCGGCAATCAAGAAGGCGAATCGGAAGCTGATCACAAAGGTCTATCAGCTGCACTATGTGAATGCGAACGAAGTTCAGAAGCTGATTGATCCGGTCCTGACAGTGGGCATCGGACGTCACGCCGTAACGACTCCGGCGCAGGCGGGAATTGCTCCGACCCCGACCAGTGCGGGCGGGGACGGGTTGTCGCAACGTGACATGCTGCTGGTCCAGGACTATCCCGACGTCATCGCGGAAGTCGACAAGGTGATCATTGAAATCGATGTCCCTCCCCTGCAGGTGATGATTGAAGCCAAGATCCTGAGTGTCGTGCTGTCGGACTCGATGCAGTTTGGTGTCAACTTCGCGATGCTGAACGGCGCGCAGAACAGCCAGCTTCTGTCGGGGAATGGATCCACATTAAATGGCGCTGTCGGGTTTCCCGCGACACCGGCGCTGGTCCCTGCCGCCGGTGACTTCATCGCCAATACGGCCGGTCTGAAGTACGGGTTCATTCAGGGAGATGTCTCGGGATTCATCAAGGCGCTCGAGACCATCGCGGACACGACCCTGGTCGCCGCGCCGCAATTGCGAGTGCTGAACAAGCAGAAGGCGGAAATGATTATCGGGCAGCGACTGAGTTATAAGACGCTGGCATTCAATGGCAACCAGACGGTGGAAAACGTGCAGTTCCTGGACGCCGGAACCAAGTTGATCTTCCGCCCCTTCATTTCACCAGACGGATTGGTGCGGCTGGAAGTTCATCCGGAGCGCAGCCGGGCGACGATCAACGAATCAACCGGGCTCCCCAATTCCGAGACGACCGAAGTCACGACAAACGTGATGGTCCGGGACGGCACGACCGTGGTCCTGGGGGGACTGATCTCGGAAGAGGCGACCGAGTCGATTGATCGGGTCCCATTCCTGGGTGCGATTCCCTGGGTCGGCGCCGCGTTCCGAAATAAAACTGAACTGACCCAGCGAAATGAATTGATCGTCCTGATCACGCCACGGATCGTCACGGAACCGGAAGCGGCGATCGAGGGAGAAAAGCTGCAGTTTGAAACCGAGTCTCGCGCGGCGCAATTCCGGGACACATTGAGTCCCATCAATCGAACGAGCCTGACGCGGGCTCATTACGACCGGGCCTGCATGTACCTGGAACAGGGAAACCTGCTCAAGGCGAAGCAGCAGATTGATGCCGCGCTGCTGCAGAACAAGGGCGACCTGGAATGTCAGCGACTGAAGCTGAAGATTGATCAGGCCCTGCGCGACCAGCAGGCGCGCGTCTGGAAATGGCCAGGCCGGTCCGCCCAGCGTCATCCGGTCCCGGCGCCTCAGTAGTGAGGGAGGCCCCGCCCTGCAGCACTGCGAATGTCACTGTTCGGCTTGCGAAGGGCCTTCAATTGACGCAGACTACATCGCGTCGTGGGCGAATTGACTTCGGCGAGCGAATGGGTGGGGTCGGGGGTCACGTCTACAAAATTTCACTTTTGGCGTCACGAGGATGGTCCAGCGCCAGTGGCAGCCGCGGCCCGCAGCGAAAGCTCGGGGCGAATTGCGGGGCCAAAACCGAAATTTGAAGACGCGACCCCGGCTTGATCCGCTGCTGTTGTCAGTGCGGCGTCACGCGGGCCACCAATCACAGCGCGCACCAGCAGCGGCACTTCAGCATGAATCCAGTGCAAATCATTGCCCGGAAGCGGGATGGTCGTGAACTGACTCGGATCGAGATCGCCCATTTTCTACATGGGTTCTCTTTGGGGCAGATCCCCAACTACCAGATGGCCGCTCTGGCGATGGCCATCTATCTGAAAGGGATGACGGCGGCCGAGACCGCCGCGCTGACGGAAGAGATGCTTTCCACCGGGCAGACGCTGAAGTGGACTCGCGAGACACCCGCGGCCGTTGAGGGGTCGGCGCCGGAAACCAGCACCGCCCCCCGTCTCGAAATGGCGGCCGCTCGATCCGACGGACAACCACCAGACGGCAATGCGGTCGAGAACGCGTCGGCCAATGACGAATGGGGTGACGCGACGGGTCTGGACGCGACCGACACTGTCGATCTCGGCGAAATCACGGTCGAGTCACCGACGGTACTGATGGATGGAACTCCCCTCCTTCCAGAAGCACCTGATCGCGGAGGCCGCGATACCGTGGACCTGGAAGCGATGCTTTCCGTTCGAGTCGAGTCGCCGTTGAATCTGGGCCCGGTCGTGGACAAGCATTCCACCGGAGGACTGGGAGACAAGACATCGCTGATCCTGGCTCCGCTGCTTGCCTGTTGCGGTTTGCGAGTCCCAATGATTTCAGGACGAGGGCTTGGCGCGACTGGGGGGACGCTCGACAAGCTCGAATCGATCCCGGGATTTCGCACCGATCTGACGCTGGACGAGATTCGGCAACTGACGGAGCGGGTCGGGTGCGTCATCACAGGCGCCACCGCCGAGATTGCGCCGGCCGATCGAAAGCTGTACGGATTGCGTGACGTGACGGCGACAGTCGCGTCGGTCCCGCTGATCACCGCCAGCATCATGTCGAAGAAGCTGGCCGAAGGACTCGATGCCCTGGTGCTGGACGTCAAATGGGGCAGCGGAGCCTTCATGAAGACGCTTCCCGCGGCGCGAAAGCTGGCGGAATCGCTGGTGGAGACGGGGCGAAGAAGCGGCATCAAGGCGATGGCTCTGATCACGAACATGGATCAGCCGCTGGGACGCATGATCGGCAATACGATTGAGATCGACGAAGTTCTGGAGGTCCTGGCCGGCAAGGGGCCGGCCGACGTCCGACTGCTGACGTGTGAACTGGGGGCAGAACTTCTGGTCGCGACGGATCGGGCCAATAGTCTGGATGAGGCGCGAGCCGTCTTGCTGGATCACCTGGCCTCGGGTCGGGCGGAGAAGAAATTCCGCGAAATGGTGACCGCGCAGGGAGGCAACCTGGATCTGCCTCGTCCCCGCACGACCTTCCAGTTCGACATCCGGGCCATTCGGACAGGGTTTGTCGGCAAGATCAACGCGGAATCGCTTGGTCTCGCCGTGATTGAACTCGGAGGAGGGCGTCGGATCCTGTCCGATACGGTTGATCATGCGGTCGGACTGGAAATGCTGGTTCGAATCGGCGATCGCGTCGAATTGGGTCAGCCTCTGGTGCGGGTTTATTGTCACGAGCGGCAGGCGGATCCCATCAAACCACTGTTAAGAACGGCCATTCCGATACGTTCGCAGCCCATGGAAGGCCCCGCGCTGATTGCCGAGCGGGTTCTATGACATGTCATGATGGTCAGGAAGGATCGGTCGCTCGAATTGGGTTGAGGGCACAGCCCTCATTGGGGTCAGCGGCTCATGCATGAAATTCGGGATCAACTGATTGCGGCCGCGTGTGATGTTCGCCTGAAGGCTTATGCCAGGTACTCGAACTTCCTGGTCGGGGCGGCGTTGCTGGCCGAATCAGGTGAAGTGATTGTCGGATGCAACGTGGAAAATGCGTCGTACGGCCTGACAATTTGTGCTGAACGAAATGCCGTCTTCGCTGCCGTGGCGAAGGGTGTGCGCCGATTTCAGGGGCTGGCGCTGGCGACCGCGGGCGGGGTCACTCCGTGCGGCGCCTGTCGACAAGTCCTGGCCGAATTCTGCGATGATCTGCCGATCTGGATTTGCGATGTGAACCGACCGGGCGAAATCCTGGAATCGTCTCTCAACCAGCTTCTGCCGGGGCGATTCACGTTGTAAGTCTCTGGAACGTCCGGTTCACACAGGTATCATATTCAGGATTGACGATCCGTCTGGCCGAGTCTTCTGGCAGGAGTCTTGAATGTCGCGCCGTGCTTGTTCGCCTGGGGTTTCGAGACCGCTGGCGGTTGCTGTGATCGCCGCCAGTTTTTGGTGTTCCCCATTGGGCGCGGCGGATCCCGAATTGTCGTTCAATCGCGACATCCGCCCAATTCTGTCTGCCAACTGCTTTGCCTGCCACGGGTTTGACGCCAAGCAACGCAAGGCCGACCTGAGATTGGATCTGGCAGAGGGTGCGTTTGCCGTTCACGAGGGAAAAGCGGCCATCAAACCACGTGACCTGGCGGGCAGTGAAGTCTGGCAACGGTTAATCTCCACCGATCCTGATGTCGTCATGCCTCCCCCCGCAACCAGGAAAACGCTGACTCAGGAGCAGAAGCAGCTTGTCCGGCGTTGGATTGAACAGGGGGCGACCTATCAAAAGCATTGGGCATTTGAGCCGGTCACACGACCCGCCGTCCCCGCCACCAAGGCTCCAGGTTGGGTCAAGAATGAACTCGATTCCTTCATCCTGCAGCGTCTTGAGCAGGCGGGTCTGACTCCTCAGCCCGAAGCCTCGCGTTCGACCTTGATTCGTCGAGTCGCCTTCGCGGTAACGGGCCTGCCACCGACGATCGCGGAAGTCGCGCAGTTCGAGGCGGATTCGTCCCCCACGGCGTATGAAGACATGGTTGATCGGTATCTCAAATCACCCCGTTACGGCGAAGAGATGGCTCGGCACTGGCTCGATACCGCCCGCTATGCGGACACGCACGGACTGCATCTGGACAACGAGCGAACGATGTGGGCCTATCGAGATTGGGTCATTCGTTCGTTCAATCAGAACCAGCCGTTTGATGCGTTTACCCGCGATCAACTGGCGGGAGATCTGGTGCCAAATCCGACTCCGGATCAGCTGATTGCCACCGGATTCAATCGATGCAATGTGACCACCAGCGAAGGGGGAGCGATTGAGCCGGAGTGGATCTATCGATACGCCGTGGATCGCACCAGCACCACGATTCAAACGTGGATGGGACTGACCGGCGGGTGTGCCGTCTGCCACGATCACAAGTACGATCCGCTCTCGTCTCGCGAATTTTACTCGATGTACGCGTTCTTCTATTCGGCCGCCGATCCCGGGATGGATCGCAATACCAACAATACCGACCCATTTTTCAAGTTGACGACAGCCGAGCAAAAAACGGAGCAGGAGCGACTGGCGCTATTGGAACGGCAGGCGCGAGAATTGTTCGAATCTCGATTGGCAGCGGTCGAGTATCATGATCCCGCCAATTTGAACCCCGTACCAGAGCGGCGGGGCATTGAAGATGTCTGGCTGGACGATCTGTTTCCCGCCGGGTCAAAGCCGACCTGCTCTTCCCGGAATCCATCCGTCTGGTCGGCCGCCGCGGATGTCGAATCTCCGCTTGGCCGTCGTTCCCTGAAGCAGTTCAGCGCCGCCAATTACCAGGACAAATTTGAAAACCCGATTCAGCCGCTTGTCATCCCTGACAGCCCGGTCATTTCGGTCTGGGTTCGACTGGATCCATTTGAACCGTCGACCGCGTTGATGATGGAGTTCGTCACGAATCGTGGGAACAAGCGGGTCCATTGGGGTGAGCCGAACCGGTATGGCAAAACGCGTGAGGATCAGAACTGGCTGGGGGAAGTTCCCGCAATTGGACAATGGGTACTCTTGCAGATCCCTGCGGTCAAACTCGATTTGAAGCCGGGAGACACCGTCCGCTCGGTCGCGCTGGCACAGTTTGGTGGAATCGCGTGGTGGGACGGTTTGAAGATCTCGGGCGATGTCCTTCCCGCAACGGATGTCCGGTCATCGTTCCTGGCTTGGTGGAAGGATCGTGCGGGAAAAGAGACACCCGGCGTGCCGGGGGATTTGACCGCATTGCTCAAGGGAGGTCCCCCAGCAGCACCCGCGGCGACACCCGCCGGGACGGATGCCCCCGCGGATGCGACGAAGCCGGATTCAGCAAAAGACGAAGCCAACAAGGCGGCTGAAAAACTGCGTGCAAAATTGCTGACATTTTATCGAACGCAGATCGCGCGGCCCGAGACCGAGGAACTTCGTCAGCTTCATCAGGCCTGGCAAGCCGCACTGGCGGCTCGGACGTCGCTGGAGGAATCGATCCAGGGGACATTCATCTTTAAGGATCTGGAAAAGCCGCGCGAGGCGTTTGTCATGCTGCGTGGACAGTACGACAAGCCAGGAGAGAAGGTCGAACCGGGTATCCCCGCCGTCTTTCCGGCACTCAGGCCGCGAATCGTGAATGATGCGCCGGTGCGGCCAAACCGGCTGGATCTGGCGGAATGGCTGCTGGCGCCCGAGCATCCGTTGACGGCACGCGTCACCGTGAACCGGTTCTGGCAGCAGTTTTTTGGAACGGGCCTGGTCAAGACGAGCTACGACTTTGGCTCGCAGGGGGAACCACCGAGCCATCCGGAACTGCTGGACTGGCTGGCGACCTGGTACCGCGAACATCGCTGGGATACGAAGGGACTCGTGCGCCTGATGCTGACCTCCGCCACCTTCCGACAGCAGGCGCGGGTGACACCGGAACTGCTGCGAATCGATCCTCACAATCGCCTGTATGCCCGCGGACCCCGCTTCCGCCTGGATGCCGAGCAGATTCGCGACAACGCGCTGGCGGTCAGCGGACTGATCAACCTGGAAATGGGGGGACGTGGCGTCAACAGTTACCAGCCACCGAACATCTGGGAACCGGTCGGCTACTCGGACAGCAACACGCGGTTCTATCTGCAGGATCACGGGAAATCGTTGTACCGACGCAGCATCTACACGTTTCTGAAGCGAACCGCTCCCCCGCCATTCATGAGTAACTTCGATGGCCCCAATCGCGAGCAGTTTTGCACGGTGCGGGAACGGAGCAACACTCCACTGCAAGCGCTGCAGTTGCTGAACGACGTCCAGCACTTTGAAGCGGCTCGCGCGTTTGCTGAGAGAATCCTGGTGGAAGGAGGGGCAACGCCAATGGATCGCATCACCTTCGCTTACAAGGCCGCTTTGTCCCGATCTCCGTCTGTAGAGGAAATTGCGATCGTGGAACGAGCACTGAATCAGTGCCTGACCCGATATCAGTCCGACCCGGATTCGGCCAGGCAGGCCATTGCGGTGGGTGAATCCAAGCCGCGAGCCGATCACGATCCGGTTCAACTTGCCGCGTACACCCTGATCGCCAATCTGGTGTTGAACCTGGATGAGACTGTCACGCGTAACTGAAATCCCATGGCGGAGAATGAACGATTACATGCGTTGGATTCGGTCCGCGGGTTTGCGCTCATGGCCGGGGTTCTGTTGCACTCGGCGATGTCCTTTTTGCCGGGGTTCGCGAAGTCAGGAATCCCCATCACCGACAATTCTC
>Ga0265327_10003045_pt1 | contig 16589 bp, 14 predicted proteins | sample 41621metaG_FD_202089 | JGI IMG/M metagenome (GOLD analysis project Ga0265327, IMG submission 202089) | Rhizosphere microbial communities from Carex aquatilis grown in University of Washington, Seatle, WA, United States - 4-16-21 metaG | ecosystem: Host-associated > Plants > Roots > Rhizosphere... | reverse complement strand
CTGCTTTTCCAAGGCCTCGTCAACCGGCCCGAGCTGCTCTGCAGTTGGTTTGGCACCGTGCTCCTGCCCTTCTGCCTCTGGCGATTCGCCGCAAGCGACGGCGGTCACGCCCGTCCGGCCTGGCTTTTCGCCGCGGGCATGGCCGCGGGGCTGGGCATTCTGGCCAAGGAGTCCGCCCTGTATTTTCTCCCCGCCAGCTTCGCCTGGTGCTGGGTCGTCGCCAGTACAACCCAGGAGGTTCCCGGAACAGCCCCTGAAAGAAGCCGCCTTGGCCCTGTGCTCCTGCCGTTGGTGACGAGTGCCGCGTTTTTCTCGTTGATGAGAAGTCTGGTGGCCGCTCCGGACGCCCTGACCGCGGTGGCGACCTTTCGTCTCTATATCGTCGCAGGCCTCGTTGCCGCGTTGCCTTTGGCGGCGGCGTATCGCGGGCGCAATCGCCTTGGCGGGTTTTTCGTCCAGCGCAGCCTGGAGTTGGCCTGGATCGGCGGCGGCGCGCTGGCGGCAATCCTGCTGGCTTATGCTGCCCTGCGCACCGTGATGACGCAGCTGCCGGCGTTGACCTGCCTCGCCCGCGTCCTGGATTTCGTGGCGCATCCCGATCCGTTGGTGAAATATTTCCTGAGCAGCACGCCCCATCCCGGTGGGGAGTTCCTGCGCTTTGTCCGGGAATCCCCGTTGCTCTTCCTGGGCGCCACGGCCGTGGCGGTCGCGGTCGTTCTGCGCCGCGCGATCCCAGCGCGGTTCAAGGCCCTGATCGGCCTGCTTTGGCTCAACGCCCTGGTCCTGCCGGCGATCCTGGCCCACAGCTATTTTCAGGAACCGTTCAGCGTCTTTGCCCAGGTGCCGCTCGGATTGGTCGTGGTGCTCGGCTTGTTCGAGCTGGGGGTATGGCGGGCCGCCGCACCGTCGCAGGCCGGCCATTGGGCTGTGCCCCTCCTCCTGGCCGCGACGACGGTGCTCGTCTTGACCGTCAACCTCCGACTGGAGGCAAAACAACGCGTCTATCGGACCGAGACGGATTCCCCGGTGAGCAATCTGACCCTCACCTTTCTCTACGATCACGACGCCCACCCGGAACGGTATCGGCAAGTCATGCGCGAGCACTACGGCACCCGCGAACAATTTTCCACGACCCTGCAGCAATACCTCGCCGACCCCGCCCATCGCTACTGAACTCACGTCTCGCCCTGCCCGCCACGGCGACGTTTTCCTCCCTCCCTCCTGCAATGATTATCAAGACCAAGCATAAGATGCTGCTCGCCCGCGTGGCGCTGATCTTCGTCATGACGGCCCGCCGACTGGCGGGCCGGACCGCGATCACGCAAGTGAGCCGCCGGGGGCTGCGCTGGGAGTTGGACCTGCAGGAGGGCATCGACTTCTCGATCTGGCTGATTGGCTCCTTCGAGCCCGAAACCGTGCGCTGCTACCAGCGGCTCATCCGGCCGGGAGACGTCGTGCTCGACATCGGGGCCAATATCGGGGCGCACACGCTTCCGCTCGCCCAGGCCGTGGGACCGGCGGGCCGGGTCATCGCCTTTGAGCCGACCGACTTCGCCTTCGCCAAGTTGACCCGCAACACCGCGCTCAATCCCACGCTGGCCGGCCGCATCCAATGCCGGCAATACCTGCTGGGCGACAGCGAGAGTGCGTCGACCGCCGGCACCGCGCTTTACTCCAGCTGGCCGTTGAAGGATGCGGACGACCGCCACCACCTCCACCAAGGCCAGCTCATGACGACCGCGGGCGCGGAAGCGCACACCCTCGATGCCGCGCTCGCTGCCGCCGGGGTGCAGCGGCTGGACTGCATCAAACTCGACATCGATGGCGCCGAGTGCGCCCTGCTCCGGGGCGCGCATGCGTCGCTCACACGGTGGCACCCGGTGATCGTCATGGAACTCGCGCCCTACGTGCTCGAGGAAAAGGGCGCCAGCCTCGAAGAGCTGCTGGATTTGCTGCGGGTCCATGACTACGTGCTCACGGACGCCGCCACCGGAAAAGTCCTCTCGATGGACGCCACCCAGCTGAAGGCGATCATCCCCGACGGCGCCAGCCTCAACGTCGTCGCCAGGAAATCCTGACGGCCAGGAATGAAAAACTCGTCCGGCCAACTTCCCTCCGGTCCGGCCGCGCCGGCGAATCCCCGCGTGGCGCGCGTTATCCTCGCGCTCGCCTGCCTGCTCGTCGTGGCGGTTTATGTCGCGATGGCCGACCTGAAGGGCATCGGCACGGATGAAGGATTCCGCCTCGGCATCGTCAATGGCGCGAAGGAATACACGGCCAGCGAACCCGCCACGCAGGCCACGTGGTCGGACGTGTTGCAGGCCAACAATCCCTATGCTTACCAGCCGCTCTATTTCCTGATCCTCAATACCGTCATGCGCGTGGGGCACACGCACGACGAGCTGGTGCTCAAGTATGTGAATGTGTTCTTCTTGTGGCTCAGCCTGCAGGGGCTCCTCGCGCTGAGTCGGGGCTGGCAGCTGACGCCCCGGCTGTTTCTCGTCGGGGTTTTCAGCCTCAATGTCTATCTGTTCATGCATGTGCTGCAGCTCCGCGAGTACATCGTCGGGATCGCCTTTTACGTGTGGTCGTCGTGGTTGGTGCTTCGCCTTGACCGGCGCATCGTGGTGGGCGGCTGGGCCGACGTCGGCTGGTTCTCGGCCTACGGCGGGCTGCTCGCCGCGGGTTACTTCACCCAAAGTTGGGCGGTCTTCCCGGCCGTGGCTCAGGGAATCTTTCTGCTCCGCCGGCGCGCGGGTGACCGGCTCCGGTTCTACGCTTATCTGGCGCTCAGCTATCTCATCGTATTGTCCCTGGCCTGGCCGTATCTGCAGACCCACAGCCAGAAAGTGAACATCGGTCGGTGGGGAGTGGCGGGCACCCTCCTGTGGCCGAGGCTGGCGGACGGGTTCCACTTTGTGCTGTCGGGCCAGTCGTTTGGTGAATCGTCCTTCGCGGATTTCCTTTTTTGGTTCTGGCTCGCCCTGTTGGCCGGCGGTGCCGCGTGGTGGTTGCGGGACCGGGCTCGTGGCGACAGCACGGGCTTCCGGCAGGAAGCCAGCCGGCAGGCGTGGTTGATGCTGCTCAGTCTCGGAGTCGCGGTGGCCTTCCAAATCGGGTATTTCCTGAAAGTGGATACGCTCTCGGTCTGGCCCCGCTATTTTGCGCTCCATTATTTCTTTGTGATCTGGCTCGTGGCTCTCTGCTTCAACGGCCTCTGGCGCCGGGCCACGGATCGAACCCTGCCCGCCAGGGCGCAACGGGCTTGGCGGGTCGTGGCAAGCGTGGTGCTTGCGATGACGATTGGAGCCAGCGGGTTTCAAATCCGGAGTTACTACCTCGATCCCTACCTGGACAGTGGGCTGACCGAGACTTTTAGCTGGCGGCTGCTGAGTGCCGGCTTGTCCCACGTCATCCAGCCCGGCGATACGGTTCTGACCCAGGATTTCCTGCATGCGTGGACCCTCAGCTTCACCCGACCGCTCGTGAATCCGATCCTGCCCATCCAGAAGACGCCGACCGGACCCAACCCCGGCGTGAAGCGCTTTGTTTACCTGGAAACGACCGGAAATGTTTCGGCCCGCAACGAAGCCGTGGCCCGGCTGGGCGCCCTGGGGTTCAGCCGCGTCCACGCCGAGAAGCTGCGGCTGGCGGACACCGCGGACACGATCAGGGGTTGGAACGTCCTGATTTTCGAGCGACCCTAGCCGGTCTCCTTTGCCATTCTCCTCGACGCTCACGGCAAAACCGGACCTCCTTCGGACTCAATTTTCTCCCGCCAAACGAGCCAGGCCCAACCCATGCAAAACCGCTCGACCGACAAGCCGATGCCCCCCGCGGCCGAACCCTCGGCCGGCCCCACGGGGACCCGCTCCGCGCTCCCGCTCGAGCAGCACAACATCGAGATCCAGCGCAACCGGGATGCGTGGCAGCGGAAACCGGTCCTGCGCGAGATCTACCACGATTTTTACCGGCAGATCGCGGAGCGCATCGACCCGAGCCAACCCGGGATCGTCGCCGAGCTCGGCTCGGGCATGGGCCGCATCAAGGAAGTCATTCCGCAATGCGTTCTCACCGATCTATTCCCCAACCCGTGGCTCGATCGCCAGGAGAACTGTTACCAGCTGACCTTCGCCGATGGGGAAGTGTCGCATCTCATCCTGTTCGATGTCTGGCATCACCTGCGCTATCCGGGCACGGCCCTGCACGAGTTTCACCGCGTCCTCGCCCCCGGCGGCAGGTTGATCCTGTTTGAACCCGCCGCCAGCTGGGTGGGACGCACCGTTTACCAGCTGTTTCATCACGAGCCGGTGGCGGTGCGCGATCCGATCACGTGGGATGCCCCACCCAATTTCACGGCCGCCGATGCGGATTATTACGCCGCCCAAGGCTCAGCCACGCGCCTCTTTTGGTGGGGCGAAGGACTCGACCGGCTCGCCGGCTGGCGCCTGCGCGAGGTGAAACCGATCACCTCCTTCGACTATTTCGCGTCCGGAGGATTCTCCGGCCCACAGTTTGGCGGCCGCTTCCTGCATGGGCTGATGCGCGCCCTGGACTTTGTCGCAGCCCCGTTTCCGCGGATCTTCGCCGCCCGCCTGTTGATCGTACTCGAAAAGGAGCAGCCCTGAAGGGCGGCCGCCGCCCTTTGCCCGGGGTTGATTTTGTCGGGTCGTTTCGCGAGGATCGCGACGCATGCTGCTTTCCATCATCGTCCCCGTTTACAAGGAGGAAAAAAACGTCCCGGAGTTTCTCCGGCGGATGCGCGGGGTGCTGGCGGGCGTAACGGAGGATTACGAGATCATCTTCTCCCTCGACCCGTCGCCCGACCGCACCGAGGAGGCCATTCTTGAGGCCCGTGAGCAGGATGGTCGGATCAAGCTGCTGAAATTCTCCCGCCGTTTCGGCCAACCGATGGCCACGCTCGCCGGCATGGAATACTCCAGCGGCGAGGCCGTTATCGTCATGGATGTGGACCTGCAGGACCCTCCCGAACTCGTCCTGGAAATGCTCGCCCGCTGGCACGAGGGCTACGACGTCGTCCTGCCCCAGCGCCGCCAGCGCTCGGGGGAACCTTGGATCAAGAAGGCCGTCGCCGCCGCCGGCTACAAGGTGATCAACAAGATCGCCGACGTCCGGATCCCGCCCAATACCGGCGATTTTCGCCTCATGTCGCGCCGGGTGGTCAACGAACTCGTCAAGCTCAAGGAATCCCATGGCTTCCTCCGCGGCATGGTGGCGGTGGTCGGCTTCCCGCAGATCATCATCCCCTTCGACCGGCCGGCCCGGCACGCGGGCGAGACCAATTACAACCGTTTCTTCGGTTCCCTGCGCATCGGGTTCAACGGCATCTTCTGCTTCTCCACCTACGCCCTGACGCTCAGCACGATGGCCGGGTTCATCATCGCGACCTGTTCGTTCCTCATCGCGCTCGCCTACCTCGTGATGAAGCTCATGGGCTTCCCCTTCCCGCTCGGCAATCCTACCATCGTGATCCTCGTGCTGTTCATGGGCGGCATCCAGCTGATCAGCGTCGGCATCCTCGGCGAATACATCGGTCGCATCTACGAAGAGGTGCGGGCGCGGCCCAAGTTCATCGTGGATCGCGCGGTGGGCTTTGACGGCCATGGGTGAAGCCATGGCGACGCCGAAGTGGCCCAAGGTGCTGCCGCCGCTCACTGCGGAGCAGCAGCGGATCAGCAATGACTTCATGCAGCGTTGGCACGTGGAGCTGGCCAGCCGCCGCCGCTACGGGCTGATCGAGAAGTTCAACCACGAGCTGCCCGTGCGCCATTCGGGATCCGATTTCCGCACGACGCTCGAGCTGGGCGCCGGCCTCGGCGAACACCTCCATTACGAGCAGCTCACTCCGGTCCAGGAGGAAAACTATTTCGCCAATGAGTTCCGGGAAAACATGGCCGCGGAACTCCGCCGCCGTTTCCCGCGCGTCCAGACCGTCGTCGGCGACTGCCAGCAGCCCTTCGCCTTTGCCGATGGCTTCTTCGACCGCATCATCGCCATCCACGTCCTTGAGCATCTGCCCAACCTCCCCGCCACCATCCGCGAATCCTACCGGCTGCTGAACCAGGCAAAGGGCCGCCTGCTGATCGTAATCCCCTGCGAGGGCAGCCCGGCCTACGCGCTGGCCCGCAAGATCTCGGCGGAGCGGACCTACAAGCGGCTCTATGGCGGCTCCTACCGGTGGTTCTACAGCCGCGAGCACATCAACCTGCCGGACGAGATCCTGGCGGAGCTGAGTCCCTATTTCACCATCGAGGCGCGCAGTTTTTTTCCGCTGCCCTTCCTGCCCTTCGTCCTAACCAACCTCGTCCTCGCCGTGTCCCTCCGCCCGCGACCGGAGCCGCTCCGCGGTTGATTGCGTTTTCCCCGTGCAAAAAATCTTCGTCACCGGCGCCGCCGGGTTCATCGGCTCCAACCTCATCGACCGTCTGCTGGCGGACGGCGCCTCCGTCGTGGGCTGGGACAATCTCTCCACTGGCCAGGAGCGGTTCCTCGCGGACGCCGTGGCCCAGCATGGATTCCGCCTGGTGCGCGGCGACAACCTCGACCTCGCCGCGCTGACCGCCGCCATGCGCGGCTGTGACTTCGTGTTCCACCTCGCGGCCAACGCCGACATCAAGGACGGCTGGGCGCATCCCCGAAAGGATCTCGAGCAAAACACGACTGCCACATTCAATGTGCTCGAGGCCATGCGCGCCAACGGCATCCGGCGCATTGCGTTTTCCTCCACCGGCTCGGTTTACGGCGAGGCGACGCTGATCCCCACGCCCGAAGACGCGCCCTTCCCGATCCAGACCTCGCTCTACGCCGCCAGCAAAGTCGCCGGCGAGGCCCTCATCTCGGCCTACGCCGAGGGCGGCCAGCTCGACGAGGCCTATCTCTTCCGTTTCGTCTCGATCCTCGGCGAACGCTACACGCATGGCCACGTGTTTGATTTCTACCGCCAGCTGGTGGAGCACCCCGACCGGCTGCGCATCCTCGGCGACGGCCGGCAGCGCAAGAGCTACCTGTATGTGCAGGATTGCGTCTCCGCCCTGCTGCATGTCACGCGCACCCACCCGGCCCGCGACGCGAAGCACCGCACGCAGGTCTACAATCTCGGCACGCCCGAATACGTCGAGGTCCGGGCCAGCGTGGGCTACCTCTGCGGCGCGCTCGGGCTGAAGCCCAAGCTGGAGTTCACCGGCGGCGACCGCGGTTGGATCGGCGACAATCCCTTCATCTTCCTCGACACAAAGAAAATCATGGCCACGGGCTGGAAGCCCCGGCTGACGATCGAGCAAGGCATCATCGCGACCCTGCGCTGGCTCGAGGCCAACCGCTGGGTGTACGCGGCCCGGACGGGAGACGAGGGAGCAGCGCAACCATGACGGCGGATGTCAGGCCCTCGGCACGCCGCTGGATGTGGCTCGCCGCGGTGATGCTCATGGTAGCGCAGTTTCTGGTCTTCGACCGGATGACGTCGCAGCACCATGCCTCCGTCTATCCCCGCTGGAACGACCAAATCCAATACCTGCGCGAATCCTACACCGCCTATGAGCAGGCCCAGACGCACGGGCTCGCCGCCGGGTTGAAGTTCACCCTGACCAAGCCCGCGCTGCAGGGAACGTTGCATGACTTTTTCGCCCTGCTCGCGTTCCGCGTGGTCGGTTCCGCGTCCCGCAGCGCCGCGCTGAGCCTCAACTTGCTGGTCTTCCTCGTGTGGCAGGCAACGCTCCTCGCCGTGATTTCGCGGCTCAGCCGCTCCGCCGCCGTGGGCTGGATGGGATTTGGACTGCTCCTCTGCGTGGCGTGGCCGTGGTCGGCGGAGGCCGCGTCGGCTGTCGACTTCCGCCTCGACCACGGGGCGATGTGCCTGATGGGCATCACCGCGTGCGTGGCGCTGCTGACCGGGGGCTTTCGGCACCTGGGTTGGTCGGTGGTCTTCGGTCTCGCCGTCGGCGTGACGTTGCTGGAACGCTTTCTCACCGGCGCATATTTCGCCGTCATCTTTTTCGCCACCGCCGTCTGGATTTTGGGCGGGGACGCGAAAGGGCTTCGTTGGCGCAACCTGCTCCTTGCCGCCCTCACCGCCGCGGTGCTGGCGGGGCCAATGTTTTGGTTCAACCGTACCACGATTTACAACTACTACTGGGTGGGACACGTCGCCGGCGCCGAGGCCGCGGCGCGGCTCCGGGCCATGGATCACTGGGGCGCAGTCAAGTTCGTCTTTGGAAATCTCGCTGGGATGCAGCTCGGAAGATTCTTCGGCTGGGTCGTAGCCGTCCTCACCGTCCTGTTGCTGGCCCTCGCGGCGTTGCTCCGGAAGCCTGCCGCCGGATCCGGCCCCGGGCGCGACTGGCTCTTCTTCGCGCTCGCCTTCCTGCTGCTCCCGGGCGCCGTGCTCTGGGTTCACCCGCAAAAGTCGGAATTTGTCCTCGGGGTCCTGGTTCCCGGGGCCGTTCTCCTGGTGCTCTGGATTTGGGCGATACTCTGGCAGCGGATCGACTTTTCGGCCGGGCGCTCCTGGCGGCGACTCGTTCCGATCGCGCTGGCGCTGGGTGCGGTCGGCGCGGGGGAAACGTATTTTGTCTCCCGCCAGCTCGCGCCCGCGCACAGCCCGGAGTTCCTCGCGAGCGCCCGCAAGGTGAACGTCATTGCCGACTACATCTACGCCTCGGCCCACGCCGCCCACCTGCCCAACCCCGTGATCGGCGTCGACCAGATCGTCGACTTCCTCGATGCGCAGATTCTGGAGGTGGTCTGCTACGAGCGCCACAAGGTCTGGACACCGTACGCGATTGAATTGCCCCAAGGCATCCTGGGCGAGAAGGACGACCTGATCTTTTACCGGCTAAAGACGTGCGACTATTTCTTTCTCACCGACTCAATGCCGGGCGATGGCTACTGGCCCTACGACAAGCAAATGCTCCGGCTGTATCCGCAACTCAAGCAGTGGTGCGAGGCACATCTGCGCCGCGTTCAAACCTTTGACATTTTTGGCCGCCAAATAACCCTCTACCAGCGGCCGGAAATTCCCCGTTCCCTTCCCGCGGCCAGTCCATGAACCTCACCATCCTCGGCCTCTGGCACCTCGGCTGCGTGACCGCTGCATCCTGCGCACGGCACTTTTCCGTCACGGGTCTCGACTTCGATGCGGCTAACGTCGCCCGCCTCGGTGCGGGCCGCGCGCCGCTCGCCGAGCCGGGGCTCGATGCGCTGATCCAAACCGGCCTCACCAGCGGCAAGCTGAGCTTCACCACCGACGTCGCCAGCGCCTGCAGCCAGGCAGATATCCTCTGGGTCACTTACGACACGCCGGTGGATGACAACGACCAGTCCGACACCGAATCGGTCCTTCGCGATGTGCGGCGCTGCCTTCCCGCGCTCCGGCGTGGCTCGCTGGTGCTCATCTCGTCGCAGTTGCCAGTCGGCACGTGTCGCCAGATCGAAACGGAATTTGCGGAGCTGGGGCTCCGATTCGCTTGCGCGCCCGAGAACCTCCGGCTCGGCCAGGCGCTGGAGGTCTTCAACCACGCCGATCGCATCATTGCCGGCTGCCGGGACGAGCGCACCCGCGCCCAGCTGGCGACCGTCTTCGCGCCGTTCACCCGGGAAATCGTCTGGATGAGCCCGGAATCGGCCGAGATGACCAAACATGCGATCAACTCATTCCTCGCCGTGTCCATCACGTTCATGAATGAGATTGCCCGCCTGTGCGAAGACACCGGCGCCAATGCGACCGAGGTCGAACGCGGGCTCAAGAGCGAGAGCCGCATCGGCCCGCGGGCGTATCTCTCGCCCGGCAGCGCGATCGCAGGCGGGACGCTCACCCGCGACGTCGTTACGCTCTCCAACCTCGGCCGCAAACTGGGCGAGCCGCTGGAGGTGCTCCCGGCCATCAAGCGCAGCAACGACCGGCACCGCCTCTGGGCCTGGCAGAAGATCCAGAAAATTCTCGGCGACCAGCCCGGCCAGCGCGTCGCGCTCCTCGGCCTGACCTATAAACCCGGCACCAGCACCCTGCGTCGGAGTTCCGCGCTCGAACTCGGCCGGGTCCTTGCCGAACACGGCTTTGAAGTGCGCGCCTGCGACCCGTCGTCGCCGCCGCTGTCGGCCCAGCAAGGCTTCATCCAATTCAAGTCCAGCGCCACCGAGGCCCTCGCCGGCGCGGATGCCGTCGTGGTCTGCACCGAATGGCCGGAATTCCGCGCCTTGGAGTGGTCCACGCTTCTTTCGACTCTCCGCCGGCCGCTCGTAATCGACGCCACTCGCTTCCTCGAGAAGTCGGTGGCCGGGCTGCCGCATCTCCAATACGTCACCGTCGGATCCCCTGCATGAAACTCTCCGGCCTCAACTCCATCATCACGGGCGCCAGCCAGGGCCTCGGCTTGGAAATCGCCCGCCATTTCGTCCGCGAGGGTGCCAGCGTCGCGTTCTGTGCCCGCGACGCCGCCAAGCTTGCCGCCGCGGCCAAGGAGCTGCAAACGCTGGCCAAGCCCGGCCAGAAGATCATCCCCCTGCGCTGCGATGTCTCCGATCCCGCCGCGGTCGACCGCTTTGCCGCCGCCGCGTTGAAGTCCCTCGGTTCGGTCCAGGTGCTGGTCAACAATGCCGGCATTTACGGGCCAATGGGTCCGACGGAGACCGTGGACCTCGGCGAATGGCGACATGCCATCGAAATCAATCTCTTCGGCGTGCTGCTCCCCTGCCGCGCTCTCATTCCCCATTTCAAGTCCCAGGGCCGCGGCAAGATCATCAACCTCTCCGGCGGCGGCGCTACCGCTCCCATGCCCAACATCAGCGCCTACGCTGCCTCCAAGGCAGCCGTGGTCCGTTTGACCGAGACCCTCGCCGAGGAATTACGCGCACACAAAGTTGACGTGAACGCCGTCGCACCGGGCGCCCTCAACACCCGTTTCCTCGACGAGCTGCTCCAGGCGGGACCCAAAGCCGTGGGCGAGGCGTTTTACCAGCGCGCCCTGAAGCAAAAGGAGTCCGGCGGCGCGTCGCTCGACGTCGGCGCCGAGCTCTGTGTCTGGCTCGCCTCCGCGGCCAGCGACGGCATCACCGGCAAGCTGCTCAGCGCGCAATGGGACCCGTGGAAGGAACTCGGAGCCAAGCGGGACGCGCTCGCCAAGTCCGACATCTACACGCTCCGCCGCATCGTGCCGGAGGACCGCGGCCAGAAGTGGAGCTAGGCGCCGCGGTGGCGGAACACCCGGTAGTTGAGCAGGAGAAACACCACGACCGTGGAGGGCGGAACCGCCACCGCTGTGGACCAGATCTTGCCGAGCCCAAAGACGTCGAGGCAAAGGTGAAAGACGGCCAGGTTGATCGCGTAGCTGATCGCCACTGTCGTCAGGTATTCACCGAACTGCCGGCGCGTGTCCTGCCGGGAACTCGGCAGCGCCCAAAAACGGTTCAGGCAGTAGTGCGTCGACGTCGAGCACAGGAACGAAAGCGTGAACGCGAGGTTGGTGCCCAGCCACCTCAGCAGCAGCTTCATCACCAGCACCTGCACCACGAAAGCCGACGCTCCCACCGTCAAGAATCGTACAAACCTCACTTGCGTCTGCCTGTCACTTAGCTTGGCCTTCAGCATCCGCTCCAAGGAATGATTCGCGCCAACCCCGAGCAACTCAATTTCGCCGTGATTGGCTGCGGCCTCATCGGTCGCAAGCGCGTCCTCGCCCTCGGCCCCCACTCCCTGCGCTACGCATGCGACCTGGACCTGGCCCGCGCCACCGCGCTCGCCCAGCTCGTGCCCGGCTGCCGGGCCGTCACCGATCACCGCGTCGTCCTCGCCGACCCCGCGGTGCAGGCCGTCGTCGTCGCCACGCTCAACGCCTCGCTCGCCCCGCTCGCGCTCGCCGCGGTGCAGGCCGGCAAGCATGTGCTCGTCGAGAAACCCGGCGCGCTCAACGCCGCGCAGTTGCGCCAGCTCCGCGACGCCGCCCAGTCCGCCGGTGTCCGCGTGCGCCTCGGCTACAATCACCGCTTTCACCCCGCGCTGCGCAAGGCGCGCGCCCTGCTGGACGAGGGCCGGCTCGGGCCACTGATGTTCCTCCGCGCCCGCTACGGCCATGGCGGCCGCACGGGCTATGACCGCGAGTGGCGCGCGGATCCCCAGCTTTCCGGCGGCGGCGAACTCATTGACCAGGGCGTGCACCTCATCGACCTGGCCGGATGGATCCTCGGCGACTTCGCGACGGTCGAGGGCCACGCGACGACCAGCTTCTGGGACATGAAAGTCGACGACAACGCGTTCCTCTCCCTCCGCACCGCCGCCGGTCAGACCGCGTGGCTGCACGTCAGCTGCACGGAGTGGAAGAATCTCTTCTCCCTCGAGATCTACGGCCGCTCGGCGAAAATCGCCATCGACGGCCTCGGCGGCAGCTACGGCCCCGAGCACCTGACGTTCTACCAGATGCTGCCGCAAATGGGCCCGCCCGAAACCACGGTCTTTGACTTTCCCGCGGGCGACGAATCCTGGCGCCTCGAGGTCGAGGCGTTCGTCGAGGACATCCGCCTCGGCCGCGAACCCGTGCCCGGTCTCGCCGAGGGCATCCGCACCCTCGAGATCGTCGAGACCATCTACCAGCGCAGCGGCTTCCCCGTTTCCACCGCAAAACTCTAGCCTTCGCCTCGGCCGTTTTTCTGCCTACGCTCGTCTTTCCTTCCCCGTCATGATCATCACCCGTTCTCCCTTGCGCATCTCACTTGGCGGCGGCGGCACCGACCTGCCCTCGTATTACCGGGAGCACGGCGGTTTCCTCGTCGCCGCGGCAATCGACAAATACGTCTACCTGACCCTGCACCAGACGTTCGTGCCGGATTTGATCGTGAAATACTCCGAGCTGGAACGCGTGCCCGAGGCGTCCCGGCTCAAGCACCCGATCATCCGCGAGGCCTTCGCCGCGCTCGGACTCGAGGGCCGCTCGCTCGAACTTACCTCCATGGCCGACATCCCCGCGGGCACCGGACTGGGCTCGTCGGGCAGCTTCACCACCGCACTGCTCAAGGTGCTTCACACCGCGAACAAGCACCACATCTCCCCCGCCGCGCTCGCGGAAGAGGCGTGCGCGATTGAAATCGACCGCCTCAAGGAGCCGGTCGGCAAGCAGGACCAATACATCGCCGCCATCGGCGGCATCACCGCGTTCACCTTCCATCCCGACGGCCGCGTGGAATACCGCCCGTGCGCGATCTCCGAGGAGACGCTCTTCAACCTCGAGGACAACCTGCTGTTGTTCTTCACCGGTTACAGCCGCAGCGCGTCGGCCATTCTCAAGGACCAGGACGACAAGTCCCAGCAGCAGGACAAGGCGATGCTCGAGAACCTGCACATCACGAAGGAACTCGGCCGCCAGTCGCTCGTCGAGTTGGAGTCGGGCAATCTCGAGGAGTTCGCCCACCTGATGGACATCCACTGGCAGCGCAAAAAGGCCCGCACCCCCGGCATGAGCAACACCCAGATCAACGACTGGTATGAGTGCGCCATGTCCAACGGCGCCCTCGGGGGAAAACTGATCGGCGCGGGCGGCGGCGGTTTCCTGATGTTCTACGCCGGTGACAAGCAGAAGCTGCGTCACGCCATGCGCGTCAAGGGCCTGCAAGAGGTGCGCTTTCGCTTCGACTTCGAGGGCACCAAGGTCGTCGTGCAGAATTAAGGCATGCCGTCCGCTCCGCCAGACCTGCCCGTGGCGATCCTGGCTGGCGGCCTGGCCACCCGGCTCAAGCCAATTACCGAGAAAATTCCGAAGCTCCTCGTGGAGGTCGCGGGCGAGCCGTTCTTTTCCCACCAGCTCCGCCTGCTGCGGCGCGCCGGGCTCACCCACATCGTCCTCTGCGTGGGTCACCTTGGGGAGCAGATTGTCGCCGCCTACGGCGACGGTTCCAAATGGGGCGTCCGCCTCGACTACTCCTTCGACGGCCCGAAGCTGCTCGGCACCGGCGGCGCGCTGATCCGCGCGTTGCCCAAGCTCGGAGATGCGTTCTACGTGCTCTACGGCGACAGTTACCTGCCGACCGACTACCTCGCCGTGGGCAAGGCGTTCCAGGATTCCGGCCGACTCGGCCTGATGACCGTCTATGAAAACCACGGTCGCTACGAAACCAGCAACGTCTGGTTCGAGGGCGGCGAGATCAAGGCTTACGACAAGAAACATCCCAAGCCGCAGATGCACCATGTCGACTACGGGCTGGGCGTGTTTCGCTCCGCCGCGTTCGACGGCTTCTCCCGCAAGACCCCGGTCGATCTCGCTGATGTCCAGCAGGGCCTCGTCGCGCGTGGGCAGCTCGCCGGCTGCGAAATCCGCGAGCGGTTCTACGAAATTGGTTCGCACGCGGGGCTGAACGAACTCGACGCCCTGCTGCGCAAGTAGGTTCCGTCCACGCGTTTCCGCTTTCTTCTTTCCGCCGTTTCTCCAGCTTCGTCTTTGCCCGCCGCCATGTCCTACTCCGTCCAACACCTGAAGGAAACCGCCGCCATCGTCGCCGCGCTCAACCCCGACGATTGCGAAAAATGCGTGCAGGAACTCGTCGCGCTCCGCGCGCGTCACGGCCGGCTCTTCATCCTCGGCGTCGGCGGCAGCGCGGCCAACGCCTCCCACGCCGTAAACGACTTCCGCAAGATCGCCGGCCTCGAGGTTTACGCGCCCACCGACAACGTCTCCGAGCTCACCGCCCGCACCAACGACGAGGGCTGGGCCAGCGTGTTCGCGGAGTGGCTCCGGGGCTCGCGGCTCAATGCCAAGGACGCCCTGCTCATCCTTTCCGTCGGCGGCGGCAGCCTCGAGAAAAACGTCTCACCGAACCTCGTCGCGGCCATGCAGCTGGCAAAGCAGGTCGGCGCCCGCATCCTCGGCATCGTCGGCAAGGACGGCGGCTACACCGCCAAGGTCGCCGACGCCTGCGTGATCATCCCGACGGTCAACGCAAACAACATCACGCCCCACAGCGAGGCCTTCCAGGCCGTCGTCTGGCATCTCTGGGTCTCGCATCCCGATCTCAAGCAGAACCAAACCAAGTGGGAAAGCGTCGCCCCCGCGAAGTCCTGAGCGCGCCCCGCTTTCGCTCGGCCTTCGCCCCTCATGACCAGCCCGCTGCCCGAACCCACCGCCCGCCACCTCGAGAAGGTGCGCGATTTTTACGAGGCCGCGCCCACGGAGCTTCGCTGGGGCGCCCGCGGTTACCGGAAGCTGCTGGCCCATTATTACAACCTGATCGTGCCGGCCGAGGCCAGCGTCCTCGAGGTCGGCTGCGGCTCCGGCGAGCTGCTCGCGCAAATCAAGGCCACGCGCAAGACCGGCATTGACCTCTCCGCCCGTCAAATCGCCGCCGCGCAGCTCCGCGTCCCGGATGCCCGTTTCCACGTCGCCGCCGGCGAACTCGCCGAGCTGAACGAGCAGTTCGACGTCATCATCATCTCCGACACGCTCAACCGCGCCGCTGACGTCCAGCTGCTGCTGGAACGGCTGCAAAGCTCGGCGCATCCCGGCACGCGGCTGATCATCAATTTCCAGAATTCGCTCTGGCGGCCGCTGCTTTCGCTCGTCCGCACGCTCGGCCTGAAGGCGCCCGAACCGGAGAACAGCTGGCTCGCGCCCTCCGACGTGATCAACCTCCTGCAACTCGCCGGTTGGAATCCCGTCTGCCGGCAGGCGCGACTGCTGCTGCCGATTCCCGTTCCGCTGCTTGGCGCGCTCCTCAACCGCTGGCTGGCGCCGCTCGTGCAGTGGTTCTGCCTCACCGTCTTCATCGTCGCCCGGCCCGTCCGTCCCGCCGCGCAGCCGCGCACCGTCTCCGTCATCATCCCCGCCCGCAACGAAGCCGGCAACATCGAGGCCGCCGTCCGCCGCACCGCGGAACTCGGTGCGGGCACCGAACTTATCTTTGTCGAGGGCCACTCGCGGGACGACACGTGGGCCCAAATCCAGCGCGTCGCGCAGGAAAATCCGGACCGGAAAATCAAGATCATGCAGCAGACCGGCAAGGGCAAGGGCGATGCCGTCCGCCTGGGCTTCGCCGCCGCCACCGGGGACATCCTGATGATTCTCGACGCCGACCTCACCATGCCACCCGAGGAGCTGCCGAAGTTCTACGAGGTGATCGCCAGCGGCCGGGCGGAATTTGCCAACGGCGTGCGGCTGGTGTATCCAATGGATGAGGAGGCAATGCAGTTCTTGAATCTTTGCGCGAACAAGGCCTTTGGCCTTATCTTCACCTGGCTGCTCGGCCAGCCGGTGAAGGACACGCTTTGCGGCACCAAGGTGCTAAGCCGCCACCATTACGAGCGCATCGCCGCCAACCGGGCCTACTTCGGCGATTTCGATCCGTTCGGCGACTTCGACCTGCTCTTCGGCGCGGCCAAGCTCAATCTCAAGATCGCCGACGTGCCCATCCGCTACAAACAGCGCACCTACGGCACCACCAACATCCACCGCTGGAGTCACGGGTGGCTCCTGCTCCGCATGGTGACCTTTGCCGCGCGCAAACTGAAGTTCGTGTGACCGTACCCGCTGGCACTCCTTTGCGCCCGGCAGTCTTCCTCGACCGCGACGGGGTGCTCAACCGCGCGCTGATCCGGG
>Ga0265327_10003044_pt1 | contig 16593 bp, 17 predicted proteins | sample 41621metaG_FD_202089 | JGI IMG/M metagenome (GOLD analysis project Ga0265327, IMG submission 202089) | Rhizosphere microbial communities from Carex aquatilis grown in University of Washington, Seatle, WA, United States - 4-16-21 metaG | ecosystem: Host-associated > Plants > Roots > Rhizosphere... | reverse complement strand
CGGCCGAGAAGGTCGAGACGTGGTCGGCCGTGACCAGCTGGTAAGGCGTGTCGTCGGCGCCGATCGGCAGCAGCTCCTGATACGCGAACTCGGGCATGTCCAGAAAGTACCGTGCAGCGAGGAGGATCTCATGACCGAGACCGGCTACCGCGTCGAGCACGACTCGATGGGCGAGGTTCGTGTGCCGGCCGAGGCCCTCTGGGGCGCGCAGACCCAGCGCGCGGTCGCGAACTTCCCCATCTCCGGGCGGCCGATCGCGCCCGCGCTCGTGCACGCGCTCGCGTTGATCAAGGCCGAGGCGGCCCGCGTCAACCAGCTCGAGCGGGCGATGAAGGCGGCCATCGTCGCCGCGGCCGAGGAGGTCGCGAGTGGCGCGCACGACGACCAGTTCCCGATCGACGTGTTCCAGACCGGTTCGGGCACGTCGTCGAACATGAACGCGAACGAGGTCATCGCGCGGCTCGCGACGGTGCGGCTCGGCGCGCCCGTCCACGAGAACGACCACGTCAACATGTCGCAGTCGTCGAACGACGTCTTCCCGTCGGCGGTGCATCTCGCGGCGGCGCTGGCGATCACGCAACGGCTCGTCCCCGCGCTGGAGAAGCTCGCCAAGGCGCTGCGCCGCAAGCAACGCGAGTTCGCGCACGAGGTGAAGAGCGGTCGCACGCACCTGATGGACGCGACGCCGGTGACGCTCGGTCAGGAGTTCGGCGGGTACGCCGCGCAGATCGAGGAAGGTTCCGCCCGACTGGCGGGTTCGATGGCCCGTCTCTGCACGCTGCCGCTCGGCGGGACCGCCGTCGGGACCGGTATCAACGCGCCGAAGGGTTTCGCCCGCAAGGTGATCGCGCGGCTCGCCACGCGCACAGGGCTTCCGCTCACGGAGGCGAAGGACCACTTCGCGGCCCAAGGTGCGCGCGACGCGCTCGTCGAGACCAGCGGCCAGCTCCGTGTGCTCGCGGTCTCGTTGATCAAGATCGCGAACGATCTCCGGTGGATGGCGAGCGGGCCGCGGACGGGTCTGGCCGAGATCCGGATTCCCGATCTCCAACCGGGCTCGTCGATCATGCCCGGCAAGGTCAACCCCGTGATCCCCGAGGTCGTCACCCAGGTGAGCGCGCAAGTGATGGGCAACGACGCCGTGGTCGCGTTCAGCGGTTCCCAGGGCAACTTCGAGCTCAACGTGTTCGTGCCTCTGATGGCCCGCAACCTGCTCGAGTCGATCGATCTCCTCGCGAGCGCGTGCACGGTGTTCGCGGAGAAGTGCATCCGCGGGGTCGAGGCCAACACGGCAACGCTCGAGCGCTACGCGGAGGCGTCGCCCGCGGTCGCGACCGCGCTGAACCCGCATCTCGGGTACGAGACCACGGCGGCGATCATCAAGGAGTCGGCGCGCACCGGTAAGTCGGTCCGCGAGATCGTGCGCGCCCGCAAGCTCATGACCGCGGCCCAGCTCGATCGTGTGCTCGACGTGGAGGCGATGACCCGGGGCGGGATCATCGAGTAATGGCGCCGGAGGCCGAACAACCGCAAGCGCACGACTCGAAGCGCGCGATCATTGCCGCCTTCCTCGCGAACCTCGGGATCGCGGCGCTCAAGTTCGTCGCGTTCGCGGTGACGCGGTCGAGCTCGATGCTTTCAGAGTCGATTCACTCCCTCGCCGACACGGGCAATCAGGGGTTGCTGCTGCTCGGCCGGGCCCGGGCGCGCCGACCGGCCGACGAACAGCACCCCTTCGGCTACGGCTCGGTGCGCTACTTCTACGCGTTCGTCGTCGCGTTCGTCCTGTTCACCCTCGGCGGTGTCTTCTCGGTCTTCGAGGGGGTCGACAAGCTGCGGCATCCGCACGTGCTCGAGAGCGCGGGGTGGGCGATCGCGGTCCTGATCGGGTCGATGGTGATGGAGGGACTCTCGTTCCGCACCGGCATCCACGAGGCCAACGAGGTTCGCCCGCCCGGCGAATCGTGGTGGCAGTTCATCCGCCACACCAAGAGCCCCGACCTTCCCGTCGTGCTGCTCGAGGACGCGGCCGCGCTCGTCGGTCTCGTCGTCGCGCTCTTCGGTGTCGCCCTCGCGGACGTGACGGGCAACGGCCGTTGGGACGGCGTCGGCAGCCTCGCGATCGGCATGGTGCTGATCGGCGTGGCGATCGTGCTCGTGATCGAGATGAGCAGCCTGCTCGTCGGCGAGGCGGCGCGGCCCGAGGTCGTGGATCGCATCCGGCGCACGATCGAAGCGTTCCCGGCGGTGCAGCGTTGCATCCATCTGCGGACCGAGCATCTCGGCCCGGACGAGATCGTCGTCGCGACGAAGGTCGAGTTCGATCCCGACCTCACGGTCGCGCAGCTGGCGTCGACGATCGACGCGCTCGAGGTCGACATCCGCGCGGCCGAGCCGCGCGCGACCCTGATCTTCGTCGAACCCGACGTGTACCGCGAACCCGAGCCGCAGAGTTAGAAGTTCGCGAGCGCGCGGGCGAACACGTCGGGGAGGTCGAGCGGATCGGTCGCGTCGTAGGTCCACGCGTTCGTGACCTGTGCGATCTTGGTGAGCGACGGGACATCGGCCTGGACGCTGTAGGCGATCGTGAACACGCGTGTGCCGGTGCCCGCGCCCAGGTGCGAGAGCAGCGCGCGCAGGTTGTTGTCGTCCTGCTCGTTGTAGCCGTCGGTGAGCACGACGACTCCGTTGATCCTCGACGGATCTGCCGCGCGTGCGATCGTGTCGAAAGCAGCCCGCGTCGCCGTGTAGAGCGGCGAGCCCTGCTCGGGCGCGAGCGTTGCAACGGCGGCGTCGAGGGCCGGGCGGTCGCGCGTGAGCGGCTGGATCGGAACGAGGTCGCGCCAATCGGAGCTGATCGGGTTCGACAGCTTGGTCGTGAAGATGCGCAGGCCGACCTCGTCACGGCGGCCGAGCTGGTCGAGCGCCGTCCGCAACGCGGCTTGGGCGACGGCCATCTTCGTCGGCCCGTTGACGATTCCGGGGAGATGATCGCCCATCGAATCGGAAACGTCGAACAGCACGAGCACGCGCCCCGGCCGGCGGTCCGTCTGCCACGTGTCCAGCGCGCGCTCGATCGCCGCGGGCGTCGCGGGCTCGACCGAGTCGGTCCGGGCGGTGAGATCGACGCCGAACGCAGGCTTCAGCAGGTCCGTCCGCACGGTTCCGCGCGCGGGCCGGAATCCTGCGGCCGCGACCTTCGCCTGGGTCGCGGGTCGGAGCGCGAACTCCGTGAACAAGCGCGCGCCGGCCTGCGCCGCGGCCGATGTCCACGCTGCGCGCAGCACGATGATCGGATTGTCGCTGTCGATCGCCGCGGCGCTCGGGTAGATCGGGACGAGCGGAAGCGCAGCGCTCGTCGCGTGCGCGTCGAGGCTCTCGTCCTTCTGCGCGTGACCCTCGTCGTACTTGACCACCGAGCGCTCGTCGGTGACCGCGGCCGAGAGATAACGGAGTGCGCTCGCCGTCGATGTCGCCGCGAGCCGTCGCCAATTGTCGAGGTAGGCGTCGGTCGAATCGCTGTAGTAGACGACCGATGGTTCGAGCGTGCGGGCGGCGGGCGCGCCGTCCCGTGACGCGGCGAGCGCGATCGTCTGGTCGAGGCCGGTCGTCGACCAGTTGGGGTTGCCCTTACCGAGCCGGAACGGTCCCCACTCGGGATGCCCGTACGCGCCCCAGCCGCGCGGGTCCACGGCCAGCGACGCGAGGTCGTTCCACGAGAGCGGGTGTCGTGGGTAGCCGAGCGCCCGCGCCATCGGGGCGGGCATCGCGATCACGAGCGGGGTGCGCGCGAACGGCGTGCCGGCGGGGGCGATCGGGGGAAGCCGGCGATCGGCGAGCCGGGCGTCGAGCAGCTCTCCCCACATGCTCGACCCGGGAACCCAGGCCGCCGGTGCGGGACCGAGCGTTGCCGCGTCGGGCCAACTCGCGGTGAGCTCGCGAAGGGCGACGGGTGAGTCGACGGTCTCGACCCGCACGAACGCGCACGCTCGATTCGGCAATCGCGCGGCGGCGGATCCGTTGAAGTTCGCGGCCGCAACAGTGAGCAGCTTGGCCGTGGCGGGCGCGGCGGCGATGTCGACGGGAACGCAGCGGCCGGCGTTGGCAATCTGCACCACCGCGTTGTCCGGGTGGTACGCGCACGCGGTGCTCGCCAGGAGCAGAACCGCACACGCCACCGTCGCACTGCGCATGGTTGCGCTACTGCTCGACGGTCTTCGCGGGCTCGCCGTCGGCGGCCGGTTCCGTGGCGCGATCGCCGCCGATGGCCAGCAGGAGGTCCTCGTGCAGCTGCATCCAAACCGTGTGGTACGAGTCGAGCCGCGGTGAGGTCAGCCAGTCCGTCTCACCCTCGTCGACGCGGGCGAGCGCGGCACGCAGGCGGCCGCGGTACGACGCGAAGCGCTCGATCGACCGGCCGAGCCGCGAGACGACGGGCCCGATCCGTTCGTCGAGCGTGCGGGCGCGATCGAGCACCGACCAGTCGTAGTGCGCGTCGCCGTGATCGTTGGGTACGCCGCCCGGCCGCACTTGCCAATCGCTGCAGATGCGCAGCAGCTCGCGGTTGAGCGGGAGAAAGCGCGTGTACGCGCGCCGCGCCGCCTCTTCGTCCTCGCCTGCTGAGAGGCGGGCCCACGACGCATGCATCTCGCGACCAACGGCTGTGATGCGGATGCCGCGCGAGCTACGCGCGACGAAGCCCGCCTCGACGAGAGCGACGACGACCTCGGTCTCGTCGATCTCGACGACGCCCCGGAGGCGCACCTCGTGCAACACTCGGAATGTCGCCTCGAAGGTCGAGTCGTCGGCACCGGGCACGGCGAGATGGTAACGGTGGGTGTCCGGCTACATTCGATCACCGTGACCGACATCGGGACCGGAACCCGGGTGTTCGAGGCCGGGCCGGTGCGCGGCTCGTGGCGGCGGCTGACCTCGCCCGACGACGTGCTCGAGCTCATGGACACCACGGCGGAGGGCGTCGTCGCGTGCGTGGCCGACGCCGGGGCCACGTTCCTCGCCCCCATCTTCGACGAGCTCACCGCAGTGGTGTGCCTCTCGGGTACGCCCCTCTCGCACATCGGCATCGTGAGCCGCGAGTACCAGGTGCCGTGCCTCATGGCCGCGAGCCTGACGACCGAACCACGCGACGGCGATCAGGTCGAGGTCGACTGCTCGGCCGAGCCCGGCGTCGTGCGCCAATCGCCGTGATGAGCGTGTGGCCATGACGTTGGACCGCGCCGATGTCGATCGTTGGATTCGCTACCACGGCGAGATCTCGTACGTCTTGACGACCGAGCGCACGGCACTGGAATCGGCGTTGATTCCCGTGAGCGCGTACATCTTGGTCGCGTGCGTCGAGTGCTACCGGCGCTACCCGGAGATCATCGACGAGATCAATCGGTCGACGACTCCGGAGGAGTTGGGCCGCGCCGGTCACCGGCTCACGACGCAGATCGATCCCGTGCACATGTGGGCCGTCGCCAACTTCCCCCTGGTCGGGCGCAAGATCCTGATGGCGACCGGCATGGTCGACCCCGACGACGACGCGCGCCGGTTGGCGACGATTCTCGAGTTCTGGTCGCGCGCGACCGGCGCGTACCGCTTCGACGACGGGACGCATCAGGCCGCCGACGCCGGCGGGTCCGCCATTCCGTACCGCGCGTACGTCGAAGCGATCGCGTCGGCGTGCGAGCCGGTTGCCGGCGCCGAGCAACGCGCCGCGGCCAGCCGGCTCAATGCGTTGCTGACGTCGTATCTCTTCCTGCTCTGGTTCGACACGCGTTCGGGGTATCAGGACACGGGTCCGTACGAGCTCCCGGACGGCCGGACGCTCCTCTTGCGTGCATACAACCGGCTCGGCGTATCGCACTTCCCCTGGAGTGCGGAGGTCTCGGCCGCGATGCCGTACCGCGAGATCCTCGGCGCGTTCGTGCTGCGGGACGCGCGCGTTCGGGTCACCGACTTCGGTACGTCGGTGATCCAACCCGAGGACTACTGGCCCGCGGTCGAAGCCTTCGCGTTCTTCGACGTTTCATCAGGCTCGCTCGTCGCGATCGACGACGCCCAACGTGACGCGCTGGCGGCGGCCGCGAAGTCGGCGCAGAAACAGCTGTACCGGAAGATCGCGGGCATGGAACGCCGCGCCAAGATCGACGCCGGCGCGTACGTGTATTTCACGTTCCTGCGACCGTTCGCGGAGCTGGCGGGGGTCGACGCCGACTGGTCCGTGCCGCGTGACAGCACCGATCTGTACCCGTTCCTCGAGCTCGTCGACGGCGCGATCGCGCCGCCGCCCGATGCGCCCGTCGAGACGCCGGAGTCGTACTACCTGCCGTTGCTGCCGCCCAGTCCGTGAGCCGGTGGTTGCTCGACTTCGCGGCCGGCGACGGCTTCGCGGGATTCGTCCGGCTGGAGTTGCGTGAGTCCGAGAAGATCGCGTGGTACTGGACGTATCTCGTCGGTGTTCCCGGCGTCGACGGCGTGGTCGTCGTGCGCGATCACGAGGTGCTCCTGCCCCGCCAGGGACTCGAGATCCGCGCCGACGGCCTGTGGGCGGAGCTCTGGTGCGAGGCACCGGGCGTGCACTGGACCTTCGGGCTCGAGTCGTTCGGCGTGCGGCTCGACGCGCCGCGGGACGCGTTGCGCGCGGGCGGCGAGATCGGCGAACGGATCGCGGTCGGCCTCGATATCGAGTGGGAGGTCGGCGCGGACGGTCCGCCGTCGGGGATCGTGCACGGCGACGTGCTCGTGGGGCGTGAACGCCTCGCGATCGACGGACGGGGCTGGTTCTACGACGACGGCACGCCCGACCCGCCCGCCGGCACCGGTGACGGTGACGTCGTGACGACGGTGTACATCCCATTGGCCGATGGCGGGCACATAGAGCGCCGGCTCGTGCGAAATGCCGGCGAATCTCATTGGGAGGGTGGCTAGGGTTTCGCGCATGTTCACCGGGAAGCTCGTCGGCATCTACACCACCTCCGAACCGGCCAAGCCCCTCGAGGCGAACACCGAGCTGGCGGCGATCGAGGGCGTCGGCCTCGACGGCGATCGCTACGCGACGGCGACCGGCACCTACTCGAAGCGCGAGGGCGTGCACCGGCAGGTCACGCTGGTCGAGCGCGAGGTGATCGCCGCGGTCAACGACGAGGCGGGGGTCGAGTTGGGCGAGGACGAGACGCGCCGGAACCTCGTCACCGAAGGTGTTCCGTTGCACCATCTCGTCGGCCGGACGTTCCGCGTCGGCGAAGTCGTGCTCCGCGGGATCAAGTCGTGCCCGCCGTGCGCGCACCTGGAGAAGCTCACGCGCCCGGGTGTGCGCGCGGCGTTGGAGAACCGGGGTGGTCTGCGGGCGGAGATCGTCCACGGGGGCATGCTCCGTATCGGCGATGAGATCACCGCCGTGCCAGGATGAGCCCATGGACTTCGACCACCGGCGATTCGCGCTCGTGCTGGCACGCGCGCGCGCGGTCAACGGGCTCGCGATGCTCGCGCTGCCCGGCGTCGTCGGGTGGGCGGTGTTCGGCGCCGCGGGCAAGCAGCCGGCGACGCGCGCGCTCCTGCGCCTCGTTGGTATCCGCGACGTCGTGTTGGGCATCGGTGCCATCACCACGCTGAAGGAACACACGATGGACGCGGAGTGGGTCGGTATGGGCGGGGTCGCCGACGCGGTCGACGGGGTCGTCAGCCTGGTGACACCGGGGCTCGCGCCGCGTGCGCGCGCCGTGGCCTTCGTCGGCGGTGGCGCGGCCGCGGTCGGTCTCCTCGCGTCGCGCGCGCTGGCCGACGAGCGCGCCCGCGCCCAGTCGGCGATCGATTCAGAAATCGATTCCTGAAAGCTCCGGTATCCAACCGCGCGCGCGGTTGACGGCCTCGTGCCACCGGTCACGATCGAGCGCGCGCTTCGGCTCGACGCGGACGCGCGGTTGCCAGGTCAGTGCGAGGTCGTCGATCGACGCGTGATGGCCGACCGCGAGCGCGGCCATGAGCGCCGCGCCGCGCGACGTCGCCTCGCGCATCGGCGAGATCTCCACCGGTTTCTGGGCCGCGTCGGCGAGCGCTTGCACGAACGTGTTGTTGTCGGTCATGCCGCCGTCGACCCGCAGCGCCGGGATCGAGATCCCGCTGTCGGTCTGCGCCGACTCGACGAGATCCGCGCCCCGGTGCGCGATGCCCTCGAGCACGGCCCGCACGATCTCGGCGCGTCCCGTACCGCGCGTCAACCCGAAGAGCGCGCCGCGCGCGCCGTAGTCCCAGGCGGGCGTGCCGAGACCGAGGAGCGCGGGGACGTAGACGACGCCGCCGGTGTCGTCGCAGCCCGCGGCGATCTCGTCGGATTCGTCCGCGGTCGCGATCAGCCCGAGATCGTCGCGCAGCCACTGCACGTTCGTGCCCGCCGCGAGCATCACCGCCTCGATGCCCCACGTGACCCGGCCGCCGGTGCGCCACGCCACGATGGGAAACGTGCCGGCCTCGCCGCGCTGGTCGAACGGCGGCGGTTTCTCGCCGAGCACCAGGTCGAGCATCCCACCCGTACCGAACGTGATCTTCGCGTCTCCGGGCCGCACGCATCCTTGACCGACGAGCGAAGCCTGTTGGTCGCCGAGGAGCGCCGCGATCGGCGGTGCGCCGGGGAGGGCGCAGGCGTCGCCGACGACGCCACCGGAGTCGACGATCACCGGCATCATCTCGGGCGGGATGCCCAGAACCTCGAGCACGGTCGCATCCCAGGTCGACGGTTCGCGTGTCACCTGTAGGCCCGTGACGGCCGCGTTCGTCGCGTCGGTGACGTGGACGGTCGCGTTGGAGAGCGTCCACGCGATCCACGTGTCGACGGTCCCGAAGCAGAGATCGCGGGCGCGCGCCCGGTCGGGCAGTTGGTCGAGCAGCCATTGCAGCTTGGTCGCGGACTGGTTCGGGCTGGCCCGGACCCCTTGCGCGCGGAGGCTCAGGCACGCGCCGATCGTGCGCAGGTCCTGCCAGCCGAGGCCGGGCCCGACCGGAACCCCGGTGGCACGGTCCCAGACGATCGTCGAGCCGCGTTGGTTCGAGATGCCGACCGCGTCGACCGCGCCCGCGTGCGCGAGTGCGTCGGTCGCGAGTTCGAGACACGTCTCGGCCATCACGCGCGCGTCGAACTCGACGAGCCCGTCGGCGGGGGTGTCGGGCAGGAGCTCCCGCTCGCCGTGATGCTGCATCTCGCCCGCGGCATCGAAGACGCCGACGCGCACGCTGCTCGTCCCGACATCGACGACGAGGACCCTGCTCATGCGGCTCCGATCTCCGGCCCTCGATCACCCGTGCGGGGTGCGAGAACGTCCGGGCCTCCGATCTGCGCCTGGCCCGGTCTCACGGCCAGGCGAGCTCGCCGAACGGGTTGCGGAGCCCGAGCTTGCCCGGGTTCAGGATGCCGTTCGGATCGAGCGCGTCCTTGATCGATTGCAGCACGCCCAGGCCCTCGCCCAACGCCTCGCCGACGAAGCGTGACCGATTCAACCCGACGCCGTGATGGTGCGAGAGCGCACCCCCGGCCGCGAGGACCGCGCGCTGACCCGCGTCCCAGACCGCGCGGTAGTACGCCTCGCGCTCGTCGGCGGGCGGACGGCCCGCGAACGTGAAGTACAGGCAGCCGCCGTCGAGGTAGGAGTGACTCTGGTGGGCGGAGACGGCCGCCGTGTTCGCGACCGAACCGATCGCGTCGATCGTGCGGGTGTAGATCTCCGGGAGCGCGCGCCACGATCCCGCGATCTCCATCGTGTCGACGACGAGGCCGTGCGAGATCAACGCCTCGAGCGCGGAGACGTCGTTGCGATGGCCGAGCCACTGCTCGACGAACCCCACGTCCGCGAGCGCGGCCCGGGCCGCGGTGCACTCCTCGTCGACGATCCGGCGCGTCGCTTCGGTGACGTGGGCGTCGCCCTCGTCGAGCATCAGCAAGAGGTGTGCGTCGCCCGTGTGATAGCTGCGGTCGGCTTCGATCGCGTCGTACAGACGCAGCACCGCGGGAGTCGCGCCGCGCTGGACGATGCGGCGCATCACGTCGAGCCCGGCCGCGAACGAGGTGAACGAGTAGGCCCCGCGCACCTCGGCCGGCGGCAGGCGATGGGCGCGCAGTCGCGCACCGACGATCACCCCGAGCGTGCCCTCCGAGCCCAGGAACACCTGGGTGAGGTCCGGGCCGACGGCCGCGCGCGGCGCGCCGCCCGTGTGGAGCAGCGTGCCGTCGGCGAGCACGACGTCGAGGCCTTCGACGATGTCCTCGATCTTCCCGTAGCGCGTCGACATCTGGCCCGCGCCGCGACACGCGACCCAACCGCCCACGGTCGAGAGTGCCATCGACTGGGGCCAGTGCCCGCAGGTGACCCGGTGTTGCGCGCGGAGCTCGTCCTCGAAGACGTCGCCGAAGGTTCCCGCGCGCACGTCGACCAGCAACGAGGTCGCGTCGACGCCGACGATCCCCGTCAGCCCGGTCAGGTCGAGCAACACGCCCGCGAAGACGGGCACGCTCGCGCCGCAGACGCCGCTGCGTCCGGCCGCGGCAGTGACCGGGATGCGGGCTTCGTTGCACAGCGCGAGCACGCTCTGCACCTGCGCGGTGTCGTGGGGTTTGACCACGACCGATGCCCGCGTCGCGACCTGCGCGTCGAGGGCCCAGATCATTGCGAGTGGCCACCAGTCGCGGCTCGCCTCCGCGACGACCCCGGCTGCGTCGATCACCTCCGCGCCCGTCGCCCGCAGCCGTTCCCGCATGGCGTCGTCGACCTCGACGCGCCGCGCGTGCAGGTGGTCGCGGATGTCGCCGTCGCCGAACGCGATGGGAGGGGTCGGCGCCCCCCGGTTCGTGTGCACGCGGGGAGACTACGGACTTACGAAGGTGGGTGCGACAGTGCGTCGAGCGCGGTCTCGGGGAGCCCGCCCGCGAGCCGTTCGTCGGCCACCAGCGCCCGGTACTGCGCCACCTGACGTTCGCGCTCGGCGTCGGACCATCCCAGAACGGCTGCCATCAACGCGGCAACGTCGTCGGCGACCGCGGCGGAATCGTCGCGGGCCAGCAGCCGCGCCCGGGTGCGGCGCGAAAGCACGTCGTCGACCGTGGACGCCATCTCGGCGCGCGCGGCGTACACGACCTCGGCGCGCGAGTACGGCAGGCGCTCGATCAACGGTCGGGCCAGATCCGGATCGGATCGCTCGAGCGCGGCCACGGCCCGGCCGTCGCTGCCGTAGCGCTCGGCCAGGTTCTTCGGAATGTCGGGTGCGTCCCAACCGTCGGCGCCCTGGAGCCGGACCCGCTTGGTGCGGCTACGGCCGCCGGTCCCGATCAGCTTGACCACCTCGTCGACCGCATCGGCGGCCATCCGCCGATAGGTCGTCAGCTTGCCGCCGGTGACGGTGACCACGCCGCCCGGCGAGGTGTGCACCGAATGACGACGAGAGAGGTCGGCAGTGCGTTCGCTCTTCGCCGCGGCGACGAGTGGGCGCAAGCCGGCCCACGTGCCGAGGATGTCGGCCTTGGTGATCTTCGTCGTCGACGCGCCGTTGATGGCGCGCAAGAGGTATTCGACGTCGGCCGCCTCGATCTGCGGATTGTCGGTAGGACCGTTGTAGTCGGTGTCGGTCGTCCCGATGTACGTGAACCGGTGTGGTCCGCCCTCGCCGCCCCACGGCACCACGAACACCGATCGGCGGTCCTTCGGGACCGGGATGACGACCGCGATCTCGTTGCGCACGAGCGACCACGGCACGGTGATGTGGATGCCCTTCGCGGGCCGGATGGTCGCGGTGTGCGCCGCGTCGTCGAGCGCGCGTATCTCGTCGGACCAGACCCCGGTCGCGTTGACGACCGTACGGGCGCGGACTTCGATCTCGTTCCCGTCCCTATCGCCGTCGACACGCACGTTGACGCGCGCGCCGCTCACCTTCCCGGCCGCATCCTTCGCGATGCCGACGAGGGTCGCGTAGTTGACGACGGCCGCACCGTGCGCGGCGGCGGTCTTCGCGACGGTGAGCGTGAGCCGCGCGTCGTCGGCCTGCGCGTCGTAGTACACGTACGACGCGGCGATGTTGTCGACGGGAAGCGTCGGCATGTAGCGCAGCGCTTCTTCCTTGCTGACGCGCTTGTGGAGCTTGCCGATCCGCAGCCCGCCGGTGAGGTCGTAGGCCCACATGGTCGTGCCGAGGAGCCGCGCGAGGCGGCGGGGGAGGAGTCCGTCCTTGGTGAAGACCGGCAACAGGAACGGGAGCACGCGGACGAGGTGGGGCGCGGTCTTGCGCAGGATCTGCCGCTCGGCGAGGGCCTCGTAGACGAGCCCGATCTCCTTTTGTTGCAGATACCGGATGCCGCCGTGCACGAGCTTCGACGACTTCGACGACGTGCCGGACGCGAGGTCGCCCTTGTCGACGAGTGCGGTGCGCAGGCCCCGCGTCGCGGCATCGAGCGCGACCCCGGTCCCGGTGATGCCGCCGCCGATGACGAGCACGTCGAAGGTCTCGTCGCCCAGTCGGCGGATCCCTTCGGCGCGGTCGAACGTCACCCGGTCATGTTACTTGTGGGTACGTCAGATGACTTCGCCGGCGGAGTCGTCGTTGCGCACGACCGGCAATCCCGAAGCGGCCCACGCCTTCATGCCGCCGACCATGTTGACCGCGTCGAAGCCCCACTGGACGAGTTGCTCGGTCGCCTTGGCCGATCGGGCTCCCGACCGGCACACGCACACGATGCGACGGTTGATCGGGATCTGGAAGCGGGCCGACTCGAGATCGCCGAGCCGCACCCACTTTGCGCCGGGTGCGTGCCCGGCCTCCCATTCATCGGCCTCGCGCACGTCGAGGAGCACGCTGTGCTCGCGGCCCGCGCTCGCGTCGACGACGTCGATCTCCTGAATGCGCTGTCCCTGCCACATGCTCATTGCGAGACTGCCTCCTCCGCGACGTGTCGCAGCAATTTGTAGTCGGCCTTGCCCGCGGGCGAACGCTGGAGCGAATCGACGCTCACGAAGTGCTTCGGCACCTTGTAACCGGCGAGCGTGGCGCGACAGTGCGCGGCGAGTCCCGCCTCGTCGAAGGTCGCGCCGACGGGCTGTACGAGCGCGACGACCATCTCGCCCCAACGAGTGTCGGGAACGCCGACGACGACACAATCGAAGACGTCGGCGTGGGCGCGGAGCGCGAGCTCGACCTCCTCCGGGTACACCTTCTCGCCACCGGTGTTGATGCACGCGGAGCCGCGGCCGAGCAGGCGGATGGTGCCGTCGGGGTCGACGGTCGCGTAGTCGCCCGGGATGGAGTAGCGGCGACCCTCGACGGTGCGGAAGGTCGCGGCCGTCTTCTGCGCGTCCTTGTAGTAGCCGAGTGGGATCGGTCCGCCGACACCGAGCATCCCGACCCGTTCGTCGCCCGGGTGGACGACGTCGCCGTCGTCGGTGACGACCACGAGCCGTTCTCCCGCCTTGAACCGGGCGGGCGCGATGTCGTCGGACGCGCGCGTCTCGGTGCGCGTCATGATCCCCTCCGACGCGCCGAGCGAGTCGATGAGGGTGACGGTCGGCAACTGCGCGAGCAGGCCGCGTTTGGTCTCCGGGCTCCACGTGACCCCCGACGACGTGATCGCCTTCAACGCGGAGAGGTCGAAGCGCGAGGGCGCGGCAACGAGTGCGGCCAGCAGTGGACGCGCGAACGCGTCGCCCACGATCGTGCACACCTGCACGGCTTCGCGCTCGATCGCGCTCCAGACCGCATCCGGATCGAGGCGGGCCGTGTCCAGCAACACCACGGTCCCGCCGCCCGACAACGTCGAGAGCGCGATGAACAGTCCGGTGCCGTGCATGAGCGGGCACGCGGGCAAGAGTGTCGCGGCCTGCTTGCCGGCCTTGATCGAGGTCGCGACGTCGGGCGGTTCGGTGCCGGGCCGTGCCATCTGCCACAACGACACGTAGAGGTCGTCGCTGCGCCACATCACCGCTTTCGGGTAGCCGGTGGTCCCGCCCGTGTAGAGGAAGATGAGATCGTCGCCCGAGGGCTCGCGCGTCGTCGCGGGCGCGCTCGCGTCGACCTCGGTGATCGCGGTTTCGTAATCGCGCGCGCCGGCGAGCATCGCTCCGCCGTGGTGCGCGACCTGGAGGAGCACGCGCGGCCGGCGCTCGGCCGGCAGCGCGGCGAGCGCGTCGGCGACGGTCGACGCGAAGTCGTCGTGGTAGACGAGTGCGACGGCATCGGAGTTGTCGAGGAGGAACGCCAGCTCCGCGCCGACGTACCGGTAGTTGACGTTGACGGGGACGCAACCGAGCTTCTGGGCGGCGAAGAAGCTCTCGAGATATTCGGGCGCGTTCACGCACATGATCGCGACCTTGTCGTCCGGCTCGAGCGCGGCGCCGCGCAGGACGTGCGCGAGACGCTCGGCCCGTTCGTCGAACTCCGCGAAGGTGAGCCGCCGGTCGTTGCACACGATCGCGGTGCGTTCCGGCGCCAACGCGGCAACGGTCTGCCACGCGCTCGCGAAGGAGTGGTCGGTCACGATGCGCAGGCTAGGTGGCGGCCCCGGCTTTCACTGAGCCCGGGCCCGGGCCCGGGCCCGGCGCCCGGCCCGGCCCTCAGGTCATCCCGGGGATCATGCCGGCGAAGTCGAAGTCCCGGCCCGACGCGTTGTCGAAGACGTTCGTCCCGTACGCGTGGCCGCGGGCCTCGATCGTGTGCACGCCGTCGCCGAGGCTGATCGCGACATGACCGTCGGCGGGGATGTCGCCGAGATTCTTGGGCTCGTGCGAGAAGTGGAAGAGGAGTGCACCGGGCGTGTGCAACGCCTGTTGCACGCTCATCGTGCCGCCGTGGTCGCGGATGTAGAGGTACTGCGCGGTGGCGCCGTCGGGGATCGGATCGCCGGCTCGGGCCGCGGCCCACTTCGTGAGCTCCGAGCAGTCGAAGGCGGGCGGGTTCGGATCGTTGATCTGCGCGGTGGCGCCGTACACGTACGGCTTGCCCTGTTGCGAGAGCGCGTTCGTCAGGAACGCCTGCGTGGTGGGGTTCGCGGTGGTCGGGCTGATGTTCGGCGAGGCGGTCATCGCCGGAGAGGTCATCGCCGGAGACGTCATGGTCGGAGCGGTTGTGCCCGCGAGTCCGCTGAGCCCCGTTCCCGCGAGCCCGCTGAGGAGGGAGTCGAGGCTCGTTCCGCCGCTCCCCGACAATCCGCTCGCGAAGCTCGAGCCGCTGGTTGCGCCCGACCCGAGCTGTGAGAGCTGGAGGAGCTGCGAGAGCATCGACGTGCCGCCGATCGCCGTATCGCTCCCGCTCGACGACGAGTCCGAGAGCGGATCGGATGCGGACGTGTCGGTCGCCATGGCATCGGCGAGCAGCGAGGCGAACTCCGGCGACGGCGACGCGGCCGATCCGGACGCCGCGGTCGCGGTCGAGGCCGATGTCGCGGCGGGCGCGCCCGGTGCGCCCACCCCGGCCACCGTCTCGGTGACGAGCTGTTGAATCTGCGCGATGCGCGCCTGGACCGCGGTGACGCCGTCGAAGGTCACGGGTTCTCATCGGCCGCCGGGCGGCCGAGTTTCGGTGTGCGGTCAGGCGCCCCAGCGTCCCCCCGGGAGCGGCCGGCAGCCCGTCAGGGGCGCAATCCAGGCGTATGTGGCGGCCTCGAGGCCGGCCTCGGTCCGCACGGAGATTCGTCGGTATTCGTGGCCTTCGTAACGGTCGAGCTCCGCCAGTGCGACCCCCGCCCGCTCGGGGTCGAGTACCACCACCGTGCCGTGGACCAGGCCGTCGGTATCGAAGCGCCCGAAGGTTGCGGCCGGGTAGCCGCGGCCCGTGTCGTACAGGCGACCCGCGACGGCGTCGGCCCGCGTCGCACCGATCAGCCAGGACTCGAGTACCGGCCAGGCGTCGAAGCCCGGCGCGAGCGTGCCGTAGACGAAGAGACGAATCGTCAATGCTCGGCCGCGCGCTCCGTCGCTTCGGCTTCTCGCGCCCGGCGCTTGCGGTGCCAACGCAACCCGCCCTCGAGCGCGGCGAGGATCGTGTCGTTGTCGCGCGAGAGCCGGCTGTGCACGGTCTTCTCGAGCAGCACGCGCATGATCGGGTTGAACGCCTCGTACTCCTCGGTGAACGTGACCCGCGTCCGGCCGTCGCCGAGATCGGTCAGGCGCGTCCAACCCGTCGCCCGCGACCACAACGGTTTGCCGACGGCGTCGTAGCGCCACGACTCGTACGGTTGCACCTCGGTCAGCCATTCCCACGATTGCCCCACGCCCCCGGAGAGGAGCCACTTCGGCACGGGGAAGTAACAGTGCCGCACGAGACCGTTGCCCGCATCGTCTCCGGGATGGAGGATCTCGATGCGCGTCTTCACGTCCTTGGGCTGCGGACGGTCGGGCGCGCGATACCAGAACACGTTCCAGACTTCTTCGGGCGGCGCGCTCAGCTCGATCGAGTATTCGTGGCGTTGCACCATCGTGATTCTTCTATGCGGTTGCGCTTCCCGGCGCAAGTAAACGCCCCATCGGGGTAGCGTCGGAGGATGGCCGACGCGCTCCCGCCCATCGACGCGGCCGACTCGATTCTCGGTCTCGTCGGTCGTACCCCGCTGGTGCGCCTGCCGCG
>Ga0265327_10003043_pt1 | contig 16605 bp, 13 predicted proteins | sample 41621metaG_FD_202089 | JGI IMG/M metagenome (GOLD analysis project Ga0265327, IMG submission 202089) | Rhizosphere microbial communities from Carex aquatilis grown in University of Washington, Seatle, WA, United States - 4-16-21 metaG | ecosystem: Host-associated > Plants > Roots > Rhizosphere... | reverse complement strand
TAAAATCACCTTGGTTGATAATATCGACCAAGGTGATTTTACCAAATGCTTCGCTAGAAACGCACACCCCAGCTAAAGCTGGGGGTTTATGCTATTAATTAGTAATTAAATCTAAAAAACACAGATGTTATCAGTAGAGTTTGGTGCGTAATTTTGACACACTAATTTAATTTATGCCAAAAAGTACTTTGACCATCTCCTTTCCCCCTCTTTTTTGAGAACTCCGTTTGAAACTAATAAGATGAGCTCTCTTTGAATTGTCTTTTCGCTACAACCCTTTATGTTTTTTGAAAAATCTTTAATAGTTAACTTCAAACCACCCTTTAACATCGAAATAATAATATCTTGTCTACTTGTTTTGTCCTTTTGTTTTTTTTCTGTCGTTGATGTTTTTACAATGGACATTGTATCAAGGACAGTATTATTTTGATTGTCTTTTATGTCCTTTTGTCCTTTATAAAAATCTCGGGTAGGGGTATCATTTAATCTTTCCGGGAATTTTGTGATAGAAAGATTTTTATTTTCAGGAACATAATTATAGTTGCCGTCAAAGAAATTTTGTTCAAGAGCTATCTTCGCTGATGAATATGTATTAGAAGATTCTATAAGAAATTGTGATAGTTTTTTGAGTTCTGAAATGATTATTTCATGATTCATTTTTGATATCATATTTGAGGTTTTTGAAAGATTGAAAAGTGTTGAAATTTCGGCAAGATCTTTCAAAAGATTTTTTTGAAGATATTCTTCTCCCCAAATTCTTTCAGACAAACTTAATGCAGTTTCGAGCATATCAATTGCGACTGTCCTTATCCTATTTTTGAGAGGTTCTATATCGGACATAAAACTAGACAAAAGATAGAGTGCTGAAACTATCCTTTCTGTCTTTTTAAAAACAAAAAGTCCGTAAGAATCTCCGACAAATAATATATCAATATCAACATTCAAAATAAGGTTATTTTGTTCAGAACCAGTATTCAATATATTGCTTTGATTTTGTTTGTCCATACCATTGATTAATTAATGTCTTTTAATAAATAGTCCTTGATTAAACCGATGTCTTTGACATCTGTCCGATAAAATCTTCAAGGACGAGCAACGAATTTATGTCCATTATATATGGGACAGAAAAAATGTAAAGCGGTAATTATGTTTTTTGTTATCTATAAAAACATAATTACCGTCCCCGCGCACTACAAGAGTACTTCCATTTTCTAATCGTTTCACTCAAGAAAATTAGGTCGAGGCGGGGATCCAAAATATTAGAACTGGATTCCCGCCTTCGCGGGAATGACAGAAAAAGCAATTAAAATTTGCCGAGAAAATAAAATTTATTTTTGTTATAATTGTAAGTGAAATAAATTACAAAAATCATAATTCAATTAACCTGAATGGCATCAAAACAAAAAGATAAAAAAATAAAGAAACCAGAAATTTTAGGTGGTCTTAAAGCAGAAACAAAACAAGGAATTTTGGCAGTCATATTTTTTGTTTTAACAATAATTTTTACTTTAGCATCAATGGGTAAGTCTGGCTTTGTTGGTGATCAAATTTATTATTTTTTAACAATACTTTTAGGTATAGGATATTTTCTTATTCCCCTTTTCTTTTTGTTACTCAGTATTTCTTTTCTCAAATCAGAAGAAAGAAATTTTAACAAATTAAAACTTATTGGCGGTATACTTTTCTTTGTATCTGGACTTGGACTGATTGATCTTATTTCGAGAGAATATTTTACAGCAGAAGGAGGACTTGTTGGAAAATTCATTTCCATGCCTATTGATAAGATGTTTGGTTTTTATGCAAGCTCAGTAATTCTCGTTGCAATACTCATAGTATCTTGTCTTATACTTTTTGAAACAAAACTTACAGTCGAATCAATCCTATTTTGGAGAAAATGGAAAAAAGAAGAAGTCGATGAAGATAATGAAGAAGATATAGAAAATCTTAAAATTGAAGGCAACGAAGAAAAACCTAAAAGGAAAAAAGTAGTTGAAGAAATTGAAGAAGAAGAGGAAGAAGAAAAACCAAAGAAAGTTATAAAAGAGGCTTTTGTAAAAAAAGAAGAAGAATTAAAAATGGCACAAAGAGTCATTTCAAATACTGCATATACTCCCCCACCACTTTCGCTTCTTGAAGATGATAAAGGTAAAGTTGTCGCCGGTGATATAAAAGCAAATGCAAATATAATTAAAAGAACTCTCCAAAATTTCGGCATTGATGTCGAAATGGATGAAGTATCTATAGGACCATCAGTAACAAGATATGCACTAAAGCCAGCTGAAGGAGTTAAGCTCGCAAGAATTGTCGGTCTTCAAAACGACCTCTCACTTGCACTCGCTGCTCACCCACTCAGAATCGAAGCTCCGATCCCTGGAAAATCCCTTGTTGGTATTGAAATACCAAACTCAGTCAAATCAACCGTCGGTCTTTCTTCTCTCATAGGATCAGAGGAGTTCCAGAAGTCAGACAAACCACTTCTCGTAACTTTAGGAAAAGGAATTTCTGGCAAATCACACTTTGCAAACTTAGCAAAAATGCCCCATGTCCTTGTTGCCGGTTCTACTGGTTCTGGAAAGTCAGTTACAATTCATACGCTTATAGTTTCTCTCCTTTATAGAAACTCGCCAGAAAACTTGAGATTCATAATGATCGACCCAAAACGTGTTGAACTTACTCTATACAATAAGATTCCTCATCTTCTCACTCCTGTTATTACAGATGCCAAGAAAACTATTCTTGCACTCAAATGGGCAACGAAAGAAATGGATAGAAGATATGATGTACTCGAATCTCACGCTTCAAAAGATATTGATTCATATCACAAAAATATTCTTGCGCCAGAATTGAAGAAAATTGAAGAATTGAAGAAAAAAGGAGAATACGATCCATCAAAGCATACTGCGCCAGAACTTATGCCATATATTGCAATTTTCATCGATGAACTCGCAGATATCATGATGACTTACCCTAGAGAGCTTGAAGCTGGAATTGTCCGCCTTGCACAAATGAGTCGTGCTGTTGGTATCCACTTGGTTCTCTCAACACAAAGACCTTCTGTAAATGTCATCACAGGACTTATCAAAGCAAACGTACCTGCAAGAATTGCTTTGCAAGTTGTCTCTCAAGTTGATTCACGAACTATTCTTGATACGGTTGGAGCTGAAAAGCTTCTTGGAGCTGGAGATATGCTTTATCTCGGTGGTGAAATGTCAAAACCTGTAAGAATTCAGTCGGCTTTCGTCTCTGAAAAAGAAGTTAAATCAATCGTCAAATACCTTGTTGATTCATATAAAGATGAGCTCATCGGTGGGGAAATTGATCTCGCGCAAGTTGCAAGCGGAGGAGGAAGTGACGTCTTGGGCGGGACATTCAGCGAAGATGCGGAAGACGATGATGACCTTTATGAACAAGCAAAGGATGAAGTTTTACAGGCTGGAAAAGCTTCGACTTCATACATTCAAAGGAAACTTCGCGTCGGATATTCAAGAGCCGCTCGTCTCATAGATTTACTTGAAAAAAGAGGCGTTATTGGTCCTGGAGATGGAGCAAAACCTAGAGAAATTATAAATGGCGAAGGAAGTGCAGAAGACGCAGGAGAAGAGATTGAATTACCCGAAGAGATTCAAAGGAAAGATGGAGAATATATAGGCTAGCCCGCTAAAGTTTTTGCCAATGTTTGTTAAAAATTAGTTTAAGAGATAAAGTATAAAAATAATCTAATCTATAATAATATGTCACCTAGCAAAAAGTCGAACAAACAATTTTTATTGGCAAAAATTTTCTCGGGTAAATGACCGAACGAAATAAAACAAAAAGATATCTGTTCGTTGCAATAATTATCGCTTTTGTTCTGCTCATGGTTGGATACACTGCATATGAAATACAGAAAGTTGTTTTTGGTCCAAGAATAACCATTCTCTCCCCCGAAAATGGCTTCCTAGCAACAAGTTCAGCAATAGAAATAATCGGTACAGCAAAAAATATACAAGATATAAGTCTAGACGACAATAAAATCTTTACAGATGAACAAGGAAATTTTAAAGAGGAGCTTCTCCTGTCATATGGATATAATATAATTACGCTAAAAGCGAATGATAAATTTGGAAGAGGTACAGAGAAAAAGTTGGAGATAATTTACAAGTAGGTCGTTAAATAAAAAAGTTAAAATATGTGTGTTAAAATTGGAAAATAGAAGTTTAGTTAAATTAAAAGGTTAATCAATTATTAAAATGCCAGCAAAGAAAACAAAAGAGAAAAAAGTTGAAGAAAAAATAAACGAATTGGAAGTGGAAAATACTTTCTCCGAAGATACAAATGAGGATTTAAAACCAAGCAAAGCCAGCATGGATAAGATTGAAGATGCGCTTAAGGCCATCAAAACAAAATTTGGAGATGAATCGATCATGATGCTCGGTGAAAAACCGAAAGTAAATGTAAATGTCATCCCTACCGGTTCTATCGGTCTTGATGCTGCACTCGGCGTTGGCGGACTTCCACGTGGAAGAATAGTTGAGATATTTGGACCAGAATCTTCCGGAAAAACCACTCTCGCCCTTCATGTCGTTGCAGAAGCCCAAAAACTTGGCGGTATTTGCGCCTACATTGATGCAGAACATGCCATGGACCCTGAATATGCAAAGAAGCTCGGTGTTAAAATTGATCAACTCCTAATCTCCCAGCCAGACACAGGTGAACAAGGACTTGAGATAGTTGATTCCCTAGTTCGTTCCGGAAAGATGGATGTTATCGTCATCGACTCAGTTGCAGCACTTACTCCAAAAGATGAAATCGAAGGTGATATGGGTGCGTATCATGTCGGTAAACAAGCAAGATTGATGTCACAAGCATTGAGAAAACTCACAGCTATCGTTGCAAAGTCAAAGACAATAGTCATCTTCATCAACCAAATAAGAATGCAGATTGGTGTGATGTTTGGTAATCCAGAAACAACTCCTGGCGGAAAAGCTTTGAAGTTTTACACTTCTGTCAGACTTGATATCAGAAGAATTGCTCAAATTAAAAAAGGTGAGGAAATAATGGGAGGAAGGGTCCGTGTGAAGGTTGTCAAAAACAAAGTTGCTGCCCCATTCAAACAAACTGAATTTGACCTCATGTACAACGAAGGTATCTCAAAAGAAGGAGAAATGCTTGCACTCGGAGAAAAAATGGGAATTATTAAAAAGTCTGGATCATCTTATGAATACAATGGCGAAAAAATCGGTCGAGGTTATGATTCCGCAAGACAGTATTTGAGAGAGAACCCGAAAGTCACGGCAGAGATATTGAAAGTTATAAGAGAAAAACTGAAAGAAATCTAAATAGTTAAAAGCGGTTAGTTACTAACTTCTAGGAAAATACAAAGAGGGGTTTCGCTTCGCGAAACCCCTCTTTGTATTTTCTGTTCCTTATACTTATACTAGATACTCATACTTTCTCTACTATTCTTTCTTCGCTCTCTCAACGTAATCTCCAGTCGTAGTATTTACTGAAATAAGCTCTCCTTCGGTAATGAAAAGCGGAGCATTTATGATGGCACCAGTCTCAAGAGTTATTTGCTTTGAACCGCCTGTTGCTGTATCTCCTTTTACTGCAGGAGGAGCTTCTGTAACTTTAAGAGTAACCTTAATAGGAAGCTTCACACCAATGACTTTTTCTTCAAATAACATTGTCTCAACCAAAGAATTTACTTTCATAAATTTGGCTGGGGTTCCGATCAAACTCTCTTCAAGCTTGAATCTATCTGCAGGATTTGTTGGATCGCAAAACCAAAACTCCCCTTTGTTTTTGTAGAGGAATTTTGCATCCTTATATTCTATCTCAGCTTCGGTAATTTTTTCTGATTGGTGAAAAGAAACTTCGGTAATTTTACCTGTGATAATATTTCTTAGTTTAGTAGCATTAACAGGTTTTCTCATCTGCTTTCTAAAAACATGAGAACTCAAAACTTCGTAAGGCTGACCTTCGTAAAGTATGATTTTTCTTTCTACTGCTTCATTATATTCAAGTATTCCCATGTTTCAAAATAAAAATTAAAAATCAAAGATTAAAGATATGACTAAAATTCCGCGTGAAGTCTGCAAAAAGTCCGCGTCTAGACAGCGTTATCTTGCTACGAATGGAAGAAGTGCCATGAATCTTGCTCTCTTTACTGCCTGAGCGAGCTGTCTTTGGCTTCTAGCCTTAACATTGGTCTTCTTCTTTCCCTGTACTCTTGCGTGAGGATTTAGGAACTTCTTAAGAAGCTCTACATCCTTGTAGTCTACATATTTGATATTATTTTGTGAAAAAAAGCACTGCTTCATATATTTATCTTTTATTTTTAATCTTTAATCTTAAAACGGTATATCTTCTGGGTTAATTTCTTCTGTTGGATACTCTATTGTGTCCATATTTTCAGCTTTGCTCTTTGGAGCTGGGCTTTCTGTTCTTTCTGTCTTGTTATTAAATGAACCACCTTCCTGACCGCCTGCACTTGGACCAAATTGGAAATTTTCAACGATAACTTCTGATCTGTATTTTTTTGTTCCATCCTTATCATCCCAAGATCTGTTTGCAATTCTTCCTTCTACGAAAACCGGTCTGCCCTTCTTTAAATATTGCGCGATAAGTTCTGCTGGCTTTCCAAAGGCTACAATGTTATGAAATGTTGTATCATCTTTTTTAACGCCATCTTTGTCTTTCCAGGTTCTGTTTGTTGCAAGACCGAAAGAAACAACCTTTGTTCCTGATGGAAGAGATTTCAATTCTGGATCTCTTGTCAAATTACCGTATAAAAATGCTTTGTTTAGATACATATTTTATTTATGCTTTATTATCGTCGACTAACTCATCTATTGATTTGTCTATTTCCTCGATAGTAGCTGTCTTTTCAACTTTCTCCGCCTTCTCTGCTTTTGCTGTTGGAGCTTTTATTTTAGCCTCTTTGTCTGAATAAACTGAGATTTTTGGAGAGTACATTGTGTTTTCTCTGACTGTCTTTATAACAATATATCTCAAGACTGATTCGTTATTCTTTAAAGCTGTATCTATCACGCTTACATCAGAGCCTTCTGGTAATTCAAATTTAATAAATCCGAAATATGCTTTATCAAATGTTTTGTATGATCCACCAAATGCTTTCTTTATAGCGTAAGCGAGGGGTCTAAGCTTTGGAGCTTCTTCTGAAATAATAACCGCTTTTTCTTTCGCTAAAACAGCTTTGATTTTATCAAATTCCGCTGGAACATTTTCCTCGGCAATAGAAGAAATAAGATGAAAACCTGCTTCATATATTCTTTCTTCACTATTTTTTTCAACTGTTGACTTTTTACTCATGGGCGTAAGATTAGCATAATAATTTATGAAAAACAAGTGGGAAAATACTATTCTGTCTTTGCGAGAAGCAAACCATTCTGGATTGCCACGTCGGCAGACCTCCTCGCAATGACAGATCGAAGGGGGTTTTGCGAAGCAAAACCCCCTTCTTCTCGTATTTATTTGTAATAATTAGTTGTATTCAAATGATTCGTTGATTAGTATTTCAAATCTTCAATATATCCTGAAATTCCTTTTTATCTTTAAACTTCCCTACTATTGAAAGATTGAGTCCTTCATTTTTAAATATTTTTTCAGCAACAAATTTTATTTCCTCTGCAGTGACTGCTTTGATTTCTTTTACAATATCTTCCGGCTTTTTCAAATCTTTTCTCAAAACTTCCTGATATCCGTAAAATCCCGCCAAAGAATTTGATGATTCTAGTCCTAAATAAAGATTACCTATCAAGTATTGTTTTGCTTTTTCAAGCTCCTCCTTTGGAACCAAATCTGTTTTCATTTTTTTGAGTTCGAGAAGTATCGCGGAAATTCCCTCTTTTATTCTCTTGCTATCAAGTCCTGCGGAAACTGCAAAAACTCCATGATCAGTAAGTGCATCATTGTCTGCGTGAACATAATAACAAATTCCCATTTCGTCCCTCATCTTTTGGAAAAGTCTTGAACTCATTCCTCCAGAAAGCACTGCCTCAATCAATCTAATTGTTGAATTGTGTCTATTGTATGCGTTGAAAGTACGAACTCCTAAAATAATATGGGTTTGATCAGTATCTTTAAAATGAACGGAAACTTGCGGTTCTTTTTGGTTTTCCACAACTTTCTCTTTATCTTCTTTTTTCCACTTTCCTACATCTTTGAAAGCAGCTGAAACTTTTTTAAAAATATTTTTTTCGTCTATTTTTCCAGCAATTACCACAGTCGTAGCGGACGCAACATAATGCTTATTTCTATAATCTATAAAATCCTGTCTTCTCATCTTCAAAATATTTTCCTTCGGGCCTGCAATACTCCAACCAGCTGGCTTATCGCCATATAAAAGTTTGCAAAAATCTTCTGAAACTATATGCTGTGGCAAATCCAAATACATATTTATTTCTTCCAGGATAACTCCTTTTTCTTTCTCAATCTCTTGTTCAGGAAATGTCGGATTTATATACATATCGGAAATAACATCGAGAATTTTATCCACGTTTTTATAATCAGCTTTTGCAAAATAACCAGTATATTCCTGAGAAGTAAAAGCGTTGTAATGCGCACCTACACTATCAAGTTCTTTTGAAATATCAGAAGCTTTTGGACGTCTAACCGTACCCTTAAAACAAACATGTTCAAGAAAATGAGAAATACCATTGTTCTCTTTTTTCTCATATTTTGAGCCCGCTTCTACCAAAACAAAAACGGTTGCGGTAGGGTTGCTTTTCATTGGCACAACAATTACTTTCATTCCATTTTTCAGGACTTTTTTAATGTAGTTCATATGATTTTCTTTTAAAGTTTTTCTACTAAACTAACTTCTTTTTCAAAAACTCTGACAACTTGGCAATTTCAACTCTCTCCTGTTTTCCTGTATCTCTATCACGAACAGTCACAGAATTGTCTTTTTCTACGGTATCAAAATCGATTGTAATGCAAAACGGTGTACCAATTTCATCTTGTCTTCGATATCTCTTTCCGATATTTCCGTTGTCATCAAACATCACATTGCCAAATTCTTTTTTGAGATTTTTGTAAACTTCCTGTGCTTTTTCTATAAGTTGTGGCTTATTTTTCAAAAGCGGAAATACTGCAACTTTTACAGGGGCGACTGCTGGCACGAATTTCAAATAAATTCTTTTTTCTCCGCCAAGCTCATCTTCAGTATAAGCATCTGAAAGCACGGCGAGAACAGTTCTATCCACGCCGAAAGATGGTTCAATGCAGTGAGGAGTAAACTTCTCTTTTGTCTCTTCATCAAGATATTTCAATTCAATTCCGCTTGATTTTTCATGTCTTCCCAAATCGTAATCGGTTCTATAAGCCAAACCATAAAGCTCGCTCGTTCCAAATGGAAATTCAAATTCAAAATCTATCGTTCTCTTTGAATAAAAAGCTCTGTCTGCATCCCCTATTTCATGCTCACTGACATGCTCGGATTTCAAGCCGACTTCTTTCGTAAAATCTATCATTTCTTTTCTAAAATGTTCGAAAGTTACCTGCCAATCTTTTCTTGGATCAATCAAATATTCTATTTCCATCTGTTCGAATTCTCTTGTTCTAAATATAAAATCTTTTGGAGCAATTTCATTTCTGAAAGCTTTACCAATCTGCGCCATACCAAAAGGAAGTTTTGGATGAAATGAATCAATAATATTTTTATAATTAACAAACATTCCTTGAGCTGTCTCAGGTCGAAGATATGAAATAGATTCTTCAGATTCAATTGCTCCGACAGATGTTTTGAAAAGCATATTAAACTGCTTTGTTGGACCAAGTAAACCATCACAACTTGGACAATGTTTAAATCCATCTTTATTAGAAATTTCTATTTGGTCTTCTCTAAATCTTTTTTTACATTTAGTACATTCTGCGAGCGGATCGGAAAAATTGCCAACATGTCCAGTAGCTTTCCAAACATTTTGATTCATAAGAATTGCCGCATCTACTCCGTACACATCTTCTCTATCCGTGACAAACTTTTTCCACCAAAGGTTTTTTATATTATTCTTAAAAGCAACTCCAAGTGGGCCATAATCCCAAGTACCCGCTAATCCGCCATAAATCTCGGAACCTTGATAGATAAACCCGCGCCTTTTGCAAAGCGAAATTATATCCTCCATCAATTTATTATTTTTTTCTTTTTTACTCATTACTTTAATCTAACTTAATTTTAATTATCTTACAACTTTTCCAATATCTTGAGAATACTCTGGGTCAGAAACAATGTTTGTTGTAGTTGGAGGTTTTACTTCACCGACTCTTTCTCCAGAAAATGCATCCACGCCGTTTATTGTTGCTTCGTTTACCAAATTGAGCTCTTGTCCAACTTGGCTCAAACTTGGCGTAATTGAAACCTGGAAAGAGACTTCTCTCGCTGGAGAATTTGTACCAAGGCCAGGTTGCATATCACCAATATTCCAGACAATTTGTCCACTATTTGCATCATAATTTATTTTTTCCGTGGAAGGCGAAGTATAACCTGTCCATTTTACATATGGAGGAAGAACTGCCGTGACACTTGCTCCCGAAATACTATTAAATGAGTTTGTTGCTGTCCAAACAATAGTGTAAGTTGTTTCGTTTTCTGCTTTGGGCGGAACTGGACCACTGTTTTCAAAAGCTCCAAGAGTATGTAAACTTCTCGAAAGTATTCTCAAACCAGAGAGTTCTTTGACGGTTCTTGTATCGGAAAATAATGTTTCTCGAGTAGTTCCGTTATCACCCACCACGTCTCCAACTGCACTTATATCGAGCTCAACTTGAGAATTGCCGTAAGAAATATTGGAGTTTGTTGATGGAGAAAAAAGAGAAAAAGCGAAACTCATATCACCTACATCTCCAGGATTTAGCGTTGCAAGATCAGGATAATCAGTTTTATCAAAAGTAATTGAATTATCCACAGAATTATAAAAACCTCTTTGAACGTTCACAGAATTTTTGTTCAAAATATTTCCGACAAATTTAACCGTTACCGCAACATTATTTATTTTTCCAGCCAAATTATTTTGCCATGAGATATTTCCGTTGACAGTTTGATCTCCAGAAATTGCAACAGACGGACTTGTTGATTGATTTAGATCTAAAGAAAGACCAATGGATGGCTTACTCAAAGTGAGAGTCGTTGAATAAATTGAAAGAGGAACATCTATGCTTTTATTATCAGCTGGCTTGGAAGTCCCAACAGTAAATCGAAATACTCTTTGCTCGCCGTCTTGACCCTGCGCAATTCCAGAAATATTTATTACTCTTTTTGCGCCTGGTTCCAAATCTCCCAAACTAAATACACTTCCATCAGATGAGACGGATTTTGGAGTTGAATTATTCAAAGTAAAACCAAAAGGATAATCGATTTTTAGTATAAGATTTTTTACGGTGGTTAAAGAGTTTGAGGTGATATTTGCGACAAAATTGACCGGTTGATTTGAATTTACAGACGTTGGGCCATTTACACTAATATTTATTGGTGATGAACTCAGCAAGATATTGTAATCTTTTTCTTTTGAGAAAATTGCGTTCGAACCAGAAACTCTATATTCAACGGTAACTTTTATAACCTCCTGCGTATTTTCCTGACCAAAAAGAACAGACTTCACTATTCTTTCTTGACTTTGGCCAATGTTAATATCGCCCAGAACTTCGCTATATCTTTGGAGCGCTGTTTGAAGATCTCCCGCCTGTCTTGTTCCTGATGGAAATTCAACTATCAAGTCGACAGTTTTTAAATCAATATTATTATTATTTTTTACTTGAATATCAAGTGGTAATTCTTCTCCGCCTGCGACAGAAACCGGCCCACTTATAAGGACGTCTATATTATTTCCAGAAATAGTATTTGAACCGCCAAAAAATCTAAAGAAAGCAAAACCTAAAGCCAATATAAAGAAAATAAAAGTTCCCAAAAGAATTTTGTTGTATGGAATCTCCCCTTTTGGCTTCTCCGCTTCTTCCTGCCAAGCCAATGGTTCATCGGAAAATTGTCCTTTATCTTTTAAAGTATGTCTTTTTTTCAAAAAAATTCCATCAGCGTTTCTGGAGTATAAATCTGACTGCAATTCTTCTATTTTGTTTTTATTTTCTTGTTGATACGCCATGTTTAGAAATTTAACTGGTTAGCATTATAACATAATTTCTGTCATCCTCGCGAATGCGGGGATCCATCTCTTCTGTCATTGCGAGAAGGTACCCCGACGTGGCAATCCAGGGATGGTTTGCTTCGTCACTTCGTTCCTCGCAAAGACAGAAAAATTGATATTACAATTATAATTGTGTCTCACTAAGCATCAAATTTATTTCTCTTACTGCTTCTTTGCTGTTTCCAGAAAAATCTTTGAGTATTTCAAAAGAAAGCTCATTTTCGCGAGCAAAAACAGACAATGGAAAAGTATTTTTAAAATATCCTAGATGATGAATAATTCTTAAAACAGTAATAATTTCGATATTTTTAAGTTGTTCTTTATCAAGATTATTTTTTAAAAGAAAATTGTAAAAATTGTCTACACATTCAAAAAGCGGTTCATTCTTCTCTTCCCCATGAAGCATGCGCAAAAGCAAAGCAAAAATATTTTTAGCGATAAAAAGTTTATCTGGTTTTTTAATTAAACTTTCATTCTCCACTACTTCAGAACTTGTGATTCTCCAAATTTCTTTTCCTTTTACAACCGAAACATTCACAATAGAAAATGCTTGCAAATGACCTTTCAATTTAGACTTCAAAAGTCGTACACCTTGAGCACTTGCCTTTATAAAACCTAAATCTTTCGTAAGCAAAAAATAAAAGCGATTCGCCTCCCCTGTTGGGACACTTTTGATAATTATGGCTTTCGTGGTGTATATGTGATGCACAGAGTAAGTCTAAAGCTGAAAGTGTAAAGTGTAAAGGAAGAAAAAGAGCGGTTTGGCGAAGCCAAACCGCTCTTTTTCTTATTTTATTTTATATTCACTTTGATTTTAAACCCATCAAACTCCACCGTCTCACCTTCTGCAACATCTTCAAAAATAAACTTTTTGATTCCGGCGACTTTTGAAATATCTTTTTCAAATTTTTCAATCAATTTTTTCGTATTTTCATCCGTCTCTACAGAAAGCTCCACCAAATCTTCCGGATTAAGCTTCTTATTTTTTCTCATTTCTTGAATTGACCTGATAATATCTCTTGATGTTCCCTCTTCTTTTAGTTCTGGAGTTATATTTTTATCAAGTTCTACAGCTTCAGTAATATTTTTATCAGCAACAACTTCTTTTACATTCACTTCATCTTTAATCAAATTCAAGAATTCATCTTTTCCTTTTAGTTTCTCACTTTTTACCATAAGCATTCCGAGAGGTTGTCTGACTTTCAATCCTGCTTTTGCTCTAGCTTCAAGACCAAGAGAAACAGCATTTCTTGTCTCTTTCATATTCTCCAAAATTTCAATTTCCTCGCTGGACATTTCACCGACAAAACCTTCCGGCCAACTTTCCAAATGAACTGAATCTTTCAAAAGTCCGCCAGTAATTTTCAAATACAAATCCTCAGCCAAAAACGGCATTGAAGGTGCTAAAAGTTTTGAAAATTCTAAGATAACAGTCTTTGTTGTTTGCATTGCAAAATTTCTATCTTTCAAATCTTCAGATTTAAATCTGTCTCGTGATCTTCTCAAATACCATGTAGATATATCATCGACAAAATCAGCGATCGGCCAAGTTCCCCTATCAAGTTCATATCCATCAACTGATTTTGTAATCTGAGTTGCAGTTTCTTTTAGTTTTGCGAGAATCCATCTATCCAAAATATTTTCTGATTTTTCTTTTGATTCTTTCAAATCAAAACCTCCGTACATTTCAAAGAAAGAAAAAACGTTTTGAAGTCTCATTATTGTTTTCTTCACAACTTCATCAACTCCTTTGTTTGAGAAATATAAATCCTGAGCTTTCATTGCGGGAGAAGAAAGTAAATAATATCTTATAGCATCTGCACCATACATATCTACAAGCTCCATCGGATCAGTATAATTCTTCAAGTGCTTTGACATTTTCTTTCCATCTTCAGCGAGAACCATTCCGTTTACAATGACATTTTTATATGAAGATTCGCCAAAAAGTGCAACTGAAAGAACAATCATAGAATAGAACCATCCTCTTGTCTGATCCAAACCTTCTGCAATAAAATCTGCTGGGAATTTTTTATTTTTCTCAGGATTAAATTTATCCAAGTTTTCAAATGGATAATGCGACTGTCCATAAGGCATTGAACCAGATTCAAACCAACAATCAAAAATTTCTGGAATTCTGTGCATTTCATCCCCACAATTACATTTCAAAACAACTTCATCGATAAAAGGTCTGTGCAAATCTAGTTCATAATTTCTATTGTGAGGAATTGGCGCAAATGGCAATTCTTTAACTTCAGAGTTCAATATGAATGGAGTTCCCGGAGCTCTTGTCGCCATAAGTTCTTTTGCATTCAAACCTAAAGCTCCTCCAAACATAAGCCAGATTGGAGTATTGTGAGAAACAATTAAAATATTTTTACCTTCATTTTTCTCATTTATTTCATAAAGAAAATCTGTCATTCTCATCTTTACATCAGTATAATTTTCTCCGCCTTCTGGTGTTTTTGTAAACTTCTCTTCCCTTGTTCCGAAAAAGGCCTGATATTCTTGGTCTGACTTTCCATCAAAAATTCCCCCATAAATTTCATGAAGTCTTGCATCATAAATAATTTTATCTTTTGAATATCCAATTTCATCTGCAACAATTTCAGCGGTTTCTTTTGTTCTCAAAAATGGAGAACAATAAATAACATCAATCTTTGTATTTCCAAGATTCTTTTTAATATCTTTCGCCTGCTCGACACCGTTTTCAGTGAGATGATTTATTGTCTTTGGATTTGAACTCAAAATTCCAAGTTTGTTGCTTTCAGCTTCGCCATGTCTGACAATCAAAAATTTATTCTTTCTGCTAGTTCTCTCTTTTATTTCTTCAACTGAACCAAAAAATTGTTTAGCTTCACATTTTTTACATTTCCAAATAGGTAAAGGACATCCCCAAAATCTAGTTCTAGAAATTGCCCAATCACGAGCTCCTTCAAGCCATTTTCCAAATCTACCATCTCCAATTTCCTCTGGAACCCATTTTATTTTTTTATTTTCTTCTACAAGTTTGTCTTTAAATTTTGTAACCTCAACAAACCAAGATGTTGTCGCATAATTCAAAAGCGGCGTATCGCATCTCCAACAGTGTGGATATGAGTGAACAAATTTTTCTTTAGCAAAAAGTGTTCCTTTTCCCGCTAAAAACTTTATAACTTCAATATCAGCTTCCTGTGGATTTTCAAGTGGTTTAACCTTTCTACCAGCAAATTCTGTGACTTCAGATTTAAATCTTCCATCGTGTCCGACGTGCTGAATAAAAGGTAATTTTTCTTTTCTTCCCAAATTCATATCGTCTTCACCAAAAGCTGGAGCAATATGCACTATTCCCGTTCCATCTTCAGTAGTAACAAAATCAGCTGGATAAACCTTATATCCATTTTCCTTATTTTTTAATTTATCATTATTGTAATAATCAAAAAGTGGTTTATATGAAAGACCGACAAGTGCATCGCCCTTTATTTTTTCCAAAATTTCATAACTTTCCTTTATTACAGAGAGTCTTGATTCTGCCAAGATAAATTTTTGCTCACCCACCTTAATCTTTACATAATCAATCTCAGGACCAACAGCTAGAGCAACGTTTCCAGGAAGCGTCCAAGGAGTTGTTGTCCAAGCTAAAATATAAGTACCCGGTTCATTTATAAGTTCAAATTTCACAGTAACAGAAATATCAGTAATATCTTTATATCCTTGGCTTATCTCAAAGTTTGAAAGTGTTGTTCCACAATGAGGACAAAGGTGCATTGATTTAAAATCCTCGTATACTAAACCTTTTTTATTTAACTCATTAAAAACATTCCAGACTGATTCCATATAAGATGGACTGAGAGTTTTATAATCATCTTCCATATCAACAAAACGTCCAAGTCTTGGGACAATTTTCTTCCAATCATTTACATAGGTAAAAACTTTGCTTCTAGCAATATCATTAAATTTTTCCAAACCAAAATCTTCAATATCCTTTTTTGATTTGAATCCAAGTTCTTTTTCAACAATATTTTCAACTGGCAATCCATGACAATCCCAACCCCATTTTCTAGGAACATGATATCCGCGCATTGTTTTATATCTTCCAACAAAGTCTTTCATCGTACCAGCAAGGATATGTCCAAAGTGTGGAAGACCAGTAGCGAATGGTGGACCATCAAAAAAGACGAACTCTCCTTTTGGTGAATCCTTCAAAAGAGATTTTTGAAAAACCTCATTTTCCTGCCAAGATTTCAAAATCTGTTCTTCCCTTTCTGCAAGTTTGCTCTTTTTAGAAACAACCTTTTCTTCTGTTTTTTTATTTTCTTCTGTCATGGTTTTTATAGAGTTTGATTTTAGCAAAATTTTGCATAAATGAAAACCACTAGCTAATGCTAGTGGTTTCTTTCTTGTCCGCCATTAGGCGGACTTCAAAACAACTGTGGTAAATCTCTCTGTTGGTAGCCTTGATTATTAATATAGTTTTTGATTTGATGTT
>Ga0265327_10003042_pt1 | contig 16610 bp, 15 predicted proteins | sample 41621metaG_FD_202089 | JGI IMG/M metagenome (GOLD analysis project Ga0265327, IMG submission 202089) | Rhizosphere microbial communities from Carex aquatilis grown in University of Washington, Seatle, WA, United States - 4-16-21 metaG | ecosystem: Host-associated > Plants > Roots > Rhizosphere... | reverse complement strand
TCGCATGCGCAGATTAACAACAATGGTACAACCGTACCTAACTCTGGCGCCGACAATACCGTTCCTCCAACAAGCACTTACTCAAAGCCTGCGGACAATATGGCAAATCCCACCAACTCCACAGTGCCAGGGTCGAACGGCTCTTATACCATTGATCCGGGCAAACCTGACGCGAATAATCCAAATACAATGGGATCTTATACGGTTAGTCCAAGTGGTACTGGAGGCACCACTACATTCAGTCCGCAAACCGGGGCGAGCACACAACAAAAGAAAAAAACAAAAAAGTAACTCAATAAAGTTTTCAAAAAACAGTAAAGGTTTTTGTGTAAATTTCTTTAATTATGTTTTTTAATTCTTCAAATTTAAAAGGCTTGCTGTAAAAATCATTTGCACCTAATTCAATAGCTTTTTGTTTGTCGTAATCGAAACGACTGGTAGATAGAATATAAACGGGTATGTGCCGGAGCTCTTCATCGGCCTTTATTTTGCTCAAGGCGCCCATTCCATCCAGTAAAGGCATGTTTAAATCCATGATGATGAGATCCGGAATAATTTTCTCTCCCGTTTTACCTGTACCCTTTAGTAAATGAATTAATTCGAGTCCGTTGTATACCGCAGTAAATTTATGGATGACATTTAATTTTTCAATGGCATCTTTAATAATGTATTGATCGTCGAGGTCATCGTCGGCAATAATAATGTGAGAATTATCTTTTAGATTTTCCACTATTAAATCTGATTTTAATTTTGAAGGGTTCATTTTATTTTCATCTTATCGGTAAAAAGATGGTAAAGGTTGCGCCTTCACCAGGTTGGCCGCTCGCACGAATGTAACCATTATGGTTATCAATAATTTTTTTACACATAGCCAATCCTATACCTGTTCCACTAAATTTCTGCTGTGTATTCAGTCTTTGAAAAATAGTAAAGATCTGTTCTGAATATTCTGGTTCAAAACCAATGCCATTATCTGAAAAGGTTAACTTAAGATAAGACCATTTGTTGTCGAGTTTGGCTGCCACAGTTTCGTACAAAGGAGCTTGTTGCACCTTGATTTTAATAAGGGGCTCCCCTGTATTAAATTTAAGGGAATTGCTAATCAGGTTAAGAAACAATTGGTTAAATTGTAAGGGAATTCCTTTTATAACAGGCAAGGAATCACTCAGTATGACAGCCTTTTTTTGCCCGATAACAACTTCGAGGTCTGTTTTTACATTTTCAAGAATGTTATTCAAATTCACAGGAATAAATTGTTCTCCTTCTTTATTTAAACGTGAATAATTAAGCAGATCCTTTATCAGGTTGGACATGCGTTCGGCAGAAGAATTTATTTTTTGCAAATAATTTTTGTGGTCGCCCTCGGGAAACTGCCCAAGCAAAAGATCTGAAAAGGTTCTGATTTTTCTGAGCGGCTCCTGCAAATCGTGGGAAGAAACGTACGCAAATTGTTCGAGTTCAGCATTTTGTTTTTCAAGTTCGAGCATGTAGTTTTTGCTCGTATCTTCTGCAATTTTTCTTTCGGTAAGATCACGCGTTACCTTTGAAAACCCAATAACGTTTCCTTTTTCGTCGTGTAAAGCCGTTATAACCACGTTGGCCCAGAAAGTTGTTCCGTCTTTTCGGATCCGCCATCCTTCGCTGGCAGCCCTACCTGTTTCAACGGCGACCGAAATTAATTTCTCAGGTAGGTAACTTTCAAGATCCTCAGGCAAATAAAAGATGCGAAAATTTTTACCGATCGCTTCTTCTTCTGTATATCCCTTTATTTTCCGGGCGCCACTGTTCCAGTTAAGTATTGTTCCTTCCTTATCGAGAAGAAGAATAGCATAATCCTGAATCTCTTCCGTCATGCGATGGTATTTTTCTTCACTATCTTTTAATTCCTTATTTTTTAGTCTCAGACTTTTTGTGCGTTTATCAATAATTTCTTCAAGAGCTTTTTTCGCAGCCACTTGCTGTGTTACCTCATCCGCTATGGCCATAACCCCTGTTATAACACCTTCTTCGTCGTGCAACGCTTCAAAAACAAATTTCACAAATATATTTTCTTCTTTGCCATTACGTATAAGTGTCGCAGGGCTTTCATTAGACACAAAACGCTCGCCTGTAGAATATACCCTGTCGAGCAAAACGTCGAAGCCCTGGCCTTTAATTTCAGGGAGAGCCTCCAACACTGTTTTATTAATGATGTCGGATTTTTTACCCCAGAGTTCCAGCATCTTTTCATTGGCGATTTCAATCACCATTTCTTTTCCTTTGAATATGCAAAGCGCAATAGGGGCCTGTATAAATAAATTATAAATTTGATTGCTAACGTGTGAGCGGGTTTGTAACAATTTAATTTGAGCCTTTACACGTGCCAGAATTTCTTTGGAAGAAAAAGGTTTTACAAGATAGTCGTCGGCACCTGCTTCCAGCCCCTCTGTCTTGGCCTCATCACCGGCTCTTGCTGAAAGAAAGATAACTGGAATTTGAGAAGTAGCAGGCGATTGTTTAAGATTTTGCAATAGCTGGTTGCCGTCCATGATGGGCATCATAATGTCGCTCAAAATCAAATAAGGTTTTTCTTTGCTTATTTTTTCCAAAGCATCTTTTCCATTTGTTGCAGTTTCAACCAGATAATCTTCTGCTAAAAGATTTTGAATGTAGCTACGCATGTCATCATTGTCGTCCACTACAAGGATTTTAATTTTTTTATTTTTCGGGTCTTTATTAAATCCGCCTGAGTCAGCCTTTGATTCTACAGAGTCGCTTGTTTCCTGTATCAAAGTATTTATCAATGAAGAGGTCAGATAGCTGCTACTTTCCTCAATAATGTTCTGCGCAGGTAAATGCGAATTTCCTAACGGAATTCTCACGGTAAACTTACTGCCGCTACCTTCCTTACTTTCTAAAGAAATTGTTCCACCATGAAGTTTTACTAATTCATATACAAGAGAAAGTCCAATGCCGGTTCCTTCGTAACTCCTTCCCTGCGCATTCTGCACCCTATGAAAACGTTCAAACATTTTTGGAAGTTCTTTTTCCGGAATACCAATGCCTGTATCTTTCACTTTTAAAACACATTCGTCTTCCTCCTGAATTAGCACGACCTCAATTTCACCTGCGAGTGTGTATTTAAACGCGTTTGAAATAAGATTCAAAACTATTTTTTCCCACATTTCCCTGTCCACGTAAACAGGTTTATTTATTTTATTAAGGTTTACTTTAAAAACTAATCCTGCCTGTTCTATTGTAGAGCGAAAGGCCCCTGCCAGGTCTGCGGTATATTCAGCAAGATCAACAGGTTGATAATGCCCTTCTATCCTACCCGCTTCAATTCTACTGAATTCGAGCAACATATTCACCAGTCGCAATAGTCGTAGGGTACTTCGGTGTGCAGATTTCAGGTTGTTGGTTTCAGACGCTGAAAAAGTAGAATCTGCATTGTTCAGCAAGTTCTCAAGGGGCCCGAGTATCAGCGTTAATGGAGTTCTGAATTCATGACTGATGTTACTAAAAAAATGTGTTTTGGCTTTATCAATTTCTTCCAGGGCTGTTCTGCGTTTGCGTTCTTCTTCATAGGCTAAAACATTATTTACCACCAATGAAATCTGATCTGCTACCAGCTTTACAAAATTTCGATATACATCATTAAACTGCCTGTAGGGATTCAACCCCACCGTTAACACGGCAAGGGGTTTATTTTTATTGGGATGGTGAATAGGAATGTGCAAAAATTCTGTTGGGATAATATCCCAGAATCCTTTTGGAATATTATTTCTGCGCCCCTCATTTTTAACCAGGGTAACCTGCCCAGATTCTACCGCCCGAATAAGATTACGCGTACCTCCAGTGGGCTTGTTCAATTCCGCAAATAACGGGAAATCAGTATAGTCCTTTTTATCACCTGCCCAGGCAACAGCAGTAGCGGTAGTGGAGTCTTTATCGATCTTAAAAAAAATAGCAAAGGGGAAATCTTTTTGATTTTTGTGAAGTACTTCCGTAGCATTTTTATAAACAGATTCTACAGTTGTTTCATTGTAAGATAAAGAGGCCAACTCGCGCAAAGTTTGAATAGAGCGTTCGTTTATAATAAGATCTGTGTTATCGGTGTTAGCACAGATAATGCCACCAACACCACCCTTGTCGCCGGGTATAGGACTGTACGAAAATGTGTAGTAGGTTTCTTCGGGGTAACCATTTCGCTCCATAATCAAAAGCAGTGCTTCATCATAAGTGCCAATGTTCTGTGTCATCACCATTTCCGCGCGCGGCCCTACCTCATTCCAAATCTCCTTCCATACTTCTGAAGCCGGTTTACCAAATGCCCATGGATGTTTACCACCTAAGATTGTTTTGTACGCGTCGTTATAAATATTAATAAGTTCATTGCCCCACCACACAAACATAGGCTGGCTGGAAGTAAGAATAATTCGGATGCAGGTTTTCAAGCTCTGCGGCCAATTTTCAGGATCACCCAGAGACGTTTCAGACCAATCCTTGGTTCTTATTATTTCGCCGGCCTCTCCTCCACCGGAAAGAAATTCGGGTATAGAAACGTTTTTTATTTGCATTTACGTGTGTGGTTTTACGTAGTTATTTACGATACCTTGCAAAGCTTTTGTAAATTCAGATATACTTGAAGGTTTCGTCATAAACTCAGAAGCTCCAGCTTTTTTTGCTTCATTTATTTCTTTTTGCCCATCGTGAGTAGAATATAAGATCATTGGTGTGTTTTGCATATGAACGATTTTTCGCAATTCGTGCAGGCATTCTTTTCCGTTCATCAGTGGCATATTTACATCCAGAAAAATAATATCAGGTTGAAAAGTGGTATCTTCTTTTATTTTATCAATCGCCTCTATCCCATTTTCAGCCGTCACCATTTTAAAACCCGGCTGTACTTTTTCAAAAGCCATTTTAAAAATTTCATGATCTTCATAATCATCGTCAACTAAAAATACGAGCATAGACATATAGTTTACTCAAAGATAAAAGATTACACGAATAAAAAACACTCAAAATAAAAATAATGCTGGCATGTTATTTGCTACTTCACTCCGCGGGGAATTTTTTTCGCAGTGCTTATCATCTTTATTCAAAGGCACTCAGGCCATTTACACCCTTAATTCCTTTTCATATGCAGTTACTATTGTTTTTTAATTGTGATGTGGTATAGCCACGTTAACTTCATTCGTTTTTGCGTTTCGGAACCATGGCTATTTCATCCATTTTAATTTCCACTCCTTCTTTTTTGATTCCTATTTTTATTAAAAAGAAAAGGCTCATATAAATGTTGGCGATCCAAATGAGTGCAAACCCCGAAATCAAGTATCCTCTCCAATCTGTATACAAAAGCTGGAAACGGGTTATAAAAAGAAGCAAGGTAGTGACATAAAAACTAAAACAGTATTCACAGGTCCACACATAAAAAAATTTACGCTGAAGCAAATACTTGCATTCGATGCTACGCTTTACGCAATATTCCCTCGGCTCTTTGAAAATCTCCTCGTGCGTTACCGTCCAAGAAATAACCGCCACAGGCAAAGCAATAATAAAAAGATAAACGATCTGAGTGCTAAGTTCCATTTATTATAAAGTATAGTTAAAATGTTTGTGTTCTAATTTGATTTTTGAGTTCCCGGTTCATATAACCTTAAATTAACTGCAACACTATCCGTAGCATAAATTGTATCGCTCTTTGCGTCTTGGGCTTCAGTTTCTTCGCTTGTGTCATAAGGATTATAAGCCCCTTCTTCTATGCGTTCGCGTTTAATATTGCAAGCTGTTAAAATAAATAAGCTGAGTAGTAAGTAGAGAATATATTTTTTCATTGTTAACCAGATTCTTTAATTTTTTTTCATGGGATCTGCAACTGTATTCGTACAATCGCCATCCTTCATAATAAGTTGTGTCCCATTTTTTTTAGTAATTAATCCTTTTGGTGAGATTCTGTTTCCGTTTGGAAGATCGATATCACCTGTAATGACTCTTCCTGAACTACTTGTCAACACGGCCATTCCATCCTTCACAACCAGGCAATAAACAGAATCCTGCTTTTCTTCTGTAATTTTTTTATTAGTCTGAGCGCCTACGTAAAAAGATCCAAACAGCAGTGCCAATATTCCAAAATATTTTCTCATCATAATTTTTTTTATTCCGATTAAAGTGGAGAAAATTCCATGCCACAAAATACACCTCTGCGCTTAAAGGCAATTGGCACATTATTTATAGCTAAAGTTTAGTATAATTTTCCCGATCATGTCTCAATTCAACGATTTAATAAATAGCGAACAACCTGTGCTGGTTGATTTTTTTGCCGAATGGTGTGGTCCCTGCAAAACCATGGCGCCTATACTGCATGAGGTAGCAGCGAAGTTACATGGCAAGGCCAAAATTATTAAGGTGGACATAGATAAAAATCCTGAAGCGGCAAATAAATATCATGTACGTTCGGTTCCCACACTCATTCTTTTTAAAAAAGGAGTCATTAAATGGCAGCAGTCGGGTGTAGTAGCAGGCAATCAACTTTTAAAAATTATTGAAACAAATTTATAATCCTGAATCTTCCATGAGTAATTAATTGCCCAGCTTTCCTCAATTCATTAAAATGTGGAATCTAAATTCCCACAGGCCATTTTAGATGCAGAGTAAACGCCTACCAGTGAGGGAGATCAGGCACTCTGAGGCAAAAACAAATAAACGAATAAATATGGCATACAAATTTCACTTTACTTCTGAATGAGCAATCAAAAAACTAAACAGTTTGTATTTTCAAAAGGCTTTGATGAGTTCTTTATAGGCGTGCAGAGTGCTTATAAATTTATTGGCAGGTTCTTCAGGGAAGCAGTTAAAAGTCCCTTCCATTTCCGTGAAATCATTAATCAATGTTTTGAAATTGGTTTGCGTTCTCTTCCTCTGATAACATTAACGGGTTTTGTAACAGGCATTGTCTTCACCAAACAGTCGCGTCCTTCGCTTGAAACTTTTGGTGCAACCTCTTGGCTACCCTCGCTTATTTCCATTGCAATTCTTCGTGCACTAGCCTCTTTAGTTACCGCTTTAATCTGTGCGGGAAAAGTTGGTTCTAGTATTGGTGCAGAGTTGGGTTCGATGAGGGTTACCGAGCAGATAGATGCTATGGAAGTTTCCGCCATTAATCCATTTAAATATTTAGTGGTTACCCGGGTTTTGGCAAGCACACTCACGGTCCCTGTATTGGCGCTCTACTGCGGCTTTGTGGCACTGTTAGGGTCTTTCGTAAATATTAACGGACATGAATCCACCAGTTTCTTCAGTTTTTTTGAGAACGGATTTCAAACCATCACCTTCCTCGACATATTTACTTCGGTGGTTAAATCTATTTTTTTTGGTTTCACTATTGGCATCGTAGGTTGTTATAAGGGGTATAATGCATCCAGCGGAACGGTAGGCGTGGGTAAGGCTGCCAACCAGGCCGTTGTTTTGTCTATGTTCTTAGTTTTTATTGAAGAGGTAGTAATTGTGCAGGTAAGTAACTGGATTCGTTTATATTGATTATGGAAACGCAACGCAAGAATGATTTGATTCACAAAGATGAAACCGTAATTTCTATTCGCGGTTTGTATAAATCGTTTGGGACGCTCGACGTTTTGAAAGGAGTTGACCTGGATGTATTTAGGGGCGAAAACGTAGCGATATTAGGGCGTTCAGGCACAGGCAAATCGGTTCTTATAAAAGTGCTTGTTGGATTATTAAGTCCGGATTCGGGCGATGTTGTCGTTCTTGGTAAACATGTATCAAAGCTTTCAGGAAAAGAACTGGATGCACTACGTTTAAAAATTGGGTTCTCTTTTCAGAACAGTGCCTTATATGATAGCATGGACGTAAGGAGAAATCTTGAATTTCCATTACGTATGAACTTTAAACATCTCAGCAAAAAAGAAATCGATACGGCCGTAGAAGAAGTTCTGGAAGCGGTAGGCTTAAAAGACAAAATCAATCAAATGCCATCTGACCTTTCGGGAGGGCAAAAAAAAAGAATTGGAATTGCGCGTACACTAATATTAAAACCTGAAATTATGCTATACGATGAACCCACCTCTGGGCTTGATCCTATTACCTGCATTGAAATTAACGACCTTATCAACGACGTTCAAAAACAATACAAAACCAGTGCTATCATTATTACGCACGACCTCACTTGTGCAAAGGCCACAGGTAACCGCGTAGCAATGTTGCTGGATGGAAAGTTTCTGAAAATAGGAAGTTTCGATGAAGTATTCGCCGATCCCGAAAAAAGAGTACAGAGTTTTTTTAATTACAATTTTATACAATAAACCATGAATGAATCACCAAATAAACGTGCAATCCTAGTAGGCGTTTTTGTTTTAGTCGGAATTCTTTTTTTAATCGCCGGTATCTTAACCATTGGCAACCTGCACCAGACTTTCTCTACCAAACTTCATGTAACAACTTTATTTGACGATGTAAACGGTTTGCAAAAGGGAAACAACATTTGGTTTTCGGGTGTGAAAATCGGCACCGTAAAAAAAGTAGAGTTTTATGGCAAATCTCAGGTACGTGTGATCATGAGTATTGATGAAAAGGCGCAGCAATATATTCGTAAAGATGCTAAAGTTAAAATAAGCAGCGACGGATTTATTGGAAATAAAATTTTAGTAATAGATGGTGGAAGCTCCGCTGCAATGGCTGTGCAGGAGAACGACACCCTGGGTGTTGAAAAAGCATTTTCCACCGAAGACATTATGAACACCTTACAGGAAAATAATAAAAATCTTTTATCCATCACCGGAAATCTCAAAACAATCAGTACAGATTTATCGGAAGGAAAAGGAAGTATTGGAAAGCTTTTAAAAGATGAATCGCTTTATAACACTCTTGCTGCAACAGGCAATTCCCTGAAAAACGCGTCTGATAAGGTCAACCAGGTAATGAATTCACTTTCGGGATTTAGCTCCGGTTTGAATAAAAAAGGCACACTTGCCAACGAGCTGGTGACGGACACAGTATTTTTTAATGCGCTTAAAAAATCAGCAAAACGTTTAAATACAATTACAGATACCGCAGCAGCTTTGATTTCCAATTTAAATTCAGCGACACGCAATTCAAAAACCTCGGCAGGAGTTTTGCTGCATGATGAAGAGGCAGGTGCACATTTAAAATCCACTTTAAAAAATTTAGACGAAGGCTCCAAAAAATTAGACGAAGATCTTGCGGCAGCTCAGCATAGTTTTTTACTTCGAAGATATTTTAAAAAACAGGCGAAGGAAAAACAAAAATAATTTATGTTTTATTGATTTAAAACAGGTAAAAATTTCCCCGAATTGGGTAATATTAGCTTTAAGAAAGCAATTAGCTTATGACTGCGTATTTTAAGAGGCATAAGCGTTAGACAATTACAAATTGAATTTATTTTCTAACTGATTTTGGCATGCAGATTTTTTTTTGAAAATAAATCCAGGGATAACCCTTAAAAAATAATATCTGCACTTATTGTCTATTTATTTTTATTTTTAGGATATGATTCTTATAGTTGACGACAAACCAGATAATATTTTTTCGCTTAAGAGTCTTTTAAATCTGCATAATTTTACTGTGGATACCGCCAGTTCGGGTGAAGAAGCATTAAGAAAAATTCTTAAAACCACTTACTCTCTTATTATTCTGGATGTGCAAATGCCCGACATGGACGGCTTTGAAGTTGCCGAAGCGATCTCTGGCTACAGCAAGGCAAAAGACACACCCATCATTTTTCTTTCTGCCATCAGCAAAGAAAAAAAATTCATCACCAAAGGATATACGTCCGGGGGAACCGACTACCTAACGAAACCAATAGATCCGGACATTCTTCTGTTAAAAGTTCAAACCTTTTATAAACTCTCAGAACAAACCAAAGATCTTACCCGTATACAAAATTCTTTAAAAAAAGAAATTGAATCGCGCAAACTCGCTCAGGATAGACTGGCAGTGAGTATGAACGAGTTGCGTTCAGTAATGGAAGCGCTACCTCTGATAGCATTTACTATAAATAAAAACGGCAAAATAGAATATGTTAATGAGCAATGGTATGCCTATTCTGCCGAATCTGACACGTTTCCAGAAGTACATCCGGAGGACGAGTATGTGTTTGTAAATTGGAAAAAAGCTTTTTCTGCTGGTGAGGAATACGGCAGTGAAGTGCGTTTGAAAAAATTAAATGGTTCAAGTTACCGTTATTATTTTTTGAAAATAAAACCTATACTCCAGGATAAAGAAATTCTGAAATGGGTGGGAACATTTATGGACATTCATTACCAGAAAACTGTGAATGAACTGTTGGAACAAAAAGTAAAGGAAAGAACTGCCGATCTCACTGTAAAAAATGAAGAGCTGGAGACAAGTAACCATGAGCTCCAGCAATTTGCCTGGGTAGCTTCACACGATCTAAAGGAACCTTTAAGGAAAATTCAAACTTTTAATTACCTGATCAAAGACAAGTATTTAAAAAATAATCCCGAGGCAACAATTTTCCTCGATAAAGTGATCCGTTCCTCCGAAAGAATGTCGGACCTGATAGACAACCTGCTGAATTATTCACGTCTCTCTGCAACTTCGCTTTTTGAGCCAACTGATCTTAATAAAATTCTCTCAGGAATTTTATCTGACCTTGAAATAAGTATTTCAGAAAAAAAAGCGATTATTGATTTTGGGGGGCTGCCTGTGGTGGATGTCATTCCCAGTCAGATCCGGCAGGTATTTCAAAATCTAATCAGCAACGGATTAAAATTCTCGAAAAAAAATAGTGCGCCGGTAATTACTATTACTGCCGATTATGTAAATGAAAAGAAAATTACCGCGCCTGCGGTGAGCGAAGGAAAATACTGTAGAATTAATTTCGAAGATAACGGAATTGGCTTTGAAGAACAATTCGTTGATAAGATTTTTGTGATTTTCCAGCGCCTGCATACCCGTGATACATACGAGGGAACGGGCATCGGACTGGCCATCACTAAAAAAATAATCGAGAAACACAATGGAATAATCAGTGCAAGAAGTGTGGTAGGCAAAGGCTCCGTTTTCACACTTATAATTCCTGTCAAACATAATTCAATAAACAATTAAACACTATGCCAACCCCATCCAATTCTAATTCGGTGATTAGAAATCTTCAGATTGTTTTTTTTATCTCTACAGTTCTTCTTATTGTAAGTATTACAAGCGCCATTTTCAGCATTAAAAAATTAGTAGACAGTTCAAAATGGGTAAACCACACGAACCAGGTGCTCATTGAAGCGGAGAACCTTATCTCTTCGATGAAAGATGCTGAAACGGGACAAAGAGGATTTCTGCTCACGCACGACGAATCTTTTCTAGAACCATATAACCAAGCGCGAAAAAAAACGATTGAAAATGCAAATAACCTTATAGATCTTACTGGCGACAATAGCGTGCAACAAAAAAACCTGAAAGAAATAAAATTTTTGATTGACGATAAATTTATCCAGATGCAAAAGGTCATCTCCGAATCGAGAAAATTGAACAGTAAAATTACCACGGATCCCGCCCTTATGTATAATGAAATGGTTAAGGGCAAGGAAATGATGGATGATTTAAGAGCATTGGCTAACCGCATAAAAAATGAAGAAGAGCAGCTGTTGACTCGCCGTACAGGTGAACAGGAAACCTATACACGTTTTACGCCTTTGCTGGTTATAGCAGCAGCTTTAATGTCTATTCTCATAACGATCTTTTCTTATGTAAAAATTAAGAAGGACTTAGATGAACGCGTAAGGAAACAAATTGAAGACGAAGAAAAATATCAGGAAACTTCATCGCGGATAACCGTTATGGAAACAGTCACCAAAAAAATTTCATCGGGAGATTATAGTATCAGAAGTGTCGATGATAAAGAAGACGAATTGGGAAGAGTTTCAAGTGCGCTTAACAATATGGTTATTTCGTTAGAGGCAAATTTTAATATCCTTAAAAGTCAGAATTGGCTGAAAGAAGGGGCCGTTGAGATTGGAAACGCAATACGAGGTGAAAGAGATGTGAATCGCCTGGCAACAAATCTTCTTACCTGTATTACAAAATATATGGATGCCCCAATTGCTACCATGTATGTTAACGAGACAGGAAGTTTTTCCCTGGCTTCGAGTTATTCAATTATCAGTGCTCCGAAACACTTTAGTTTAGGCGAAGGTTTAATGGGACAAACTGCAAAAGACAAGGAAATTCGTGTTCTTGAAAATCTTCCATCGAACTATATTATTTCATCTTCTTTGGGTAAATCCCTTCCTGTTTCGCTTATCCTTGTTCCCTTGGTACATGAAGACGAAACCATCGCCATTATAGAAATTGGCTTGCACCGCAAACCCGAAGCGATCGAACTGGAATTCCTGAGAGGCAATTCAGAATCTATCGCAATAGGCATCAACTCTGCCATCAGCTATGTTAAGTTACAAAACCTGTTGGAAGAAACACAAGCGCAAACCGAAGAATTGCAAACCCAACACAGTGAACTGGAAAACCTAAATTCGGAACTGGAGGCACAATCGCAAAAACTTCAGGCTTCTGAAGAAGAATTAAGAGTGCAGCAGGAAGAACTCCAGCAAACTAACGAAGAACTGGAAGAGCGATCGGTTTTACTGGAAGAAAAAAACCAGGAGATTCAACGCAAGGCAAGGGAATTGGAAACTACCACACGTTACAAATCTGAATTCCTGGCGAACATGTCGCATGAGTTACGCACACCTCTTAATTCCATTTTATTATTGAGCAGACTGCTTTCTGAAAATGGAGAAAAAAATTTAAGCAAGGACCAGATTGAATATGCCACAGTTATTCAAAGCTCCGGAAACGGACTGCTGGGTCTGATTGATGAGATTTTAGATCTTTCAAAAATAGAAGCGGGTAAAATGGAACTGGAATACCTTGACGTTCCATTAAATGAAATTGCCGAAGACATGAAAGGACTGTTTAAAGAAGTTGCAAAAGAAAAAAGGCTGGAATTTAAAGTCAATGTGAGTCCCGAACTGCCTTACAGTATTCAGACAGATAAAAGCAGAGTGGAACAAATTTTAAAAAATTTATTGTCCAATGCACTTAAGTTTACTACTTCAGGATCGGTGAGTCTGGAGATAAAAAAATGTTCTGTAAATAATGTTCAGATTTGTTTCGTGGTGAAAGACACTGGTATCGGCATTGCAGAAGACAAACAACAATTTATTTTTGAAGCTTTTCAGCAAGCCGATGGATCAACACGCAGAAAATATGGTGGAACAGGTCTGGGATTATCCATCAGCCGTGAGTTAACAAAATTATTAGGCGGGGATCTGCAGGTTAGCAGTAAAGAGAAAAAAGGAAGTGAATTTACGCTTCGCGTACCGTCGGCTAAACCGGATGTGGATATTTATTATGAACCTGAACATTTTACGGCGCACAAAATTCCGGTACAACCTGCAAGTAAAGCGCAATTCGATAATTATGTAGCAAGCAATATTCCAGAGAGTGTGCCGGATGACAGGAATGAGATTTCAGAAAATGATAAAACAATTCTTATTGTGGAAGATGATACAGCTTTTGCGAAATCACTTCTTGAAGTTTCCCGTAAAAAAGGATACAAGGGTATTGTCACGGTGCGTGGTGACGAGGGGTACCCGCTTGCAAAAAAATACAAACCTTCCGGAATATTGCTTGACATCCAGTTGCCTGTGAAAAGCGGCTGGGAAGTGATTGACGAATTAAAGAACGATCTTACAACACGCCACATTCCTGTTCACATGATGTCGTCTTATAAAGTAAAAAACGAAAGTCTCTTAAAAGGTGCGGTCGATTTTATTAATAAGCCCATGGTGTTTGAACAAATTCCGGGTATCTTTAAAAAGATTGAATACGTGTTGAACCGCAATTCTAAAAAAGTATTAATTATTGAAGATAATCCAAAACATGCCCGGGCACTTTCTTATTACCTTGAAACCTACAACATAAGTTCTGAAGTGAAAAATAGTGTTCCGGAAAGTGTGGATGCTTTAAAAAAGGAAGAGATTGATTGTGTGATTCTCGACATGGGAATTCCAGATGCCAATTCATATCAGATGCTTGAAGAGGCTAAGAAAAATCCTGGACTCGAAAATCTTCCGATCATTATTTTCACCGGCAAGAGTCTTTCGATGACAGAAGAATTGCGCATTAAACAATATGCAGACTCCATTGTTGTAAAAACAGCGCACTCCTACCAACGCATGCTGGACGAGGTTTCCCTGTTTCTGCATGTAGTAGAAGGTAAAAAGAAACCGGAAGTGCGAAAAAACGATTATAAAAAACTAGGCGTGCTTTCTGAAATACTTAGTGGTAAAACTGTTTTAATTGTGGATGACGATGTGCGAAATATTTTCTCCTTATCCAAGTCGCTTGAAAAAATGAAGATGCACGTTGTTACTGCCATTAATGGAAAAGAAGCCTTACAGAAACTCGAAGAACACAAAGAAATAGATGTGGTGTTGCTAGATATGATGATGCCTGAAATGGACGGCTACGAAACAGCCAAAATAATGCGTGAAAATAATGCGTGGAGAAAATTACCTGTAATTGCCTTAACCGCAAAGGCTATGACAGGTGACAGGGAAAAATGCATCAGTGCAGGAGCTTCGGATTACATTACAAAACCAGTGGACGTTGATCAACTTTTATCCTTATTAAGAGTTTGGCTTTACGATAATATAGTTTAGAAAAATGACCAGAAAAAGAATATTAATAGTTGATGACGACAACCGCAACATTTTTGCCTTAAGTGCAGTTTTGCGCTCCCGGGGTTTTGATTGCATTTCTCGCACCAGCGCAAGAGAAGCGATTGATTTATTAAAAGGAGATGAAATAATAGACATGGTGCTTATGGACATGATGATGCCCGATATGGATGGATACGAAGCCATCCCGGAAATTAAAAAAATACATAAAAGAAATAAAGTTCCTGTGATTTCTGTTACAGCACAGGCCATGACCGGAGATAAGGAAAAATGCATCGCTGCGGGAGCCGATAATTACATTTCAAAACCTGTAGATGTAGATAAATTATTAAATCTACTTGAGCAATATAAATGATAATAGTAGACGAAGAAATAACTATTCTCTTAAACGATTTACTTGACGTGTATGGTTATGATTTTAATTATTACTCTAAAGCTTCATTGAAAAGACGTGTCAATCGTTTGTTCGCGCTCGATAAATTTAGAAATTTTATGGAATTCAGAGCCAGAATTATTTCCGACACAAATTACATTAAGCGTTTTATTGAAGAAATCACAGTGAATGTCACCGAAATGTTTCGCGACAGTTCCTTTTACAAAGCGCTACGTACGGAGGTATTACCAATCCTTGGCACCAATCCTTTTATTCGTATCTGGCACGCCGGCTGCTCTACGGGCGAGGAAGTGTACTCCGTAGCGATTTTATTACACGAAGCGGGACTGCTTCAAAAATCTCTTATTTATGCCACAGATTTAAATCCTGGTGTTTTAGAAAAAGCTAAGTCTGGAATTTTCCCAATCAACAATATGAAAGAGTATTCAGAAAACTATATTGCATCGGGTGGTGTGCAGGATTTTTCTTCTTATTACACGGCCAACTACGAGGGAGTTAAATTTAATCAGGAACTCCGAAATAAAATGATTTTCTCAACACACAATTTAGTATCCGACAGTTCTTTTAATGAATTTCACCTTATCATTTGTCGTAATGTATTGATCTATTTTGATAAAGAACTACAGGAAAGGGTTTTTAATTTGTTCGACGCCAGTCTGGGGAAATTAGCCTACCTGGCGCTTGGCTCAAAGGAAACATTAAAATTTTCAGACATTCAAAAAAACTACAACCAGGTTGGGAAGGAAAAAATATGGAGAAAAACAAAATAGTCCGACCCTGCAGAATGCTTGTTATTGGTGGATCCGCCGGCAGTATCGAAGTCATTTTAAAAGTGCTTCCGGATCTGAAAAAATATTTTTCTTTTACAATTGTTATTGTGCTTCACCGTAAAAGTTCTGCAGACTCCTCTCTTTCAGAACTATTTTCAACACGCACCGAGATACCAGTGAAAGAAATAGAAGATAAAGAAATAATTCAGCAAGGCTTTATTTACGTAGCGCCCGCCGATTATCATTTGCTTTTTGAAAAAAATAATTTTTTTGCGCTCGACTCTTCCGAAAAAATAAATTACAGTCGCCCCAGCATCGATGTCACCTTTGAATCGGCTGCCGATATCTATAAAGCAGACCTCACTTGTTTACTTTTATCAGGCGCTAATGCGGACGGTATGGAAGGTTTAAAATTTGTAAAAAGCACTGGTGGCCAACTTGCGGTACAGGACCCGGATACTGCCGAATCGCCATTTATGCCGCGGCATGCACTTTTAGAAAACGAAATTGATTTTGTGTTGGATCCGGAGAAGATGGCGGAGTTTATTAATGGTTTGTGAATTTTTACTTAATCAGTATAAACTCTAACTGCAAGCGACTTATCTATATTTTTTTGTTCTACTAATTTATAACTGGTATTTATAGTTTTAATGATCTCGGTTTCGGGATCGTTATACTTTTGTCCATCTCCAAAATATATAACCGTTTTAAATTTGTGATTTATATTCACAA
>Ga0265327_10003041_pt1 | contig 16614 bp, 18 predicted proteins | sample 41621metaG_FD_202089 | JGI IMG/M metagenome (GOLD analysis project Ga0265327, IMG submission 202089) | Rhizosphere microbial communities from Carex aquatilis grown in University of Washington, Seatle, WA, United States - 4-16-21 metaG | ecosystem: Host-associated > Plants > Roots > Rhizosphere... | reverse complement strand
CGCAGAAGACGGAGCCCTCAGCGGCGCCATCGCCGGAGCCGGCTGCGGCTACGCCCTCGTCGGAGGCGAAAAGCTCTGGCTTCCAACCGTTTACCCCTACGACGGAAGCTTGCAGCCTGGTCACTCCAGAGCAACTGACTTCGCAAGGCACGGCGCCCATCACATCGCGTGCCAGGGAATCGTCGAACAGTATCGTGCAGTGCTCGTACAAGGACACCGCAGGCGATGAGGTGTTGAACGTCAAGCTCTTCAAGAATGCGGACGGGGCAGCCAACTTCCGCTCGATTCATGTCAGAGTCCTCGAGTCCGAGGGCGCTCAAATTTATGTCATGAAGGACGAGCCGAATGAATGTGAGACGGGGTTGGTGAACTCCGAGGACAACGTAGTGCAATTCGAATTCGAACCGACGGCCGCTGCTGTGTCTGCGGCGGCGCTACCCGCCGGTCAAACCTGGTGTGATTTCTCAGCGCCCGTGATCGCCGAGGCCAACAAGAAGTTAGGTTGGACGAAGTAGGGCTAATGACTTTGGGTGACAGAGCCAGTTACCCAAAGTCATGCTGAATCAGTCGTACTTGACGTCCCAGCCAAGCTTTTTGTAGCGCTGCTTCTCACGTTCCTGCGCTTGCTTGTCGGCCTTCTCCTGCTCGCTCCAGTCGCCGATGACAGCTGGTGATGCCTTGGGTAGGTCGCCCATGAACTCGTAGGTGTTGTCGAGGTTGATCAGGATCGCCGGGGTCTCGTGGTCGTCGTCCTCGTCGTGACCGCCCTTACCGTGGGCGCCCGCGCCCCCCATCATGCCCATGGGACCCATTGCGCCGCCGCGTACTCCGGAAGCCCCGACGGCAGCCGGGTTGGTGCCCGCTCCGCTGGTGGCTCCGCCCGGAAGTCCGCCGCCGGCGCGCAATGCGCTGGCGCCGCCAGCAGTTCCCGAGGCGAGGCCTGTTCCGCCGGCAGAACCTGAAGAGCCATAACCGGCAGCGGTCGTCGCTCCTAACGGAAGACCGGAACCGCCTGTGCCCGTACCGGTTCCAGATCCAAACGGTGAGCTTCCGCCAGCACCCGAACCGGAGCCCGAGCCTTGCCCGCCGCCCGAGCCGCTGCCGGAACCTGAACCGGAGCCCGAGCCTTGCCCTTGTCCGCCCTGCCCCTCGCCGTTGGCGAGCTGTGGCTTGGTGTCCTTGTTAGCCAGGCCGTCGGTGCCGCCGCCCGGGGACTGCAGATTGTTACCAGACCCACCACCCGAGTTGCCGCCGCCTCCACCGCCGCCTCCGCCAGGCTGCTGAATAGAGCCACCGCCGGGGCCCTCCGAGCCAGCGGCATCGTCAATCTTGGGACGGGTGACATCCATGGGAGTGCTGTACGTGCGTTGGGCATCTTGGGCGAGTTGGTAGGTGGCCTCTTCGCGTTCGGAGTCGGTGGCGTCCTTCGGGAGTTTGTGCCGACCAGGGACGCCCGCGGAGGCATTGAGTGTGCCACCGTCGTTGGCGAGCGCCGCGCTCATCTTGTAGGTCTTGTTCTGGAGTCCGTCGTCTGTGATTTGATCCTGAATGTTCGTGCGCATTGACGCTTGTGCTGCTTGAGGCCCGGCGCCATTCCAGAATTCGTGATCGTCTAGCTGGTCGTGAGCCTTCTTGGCGGCTTCGAGGGACTTATGGACCGTTACAGAGACGTTGTACCAATCTGTGAGGAGCTCCTGAGCGTTGTTGTTCGCAAGCGCCGAAAGCTGCTTCTGGATTGTCTCGAAGGACTTTCCGTACCAATTGTCATTTGCCATGGTGTTCCCCCAATTACTTCGGAAGCTTCTTCGCGGTTAGGGTTGCGACCTCGACGGCCTTCGTGCAGGCATCCGGGATCTGGTCGAGCGCAGGTGCATCGGAGACCTCGATGATGGTTGAGACGGTGGCTTGTTGCGACGGGATCTCAACGGCACAGTTACGCATGTTTCCAGGCTCGTCACGATGGGTGGCGCCGTTCAGACCATCAATCGTGATCGGCCGTGAGCCGGGAAATAGTGTTGGGTCTAGGAATCGGTCGATCGAGCCGTTGAGTACCTGGATCTGAACACGCCAGCCAGGTCCGTACCACTTACACCCGCGTAAGAGGGTTGACTCCGCTTCTTTGATGGATGTTGGATCAAGACCGACTTCTCGAAGGTCGTCAGGACTGTAGGCCACGCATGGGTCGAAAGTTGTCCCGTTGTTCTTGCTGGTCGGCGGTCGGTGTGGGATCGTCGAAGTGCTCGGAGCGACAGCCGTGGTGGCTTCGGTCGGCTGAGCCGCCGAGGAGTCGGCATTCCGTGCTATTCCAGGTGTCTGTGTCGTGCACGCGGTTGGGCACAACGTAAGTAGCAGGCCCAATATGAGGGTTTTTGTAGCACTCACGAGGTCACCGTAATTTGGACGTCGCCTAGCTTCGTAGAGATGTTCTCCGCTGAGAGTTCGTCCACGCGCGCGTAGACCTCACCCATCGCGATGAAGTGGTCGATCTGTTGGGTGTAGATGTCGCGCTGAGCTCTGAGCTTGGACTTCAGACCTGCCACTTGATGTTGGTAGTGCTGGACTGCCTGAGTGCCTGACGCTAGGCCGTCCGCTTCCCCGAAGCCACTAGCCTCACCAAAACTATTGGCCTGGTCAATCGCTGCGTCGATCTCATCGCGGGCAGCGAGCACGAGCTTCGCCATGGTCTTGCCTGCGTCGGCCGCCATGTGCAGTACGCCGCCGGCGCGGTCGCTCTTGGCCTGCTTGAGGATGTCCTGCAGACCGGGGTTGTTGCCCACGTCAGTCGTCTGAGACCCCATCGCTAGCCCTCCGCCCAGAAAATGCTCATGTAGGAATAGACGTAGCTACCCCCGGTTCGGTTCCATCTTGCCGCGACAAATTTCTCGTGACAACGCGGGCAGCTCGATTGCGCGGGTTTGAAGCTTTAGCCCTGACGTGAGGGGTCGCCACCGAGCCCGGAGGCGGTCCGGTCGTCGGTCGCGATGAATGCAGTGCTGGTCAGCCGAAGCTTGTCGCGATAGTCATCGCAACGGGCCCCGTCACCGGTTATCAGTCCGGCCAGCCGCTCGACGGCGGGTCCGATGTCGGCCATCTGGTCGGCATAGTGAGAGCCAAAGGTCTCGGCGCGCAGCTCGCAGGACCTCACTTTGTCGCCCTGGGCCCGCAGACCCTCGGCGGCACGTCCCCACACACCCGCCAAACTCTCGACGCCGTCAGAGTCGATGTACGTCATAAGAACGACCCTTCTTAGTTTCAACTACCTATTCGGACGCAGGTCCGCGCGAATCGGTTCCATGAGTTTGGACGGATTACAGCCCCGGGCAGGTAGCGGTGAGCTCGACGGGGTGCGGCTCGTCGTACGACTTGTTCTGGTAGATCCGATACAGGTTGGCCTTGACGTGAAGGATGTTGCCTTCTTTGGCCACCGAGGCATCGGCGGGAACGCGGGTGGTGTAGTTGAACAGGGCCCCGCCCACATAGCCGTGAAGTACGGCATCATCTTTCACCTCGAAGGTGAGGGTGTTCCCGAGTTTGCCTAAGCCCGGCTTGACCGCAATCTTCAACGAGCCGTTCGGTTCTCGGATGCAAGAGGCGGCATCGGTGCCGTCGACCAGGACTCGGCCGTCCACTGTGGCGTTCACGCGCGGTCCCTTGGGGTCGGGCGTGGGAGGCAGGGGTGGTGCCGACGGCTGCTGTGGATGGGGATAGGCGGGGCATGTTGCCGTGACGGTAAACGGAATCGGCTTAGGCTCACCCGGGTCGAGATTTAGGAACACCACACCGGAAACGTTGTAGGTCGAGCCCTGCACCACCACGGTGGGAGGCGATGGCAGATGGGACCACGTTTTCCACAGGTACATGCCACCGTCCGGCGCACCGATGCGGATCTCGTTCACGGTGGATGTCCCGGTGTCCAGCCGCAAGCTCAGTGAACTCGCTTGTGGTGCAGTGCTAAAGCCGATTGTGGTCTCTTCAGTAAAGCCGAGACAGACCGGGTCGCTGAACGTCAGCGGATGTCCGTCGAGGGTGGCTTCGATGGTGGCCGGGCCGCGAGGGAAATTGGGAGGCAGTGGCGCCGTCGTGGTCGAGACCGGCACCACCGCCGATGTCGCGGTGGGCGTATCGGCCGGCGGCTTCGGATCGCACGCGGCAGCGGGCAGCCCGACGAGCAATGCCAGGAGGATTCCCAGGGTCCTTTTCGTGGCCGGGCTAGCGCTCAGTCCCGAGATCCGTAACATCAGAGCCCCCTCAATTGATCTGGTTATCAGAGTTTTTCGCTTGCGTGGCCGCCGACGGATCATGCGGCGCAGGCACCCCCGCGCCGGATGGACTGCAGTGCGGGTAGCGGAATACGGGGCTGCCACGCTGCGGAGTGAACCGGCCCCATACGTTCGGCGGGCATGACGAGCACGAGGTCGTCGCCGTCGAGGTACCAGGCCTTGTAGCCGCCGCTGTAGCCGCCGTGATCGGGCCGGGGTTCGAACTCGCCGATACTGAATTGGGGGGTCTTGTCCAGGGCTGCGGCCTGCTCAACGTAAGGGCGTACGAGCGGCGGGAGCGCGGTCAGCGGATCGACACCCGGGCAGAACAGGTCCGCGAGCTCGAGTTGCCTTTTGTTCGTTTGGTCGAAAGTGAAGGTGACCACCGCATCGTTGGGGTGCGGCGTTCCGGTGACGAACCAATCTTCTGTGAAGACGACGGACACGGTGTGCGGAGACTTGTAGGTCTTGTAGCCCAGGCTCGCTTCGCTGTTTTGCGTGAGGTTGTCATTCGGCTGGCCGAATTTGTTGAAGAAGCCGGTTAGGAATTGGCGAAGCACCGGCCCGGCGACTGGGTCTTCCAGCAGGTTAATGGGATAGGTGGCTTGAACTTTCGCCGTGGTGTTCTTTGCGTTCGTGCCCGTAAGCGCGCAGCTTTCCTTGGAGCCGTCCCACGTGCCACCCACGTCCGTGCACAGGTCTGTCGGCGGCGCAGCGGTTGCGGGGCTTTGCACTGGGCTGGCGGTGGAGCAGGCTGCCAGCGCCAGAAGAAGTGCTGCGAGCGGGCGTAGTTTCCGGACGGTCATCGTCGCCATGGTGTTCCTTCCGTCATCCGCCGAGCGCCGACAGCGCTCTCTGATAGACATCACGCTTCTTATCCCGGTTGCCGTCGTAGTAGTTGACGATATCGGTCACCGCATCGATTCCACCGCTATCGGCAGCGGCATTGATCCCGTGTGCGGTCCAGTACCACTCCGCGGCCGCGAATCCGTACTCGGGCTGTTGGAGCAGTTCGGGCGTTTGGGTGAAATCCATTGGCGGATTTGGGCTGTAGCTCTGGTTGTACCACTCGGTGAATCGCTGGTAGTTGCTTCTGCCGGTGACCTGGATCGGGCCTCGCCCCATAAACCGGGCACCGTCGCCCGGTTCTGTGTTTCCGAGTTCTTGTCCCTTCGAAGTTTGCGGGCCGTAGTGCGCGTTGAACCAGTCGGCGTCGGGCCCGCCCGGATAGGCGCCCTCGTACCACATGGTCAGCTCACCGGATTCGATTGCACAGGTGGCAAGGAACGCTGCCTGCCGCTGCGGGGTATCTATCCCGGCGTGCTCCATCATGGCGTTGAGTTGGTCGAGAATTCGTTGTTGCTGTTCCGGGGGCAGGCTTGCGAAGGCGCCCTGATTGAAGATGGCCTGCAGCTGGTCCATCGTCACCTTGTGGAAGGAGCTGTCCTGCGGGCCGTTTTCGCCGATGTTGAGTGCTTGGCGCAGGATGGTGTAGTTGTCGGTGACGAATTGGTCCATGCTGGTGTTGGCGTCGTTGAAGGCGGCGATGGCGGTGGCGAATGCTCCGATGACGCTGGTGCGTAGGTCGTCTTTGACTTGTCGGGCAGGCCAATTGACGCCGGGGCTGCCGTGCCAGGCGTACAGGTGTTTGTCTGAGCCTTCGACTCCGGTGTTGTTGGCGCTGATGGCGGCGGCGCCGGTGGTGAGCCGGTTGGCGAAATCTGTGGGGTTGTTCTGAATCGTGCCTTCGATCATCAGGGTGATCGCGGCGGTGTACTCGTCTTGTTTTTTGTTCAGGCCGAAGTACAGGTTGTCGTCGACGCCTTTGACGGCTTCTTGGGCGTCCTTGAGTTTTTGAAGGTTGGCTTGTAGTTGTTCGGTGTTGGTTTTGTATTTCTCCCACGCCGCATCGGCGGCATGGCCTTTGACGTACTGCGAGAGGCGTTCGGTCTCCCCGATCAGCCCGACTTGTTCGGTGCCGCCGGTGACCGCGTCTTGCAGGTGGTCTCCGGATTCGCGGATCACCTTCAAGTTGATGTCGGCTTCTTTGTAGTAGGCGGCCTCAAAATCGGCGGCGCTGCGGTCCATCGGCAGCCCCGACAAGTCGACGCCGGCCTGACTCAACTCGCCCTGGTGAGTCTTCAAAATCTCCCAGTACCCACAAAAATCGCGGATCTTGGCACCGTCATCGAGCACCTGCCGACCCGTGTCATAAACCACCACCACAAACCCCCTCAGACCTAGTACTTCAGCCGGTTTCCACGAAACTCCCAGAAACTGTCCTCGTCGTCCCAGCCGGCTGTGGCAGGCCGCTTCGCGGACGCATCTTTGGTCGCAATGGGGGGCTCCTGCGCGGGCGAGGGCGCGTTTCCTGCTTCCCAGGCGGCGCGTTCCCGTGCCTGGCGGGTCTGCTCGGCGCGGATTTCCTGGAAGCGCTGGGCGGTTTTCAGTTTTCGAGCCTCAGAGGAGCGCCCAAACTCCAGTTGCAAGGCGTACAGCCGGTCCGCGTAGCCCATCTGCCCAAGTCCCTTCACGCCCTAGAAGTGTCCAGATTCCGCCTCTAAGTACTTGAGACGGCGGTATGCCAGATTCGGTTCCATCGAATTTGGGCGTGTGGAGAACGGCACCACTCAGGGTGAGTGGGCTCAATAGTTCAGGGGTGGAGCGCTTGCCGCGCATCAAGATCCACGCGTACTGGCGAGTGCCGCGCGGAGCTGGGAATCACCACACGCCCGGAATCAGCCGGTAGCGCACCCGGGCCGCGTACTCGGGATAGCCGTCGAGTTCCTGGGTGAGCAGACGCTCTTCCCCCACTGCTCGAAACCCCAGCGTGAGGACGGTCGCCACCGACCCGATCAACCCGTACCAGGAGCCCAGCAGCAGGGGCATGCCCATAAGGAACGGGATCGCCCCCGAGTACATGGGATGGCGGACGTAGGCATAGGGGCCGGTATCAACGATCGAATGTCCACGCTCTGCCTGCACCTTCACGACGGGCGCGGCAAAGCTGTTGGCGTGGAAGACGAGCACCATGGACAGCAGCGAGACGGCGATGAGTACCGCGCCCACGACCTGAATCCAGACCGGCACCATTGACCAACCCCAGCGATGGTCGAGCCCGGGTACCGCGAACCAGATCGGCATGCCGATGATGGCGAACACCACGAAGACTTTGTCCCATGAGGTTTGGTTGGGCTGGCGGGGTGAGCCGAGCCGCTCGGCGAGCAGGGCCGGGTTGTAGTTGAGCAGCCAGAGGTGCACACCGAGGTTCAGGACGGTGACCTCGATACCGAGGATCCAGAGTTGTGGCCAACGCCAGGTGCCCGCAGCCAGGACCATGAGCCCGCCCAAGACGAGGGTGGACACGATGTTGGCGGCGAGCAGCTTGACCAGCAGCCGCGTCTTCGACGGAATGGCCTCGGGCATGTATCGACGTTAGTGCTGTGCCAGCCGTTCTAACAGCAGTGACGAGTCATCGTCCTTCAGTTCGATACCGAAGATGTCGCGCAGTGTCACCACGACTTCCGCGGGTACCAGCTGCCGGGTCTCGCGGCCTATGCCGGGCCGGATGTCGTGCAGCTCGCGGTGGTCCAGGATGTACGCGTGATCGGGCGTGATCTTCTGTACGAAAACCCTCGTACTGAAGGGTGAATGGGGACTCGATGCGACGAAGTAACTTGCGGCGCGATAGTCGATCGGGTACTGCGGTTCCAGCACGAAGGTGTACCGGCTCATCCACCCCGGCAGCGTTCCGTCCCCGGCGGCCTCCGACAGGGTCCAGCCGTCGGCGCCGGGTGTGACCTCGCCGCGCAGCAGTTGGTACGTCCACGATCCGTCGTCGATGGTGGCCTCGTCGACAATGCGTATCGGGGCAAGAGGGCTGGTGCCGAATCCGACATCGCAGAGCCACTGTTGTCCGTCGAGCCGGACCACGAGCATGCCGTGCGTCGCCGGCCGAATGGTGGTGGCGCCCATTTGCACGCGCCCCTGAATTCCGAAGAAGTCGAAGCCGAGGCGCTCCAGAACCGCTGCGAACAGGGCGACGTGCTCGTAGCAGTAGCCGCCGCGGGGCCCGCGCAGCAGCTTCGCCTGAACCGCCGGGATATCCAGTGCGACGTGCTTGTGCAGCACCGCATCGAGGTTCTCCCACTTGACGTTCAGGACGTGCCCGCGCTGTAGGCGCCGCAGGGTGTCCGGGGACGGCGACCGGGCGCCGTCGAAGCCTATGAAGGCCAGGTATTCGTCGAGCGCGAGCTCGTCTCCGTTCCACATGGTGTGGACAACGTACTAGCAGCCCTGGGTATCGCTGTAGCGCCGCGGACCATATCTGGCAGAACGGTGGAACGGTGCTGGTCGCGAGACCAATCGGACGCGTTTCGTCGCCGGTGAGGACGCCGATGGGCACGGGTCTGTCATGTCACCGCCCACCCGTACCCTAACCGCATGGCCGCCGACCGCCCCACCATCTACTTTGCGTCGCAACGAGACTGGGAAGAGTGGCTGGAAGAGAACCACGCGGACTCCCCCGGCGTGTGGATCAAGATGGCCAAGAAGGCCAGCGGCATCCCCAGCGTCAATCACAAGGAAGCCCTGGAGGAAGCACTCTGCTTCGGGTGGATCGACGGGCAAGCCAAATCGCTCGACGAGCAGTACACCCTGCGCATGTTCACCCCACGCCGCGCCCGCAGCACCTGGTCGAAGATCAACGTCGGCCATATCGAACGGCTTACCGGCGAGGGCCGGCTCAGGCCGGCAGGCCTACGAGAAGTAGACGCCGCCAAGGCTGACGGCCGTTGGGACGCCGCCTACAGCTCGCAGGCCACCATCGAAGTTCCCGAGGACTTCGCGCGGGCACTGCGCGCCGAGCCGCAGGCGCAGCAGTTCTTCGACTCTCTGACCAAGACGGCGCGCTGGCCGTTCCTGTTCCGCCTCACCACCATCAAGAGACCAGATACTCGTGCCCGGCGGATCGTGCAGTACGTCGAGCTGTTGGCGCAGGGAAAGAAGTTGAGCTAGCGCTCAGGCTTTGTGCGCCACGGACACGATGTAGTCCGAATGCAGCGAGAAGAGCCGCATACCCACCGAATTGAACTGCGCGCGCAGCAGCGGGTTGACATGTTTCATGTCGGGTTGGCGCAGCCGCTTGGCCAGGAATTTGGACAGCGGTGGATAGACATCATCGGCGATGGACCATGTCTCGGCCCGGGCAAAGCCCATGTCCAGCAGCAGATCTCGGTATCCCTGTACATCGACGGCCCAGGGCACGGCGCTCGGTGACGCACCCTGCCAGCCTCGACGCGCCACCTGATTGCGTGCCAGCGCGGTCAGCGCGGTACGCCGCGGGACGATGTCCGCCGTCACCAGGCGTCCACCGGGCTTGAGCACGCGCAGCGCCTCCCGGAAGAAGTCGATGCGCGACGGGAAGTGAAAGGCCGACTCCAGCGCCACCACCTTGGTGCAGGACTCGTTGCCGAACGGTAGATCGGTGGCCGAGGCCTTGACGTAGGAGATCGTGTCGGACAGACCGGCCTCGGCGACCCGTCGAGTCGAGATCGCGATCTGTTCCTCGGCGATGTTGACCCCGGTGATCTTCTTCACCTTGAACTCGTTGGCCCACAGAATGTCTTGATCGCCGTATCCGCAGCCGCAGTCCACTACCACGTCCTTCGAGGTGAACCCCGCGCTGGAGGCAACCAGGCGCGCAAGGTCGCGGCTGGCCTCGTCGAGGGTTGTCGGGTGGTCGCGCCAGTACCCGAAGTTGATGAAGAGCGACTCTTCGCCGAATAAGTTCTGCGGACCGACGATGTCGTAGACCATTCCGGTCTTGGGGCCGTCGGCGTTCGACACCGCGACCGCCGCCATGCGCCGCCACTCGTCGGCCCATCGGCGTAGCCGTTCGCCGGTGGATTCCTCGGTGAAATCGGACGTCAGAGTGGTCATGGCTGGCAGCTCCCTTTCGGCCCTGGCCGCCTCGTTGCGGCTCACGCCTGCGTAACAAACAGTACCGGATACCTGGGATATCGGCATCTAAAGCCGCTGAGAACGACGCACGGGCCTGGATCCGAGAAACCCATCGCAGAAGTGACTAGGCTGGTGGGGTTGCCCGGCCTTCTCCGGGCGCAGCATGAACGAGGAGCACATGACCGACACAACGCTGCCCCCCGGCGGTGACGACGCCGTCGACCGGATCGAACCGGTAGACATCCAGCAGGAGATGCAGCGCAGCTACATCGATTACGCCATGAGCGTGATCGTGGGCCGCGCCCTGCCCGAAGTGCGCGACGGCCTCAAGCCCGTGCACCGCCGCGTCCTTTACGCGATGTACGACTCCGGGTTCCGGCCCGACCGCAGCCACGCCAAGTCGGCGCGCTCGGTGGCCGAGACCATGGGCAACTACCACCCACACGGCGACGCCTCCATCTACGACACCTTGGTGCGTATGGCGCAGCCCTGGTCGCTGCGTTACCCGCTGGTGGACGGCCAAGGAAACTTCGGCTCGCCGGGTAACGATCCCGCCGCCGCCATGCGTTACACCGAGGCCAGGCTGACACCGCTGGCCATGGAAATGTTGCGTGAAATCGACGAGGAGACAGTCGATTTCATTCCCAACTACGACGGCCGGGTCATGGAGCCGACCGTGCTGCCGAGCCGGTTCCCGAACCTGCTGGCCAACGGCAGCGGCGGTATCGCCGTCGGTATGGCCACCAACATGCCGCCGCACAACCTGCGTGAGTTGGCCGAGGCCGTGTACTGGGCGCTGGACAACCACGAGGCCGACGAGGAGACCACCCTCAAGGCGGTCTGCGAAAAGATCACCGGCCCCGATTTCCCGACATCCGGCTTGATCGTTGGGACACAAGGGATTCACGACGCGTACACCACCGGGCGCGGCTCCATCCGCATGCGCGGTGTCGCCGAGATCGAGGAAGACTCCAAGGGCAGAACGTCTTTGGTGATCACCGAGTTGCCGTACCAGGTCAACCACGACAACTTCATCACTTCGATCGCCGAGCAGGTGCGCGACGGCAAGATCGCCGGCATCTCCAACATCGAAGACCAGAGCTCCGACCGTGTCGGCCTGCGAATCGTGGTGGTGCTCAAGCGCGATGCCGTTGCCAAGGTGGTGCTGAACAACCTCTACAAGCACACCCAGCTGCAGACCAGCTTCGGCGCCAACATGCTGTCGATCGTCGACGGCGTGCCGCGCACGCTACGCCTGGATCAGCTGATCCGGCTGTACGTCAATCACCAGTTGGACGTCATCGTTCGACGTACCCGGTACCGGTTGCGCAAGGCCAACGAGCGCGCCCACATCTTGCGCGGTCTGGTCAAAGCCCTTGATGCCCTTGATGAAGTGATCGCATTGATCCGTGCCTCGGCGACGGTCGACATCGCGCGCCAGGGCCTGATCGAGCTGCTCGACGTCGATGAGATCCAGGCCCAGGCCATCCTCGACATGCAGCTGCGTCGCCTGGCGGCCCTGGAGCGGCAGAAGATCGTCGACGACCTGGCCAAGATCGAGGCCGAGATCGCCGACCTCGAGGACATCCTGGCCAAGCCGGAGCGGCAGCGGGCCATCGTCAAGGACGAACTCGCCGAGATCACCGAGAAGTACGGCGACGACCGCCGCACGCGCATCATCTCCGCCGACGGCGATGTCGCCGACGAAGACCTCATCGCACGCGAGGACGTCGTCGTCACCATCACCGAAACCGGATACGCCAAGCGCACCAAGACCGACCTGTACCGCAGCCAGAAGCGCGGCGGTAAGGGCGTGCAGGGTGCGGGCCTCAAGCAGGACGACATCGTCAAGCACTTCTTCGTGTGCTCCACGCATGACTGGATCCTGTTCTTCACCACCAAGGGCCGCGTCTACCGCGCCAAGGCGTACGACCTGCCCGAGGCGGCCCGCACCGCGCGCGGCCAGCACGTTGCCAACCTGCTGGCCTTCCAGCCGGAGGAGCGCATCGCGCAGGTCATCCAGATCAAGGGTTACGAGGACGCGCCGTACCTGGTGCTGGCCACCAAGAACGGTCTGGTGAAGAAGTCCAAGCTCACCGACTTCGATTCCAACCGCAGCGGCGGCCTGGTGGCCGTCAACCTGCGTGACGGCGACGAATTGGTGGGCGCGGTGCTGTGCGCGGCCGAGGACGACCTGCTGCTGGTGTCGGCGCACGGCCAGTCGATCCGGTTCAGTGCGACCGACGAGGCGTTGCGGCCGATGGGCCGCGCTACCTCGGGTGTGCAGGGCATGCGGTTCAACGGCGAGGACGAGCTGTTATCGCTCAACGTCGTCAGCGAGGGCACCTACCTGCTGGTGGCCACGTCGGGCGGCTACTCCAAGCGCACCGCGATCGAGGAGTACCCGGTGCAGGGGCGTGGCGGTAAGGGTGTGCTGACGGTTCAGTACGACCCGCGCCGCGGTTCTCTGGTGGGTGCGCTGATCGTGGACGAAGAGGCCGAGCTTTACGCCATCACCTCGGGCGGCGGGGTCATCCGCACCATCGCGAAACAGGTTCGTAAGGCCGGCCGCCAGACCAAGGGCGTGCGGTTGATGAACCTCGGCGAGGGCGACACCTTATTGGCAATCGCGCATAATGCCGATGAGGGTGATGCTGACCCTGACGACGACACAGCCGGCGCAAGCGAGTAAGGAGCTGTAGGTGAGTTCACCGAACGATCCGGGGGAGTCTGGCGCCAACGAACGCCCCGTGGACCAGGCGGACTTGCCTCCCTGGCAGCGGGCCGAGCGGCGGCGTGGTTCACACGCCGCCGCCACCGGTCCGCAGCGGATTCCCAGCAGGGAACCGCGCCCCGGCGGCGCACCGACGGAGATCATCCCCATCGTGGACGACGCCACCGCGCCGACGTCGGCGCCGCGGCCCGGGCCCCGCCCGTCGGCCGGCCTGGATGCCCGGCTCAGCCGGTTCATCTCGGGCACCGCGGCCCCCGCAGGATTCAACACCCCGCCGGAGCGTCCCGAACCCGAAGCAGCAGTGCCGGAGCTGGAGCCCTACGACGAGGCGCCGGAGCATCCTGAGGTGCCGGAGCGTCCCGAAAGAACCGAGCGGCCCCAACGACCCGAGCCGGTGCGTTCGGGCACCCCGTGGGGCGAGGCGAGCGCGCAGGAGCCGGTGCGCGCCCCCAAGAACAATGACCTGCCCGACCTGTCTGGCCCGGTCCCCCGCCCTCCGCGCAGAAGTGATGCGGCACAAGGTGGTTCGGCAGTGACGGTGGGCCCCTCGCGCCGCGGCCCGCTGCGGGCGGCCATGCAGATCAGGCGCGTGGATCCATGGGCGACCCTGAAGGTGTCGCTGGTGTTGTCGGTGGTGTTCTTCTTCGTCTGGATGATCGCCGTCGCGATGCTGTACCTGGTGCTCGGCGCGATGGGTGTGTGGTCCAAGCTCAACGAGAACGTCGGTGAGCTCATCACCAACAGCGGCGGCGGTGAGCTGGTGTCCAGTGGCACCATCTTCGGCACCGCGCTACTGATCGGTTTGGTGAACATCGTGCTGATGACCGCGGCTGCCACCATCGGTGCGTTCATCTACAACCTGACCACCGATCTAGTCGGCGGTATCGAGGTCACACTGGCCGATCGCGACTAACGGTTTGGGATGCAACCCATCCGTGCGGTAATCTCTGCCTTCGGTTCAGGGGCTATAGCTCAGGCGGTTAGAGCGCTTCGCTGATAACGAAGAGGTCGGAGGTTCGAGTCCTCCTAGCCCCACCACACTCGTTGGGAGGTCGACCACATGAGAGTGCTGCTGCTGGTGCTCACATTGCTGGGCGTGGCCTACGCGACAGCAATCACCGTGGCGCGCAACAACATGGAAGTGTGGCACACAGCAGCAGGTGAGGGGCCTTAGCTCAGTTGGTAGAGCGCTACCTTTGCAAGGTAGATGTCAGGAGTTCGATTCTCCTAGGCTCCACTCAAGTTTCTCGTTCGCGCGACCCGATCCGGCCCTACGGCTGAGGTTGCGAATCCACACTCGGTGCCAGCGGCGATGGTTCGGGCTGTCCTGAGCGCCGCAGCACGCTGAACGCGACGGCGCCCGCACCCAGCAGACCGACGACCGCAAGGCCGGTCAGCGCGCGCGGCAGCTTGCGCTTGCGGGCTCCGCTGACCACCTCGGGCAGGGTGTCCACGACATCGGCGACGGCGTCCTGCACCTCCGACGACACCGCCTTGCCGCGACGCACCAGCTTGCCGGCCACGCCCGCCGCCGATTTCGCCAGCCCGAACCCGAGGCCAGCGGTACCGCGTGAGACGTCGATAGGGGCCAGTGCGGCCTCCTTCAGACCCCGCACGAGCCGCTCCCCGGAGGTCAGCTTGACGGCGGGTTCGGAGGTCTTGGTCAGCAGGCTCATTGTCAGCGGGTCCCTTCGTCGGGCGGTGATCTCCAGAATGACTGGTACTCCAGATTGCCATCTTTGCGCCGCCTATTGGGAAACATCCGCATGAATGTCTTTTCGGCGCGGATAAGGTGGTCGTCGTGACTTCACCAATCCAGACACAGACCGCCACCTTGCACACCAACCACGGCGACGTCGTCATCGCGCTCTTCGGCAACCACGCCCCGAAGACTGTCGCCAACTTCGTCGGTCTCGCCGACGGCAGCAAGGACTACTCCACGAAGAACGCCAAGGGCGAGGCCGCCGGCCCGTTCTACGACGGCGCCGTCTTCCACCGCGTCATCGAGGGATTCATGATCCAGGGCGGTGACCCCACCGGCACCGGCCGCGGTGGCCCCGGATATCAGTTCGCCGACGAGTTCCACCCCGAGCTGCAGTTCGACAAGCCGTACCTGCTGGCCATGGCCAACGCCGGACCGGGCACCAACGGCTCACAGTTCTTCATCACCGTCGGCAAGACCCCGCACCTGAACCGTCGCCACACCATCTTCGGTGAGGTCGTGGACCCCGCTTCGCAGAAGGTCGTCGACGCCATCGCCTCCACCTCCGTCGATCGCGGCGATCGTCCCACCGAGGACGTCGTGATCAACTCCATCACCATCAGCTAGCTCTCGATGGCTCATCCCGGACAGGTACCGGTCTACGGGTGCGCTTGGCACCCGGACCGGGCCACCGCGGTGCGCTGCGTGCGCTGCGGGCGCCCCGTGTGTCCGGACTGCATGCGATCAGCGCCCGTCGGACAGCAGTGTGTCGAATGCGTCCAGCAGGGCGCCAAGTCGGTACGTCAGGTCAAACCGCTGCGGCAGGCACGGGCCTGGGTCACCTGGGCGCTGATCGCTGTCAACGTGCTCGTGTACTCCGCCGTGGTCGGGGGCACCGACGAGACGATGGCCGTCACCACCAGCCCGCTGTTCCGGGACCTGGTCCTATACCTGCCGTGGGTGGCGCAGGGCGAGCTGTGGCGCACGGTCACCGCGGGCTTCCTGCATTTCGGCCTGATGCACATCGGGGTCAACATGCTCTCGCTGGCCTTGATCGGGCCCGGACTCGAGCACGCGTTCGGTCGTGAGCGCTACGCCACGATCTACGGCACCGCGCTACTGGGCAGCAGCGCCATCGCCATGTGGTTCAGTCCGAATGCGTTGGTGGCCGGTGCATCCGGCGCTATCTACGGTCTGCTGGGTGCGGCACTGGTGCTGTATCTGCGGGAGCGGCTGAACCCGCAGACGATCATCATTGTGCTGGTGCTCAACATCGGGCTGAGCATCTCGCTGCCGGGCATTTCGTTGGCCGGGCATATGGGCGGCCTGTTGTTCGGTGTTCTGAGCGCAGGTGCGCTGCTGTACTACCGCGAGGTGTGCCGTGGGGCCGGTGTACCGGACCTGGTGCAGAAGCCCTCGACGCCGTGGGTGCTGGTTGCGGTCGTGATCGCGTTGTCGGTGACGCTCATCGTGGCGAGGGTTCTCACCTATTCCGGATAGTGCACGTGCGGCAGCTTGGCTCTGAGGAACTGCCATTGGGTGTGCTGCTTGACGATGTCCGGGACATCATCGGTGAACGGCCGGTCGTAGTGTGCGGCGATCTCGGCGGCCGTCTGCACGTCGGTGGCCCAGCCGTGGCCCGTCAGCCAGTCCGCGGGGGGCATGCGGGAATCCGGATATGTCAGCATCCAGAAATTGGCCGCCCGGATATCTTCGGGGACAACGGGTTCGGCCAGTGAATCCCAGATCTCGGTTGACGGCAGGAAAATGTTGGCATCGCTGCAGATGGCGCTACCCGGCGCGGACAGCTCGATGATGCGCTCGAAGAGCAGGTCCTGCGCCTGGCCGGGCAGGCCCGCCATGATCAGCGGCGCGATCAGCCAGGCGGTGGGCTGCTCGGGGTCAAAGCCCGCAACGCACAGATCCTCCGCCCAGGGATCGGCGGTTGTTGCCGCGGG
>Ga0265327_10003040_pt1 | contig 16618 bp, 14 predicted proteins | sample 41621metaG_FD_202089 | JGI IMG/M metagenome (GOLD analysis project Ga0265327, IMG submission 202089) | Rhizosphere microbial communities from Carex aquatilis grown in University of Washington, Seatle, WA, United States - 4-16-21 metaG | ecosystem: Host-associated > Plants > Roots > Rhizosphere... | reverse complement strand
GTTTCTTGATCACGGCCTCCATTTGCCCGCTGAGCTCCGCTTTGGTGGTGGGTCGCCCTTCGGTCTTGGGCCATTCGTTGATCGGTTTGTAGAAGATGTACACGTCGCTCTCATTGGCCGGCATTGGATCGGTGGCTACTTCGCTGGTGCCGATGCGTGAGAAGATGCGGGTGACTTCCGGAAACTCTGCCAGCAACCGTTTCTCAACTTCAATGTCCGTTTTTACAGATTCCTCCATGCTCATGCCGACGGGCTTGTAGAGCATCGCGGTGATCGAGCCTTCATCGAGTGTCGGCACGAACTCCGCGCCAAGGCGGTTAAATATCCAGATCGATTCCGCGAAGAGCGCAATCGCGCCCAGGATCACGAGCCAGCGCAGGCGCAGCGCCGCGCCCAGCACGGGGCGGTAAATGGCGCGCGCTCCGCGCATGAGGAGGTTGTCACCTTCACGGATGGAGCCACGCAGCAGGAAGGAGCAGAGCACCGGCATGAGCGTGAGCGCCAGCAGCAGCGCGCCGCCCAAGGCCAACATGACCGTGATGGCCATGGGGTGGAACATTTTTCCCTCGATGCCCGTGAGCGCGAGAATGGGAATGTAAACGATGGTGATGATGACCACGCCGAAGAACATGGGCGATCCCACCTGCTTGCTGGCGGCGAGCACCGCGCGCGCGCGTTCCTCCGCAGTGAGCGGACGCCCCAGTTGCTGCTGCCGGTGCCCTAACTCACGCACAATGTTTTCCACGATCACCACGGCGCCGTCGATGATGAGACCAAAATCCACCGCGCCCAGGCTCATGAGATTGCCGGAGACTCCACCCCTCACCATGCCCATGATGGCGAAGAGAAAGGAAAGCGGGATGGCGGTGGCCACGATGAGCGCCGCCCGCCAGTTCCCCAGCAGCAACAGCAACACCACCACGACGAGGATGGCGCCCTCGAACAGATTCTTCTCCACCGTGCCAATGGTGCTGTTGATCAGAACGGACCGGTCATATTGCGTCTGGATTTCGATGCCGTCCGGCAGCTTTGGCTGGATTTCCGCGATGCGCTCCTTGACGCGTTCCGCCACTTCACGGCTGTTCTGCGCGGAAAGCATCATGGTAGTGCCGATCACGGCTTCCTTGCCGTTAAGCGTTGCAGCACCCGTGCGGAATTTGGTACCCGTCGCCACCTCCGCGACTTCCTTCACCATGAGCGGCTGCACGGCCGCGCCAAACTTGAGTGGCAGATTTCCGATTTCCTCCGGCGTGTTTACGCGGCTCACGGCGCGGATGGTGAACTGCTCGCCGTTTCGCGCGATGATGCCGCCGCCCGCGTTCTCCACGTTCGCGGCGATGATCTCCGCGAGTTCGCTGAAAGTCATGCCGGCGTTCTCCAGCGCCTCCGGCTTGGGCTGCACCACGAATTGCCGCTCGTAGCCGCCGGTACTGTTGATCTCCGCAATGCCGGGCACGGTGCGGAGCAGCGGCTTGATGGTGTATTCCTGGATGTCGTAGAGCTGAAGCAACTGCTCCCGCTCGCTCTGCGGTTTGTTTTTGGCGTCCGCCTTGTAGTTGACGCTATAATAAAAAATTTCGCCGAGGCCGGTGCTGATTGGCGCGAGCTTGGGCGATACGCCCTTCGGCAAATCATCCTGCGCCCTCTGGAGGCGTTCCGTCACCATTTGGCGGGCGCGATAGATGTCCGTGCCATCGGTGAATTGAAGGGTGACCTGTGAAAGCCCAAATTTCGTCAACGAGCGCATCTCTTCAACGCCCGGCAAACCGGCCAGCTCAATCTCCAGCGGGCGCGTCACGAGACGCTCTGATTCCTCGCCTGCCAGCGAAGGCACTTCCGTATTCACCTGAATTTGCACGCCGGTGATGTCCGGCACAGCGTCGATAGGCAGTTTCATCGCGGACCACAGGCCCGCACCCAGCAGACCCGCGGCGCCCAGCAGCACGAGGGCGCGCTGCCGCATGGAGAATTCCAGAATGCGGTCGATCATTTCGCGGCCTTTCCGGTGGTTGCGGCTGCAGTCGGGTAAAGACGGGCGCCGGTGAGCACTTCCAGTTCCTGCGCCGCTATGTAGGCCTCGCTGCGGGTATCGAGCAGCGCTTCCATGGCGTCGAGGTACTGCCGCTGAAGCTCTGTGTAGGTGGCGATGGGCAGCGCGCCGAGCCGGTAGTGGCGGTCGCCAAGTTCCGCGGCATCATGAAGGCTTTGTGCCGCGTCGGGGCGCCAGCGGCTCATTTCCTCCAGCTTGGACTGATAGGTCTCCGCCTGCTCGCGCACCTGCCGCTCGATGCTGCGCTGGCTCAGGAGCATGGTGGTCTCCGCCTGCCGCACCCGCGCCTGCGCGGTTTCCACGCCGCCCTTGTTCCGGTTCCACAAGGGCAAGGGCACGCTGAGGGAAATGCCGGCCACGGTTTCCTTGATGTCCGCACGCTCCTGCCTCACGAACGGCCCGACAGTGATCGAGGGATTTTTCTCCATTTCCTCCAGTGAGACCTTGAAGCCCTGCTGCTGGAGTTCTACCTGCCGCATGCGCAGTTCAAAGTTGTTGTCGCGCGCCTGGGCCAGCAACGCGGCGACGGAGGGGGCATCGTTAAAGTGCAGCTTGTCCGCCGTGATGACGACGTCATTGGCGAACGCTTCACCGCGCAGTTGATTGAGCTCATACATGGCCGCCTTCGCGCTGAGGCGCGATTCGCTGGCCCGCCGTTGCAGTGTCACGGAATTTGCCTCCAGGATGCGTTGCTCCAGCAGTGGCGTCACGCCTGCGGTCTCGCGCTGCACCAGCACTTCCAGGAGCGCATGAAAACGGTCTGCCACCTCTGTGGCCACACGCGCTTTTTCCTGCGCCACGAAGAGTTTCAGCGCCAGCATCCGCGCTTGGGCGGCGAGCGCGGTTTTGAATTTTTCCTGCCCGAGTTCCGCGAGCGTGATCTGCTTGTTGGCGATTGCCTTGCGCAACGCCATACGTCCCGGCCATTCAAAGGTCTGCTGCACGGAGACGGACCACGCCATGCCCTCACCCAGCAAGCCCCCCGAAGCACGGTCGCGCGCGGTTTTGCCGCCGATTTCCGTATTGAGTTCAGGGTTGGCATAGGTCCCTGCGGAGCGCCGCTCGCCTTTGGCGGCGGCGATTTCGGCCTCGTAGAAAGCGACCTCGGGATTTTTCGCCAGTACCTCGGAGGCGATGGCATCCGGCGTGAAGGTTTTGGCGGCGCGATCGGCGGCCACCATGTGACCCCAGGATAAAAGCAGCGACGCAGCAAGGCCCGCGTGAAAATGAGTTAAACGAAAAGCATTCATGACGGAAAGAAAAAAAGAAAAGAAGAGGAGAGGGGGAACCATCGCCGCACGGCGCGGAGGACTGCGGCGTCATCATCGCCACAGGGCGGTCCGCAAGACCGCAGGCGTCCCGCATTGAAGGCGGACGAACGATCACAAAGTCGCGCTTCAGCAGCAGCGGCTTCGACTTAGGCCGTCAATGACGGCGCGCGGATCGGAATGCTTTGCCGCAGATCACGCAGGTAGTCGTGTCGCGGCGTGGATGGATCATCCACCCGGATGACCGGAGGCTCTTTGCCCACCGGTCCATTCAAGAGCATCTTGGTGAGCTCGAAATTCGGAAACAACAGTGTCGCGCTTGGCGAGACCTGCTTGGCCTTCAGGATGCCGTCCGTAATCATGCACTGGGACACCGAGCAACTGGGGCACTGGTCTTCGTCCTCGTGGTCCGCCGTCTGGCAGGGCGTGCACTCGATGATTCCTGCCGCGCACAGCCCATGATGCGAGACGGCCTCCAGCATCACCAGGGACAGGAGGAGACACATCAGACGCTGGAGCAGCGACACGTGCATGATGGGCCATTCATCCCTCGCGAAGGCCCGCAAGTCAACCGGCGTCGTTCTGCGCAGCCTTGCCAGCCATTTTTGGGAGGGAAAATTTCAGGTGGACGTATCAGGAAAACTTCCTATTTTTGTGATAACAATAAATCCCCCTCATCGTTCACATCATCGCATAACACGCAAATCAACCAGGAGGCCCACAATGGTTTTTCATGGAGAAAAGTGCCGTCACTGCCGATCGAACATGTCGGAACCGAAAGTCCAGATGGACGGTCCGAAAAAGGGATGGCTGCGCAGCTACTGCATCAGTTGTGGTCACATTGAGTTCCGCCCTCCCGTGGCGGGCTTGGGTGGCCAGCAACAGCAGCAGCCCCAGCCCAAGCAGATGCAGGCCCGCCCTGCCACTACACCGCCACCGGGCATGAGCCCGCGGCCGGTGAATCCCTTCCAGCCCGTGCTGCTGAAGAAACCGCCCTATTGAGCGGCAGTTGGCAGCTGTAATAGTACTCCTCTCGCTCCGCGAGAGGAGTGGGTGGTTGTGAGCATCTCGCGGAGCGAGAGGACTGCTGTCGCTCGCCTCAGCGGTAACGTGTCAGCGCTTCCAGGAACTGCCGGGCCAATTCACTGCGGGGCGCGTTGAAGAAATCCCCCGCGGGACCTGACTCCACCACCTTGCCGCGGTCGAGGAAGACAATCCAGTCCGCCACGCGTTTGGCGAAACTGATCTCGTGCGTGGAGAGCACGATCTGCTGACCGCTTTCGGCGAGTGTCCGAATTACCTCAAGCACCTCCTGCGTCATCATCGGATCGAGCGCGGAGGTCGGTTCATCAAGCAGGAGCAGTCGTGGCTTGGGCGCGATGGCGCGCGCCAGCGCCACGCGCTGTTGCTGGCCACCGCTGAGCTGTGAGGGACGCTTCTCGAGGTGGAGCCCCAGCCCGAAGCGCTCCAGCACTTCCACGGCGCGGGTGCGCGCTGCGGTCGGTTCCGTGCCGTGCACCACGCGGAGCGGCAGCGCGACGTTTTCCAGGGTGCTGAGGTGGGGAAAGAGATTGAAGCTCTGGAAGACGAACCCGTTTTCGCGCCGCTGCTTCAGCGCTTCGTTCTCGCGATGGGAAAGCGCCTTGCCGTCCAAGGAGGCGCATCCATCATCCGCCAGCATCAACGAGCCCAGCAAACGCAGCAGCGTGGATTTGCCACTGCCCGAAGGCCCCAGCAGCGCCACCGTTTTCGCGTTGGCGGGCGTCTCAAACGAAGCACCATCCAGCGCGGCGTGTTCGCCGTAGCGCTTCGTGAGGTTCTGGGCGGAAATCAGCATTTCTGGGAGCGCGGCTCTTCAAAGCCGCTCAGCGGAAATTCAATCATGTCTCATACCGGAACTTCGCTTCCAGTTGTCGCGTCCACCAGGACAGCGGCAGCGTTAGCGCCAGATAAAGAAGGGCGAGCGGAATGAAGCCTTCGAGACCAAAATAGGCGCTGGCATTCATCAGTTGCACCTTGCGCGTCACTTCTTCGATGCCGATCACGGAGAGCAGGGACGAGTCCTTGATCAGCGACACCATCTGGCCAGCCGATCCGGGCAGGGCGCGTCGCATCGCCTGAGGAAAAATCACGTAGCGCCAGATTTGGCGCGAATCGAAACCCACCGCCCGCGCCGCCTCGAGTTGCGTGGCGCTGATGGATTCCAGCGCACCCCGGAAGATTTCGGAGAAATACGCGCCCTCAAACATCGCCAACAGCACGATGCCTACCGGCATTCGCGCATTGACGTGAAGCGCGTTGGCCAGAATGTAGTAGCCGAGGAGCAGTTGCACCAACAGCGGCGTGCCACGCACCAGCTCAATGTAGCCGCGGCAAAGCAAACGCACGGGCGTAAGCCCGCTCCGTTGCCCGAGCATGAGTCCAAGCCCCAGCAGCACGCTCGCCACGAGCGCCACTGCGGAAATGACCAAGGTCCAGCCCCAGCCGGCCATAACCTGTGGCAATCGCGTGGCCAACGCCTCCCAATGCCACTGGTAGCGCACGGAGGCGAAGACCGCCCAGGTGACCAGGGACACTCCGGCCAACAAGATGACCGACCAGAGGACCTCACGCCTGTCTGGGAATTGGCCACCGTCCTTCCAGCTCATGGAGTAAATATTCGCGCCTTCCTAACCGGGGGGCCAGCCGAGTTCGCGGCCCGCCAGCAGATGCACGTGCATGTGCGGCACGGACTCACCTGCGTCCCTCCCTTGATTGATCACCAGCCGGAATCCCTTGCTGGTGTCGGAGACGCCAAGCTGTTTCGCGATCTTTCCCGACGCCAGCAGCAGGGCGCCCAGCGTGGCCTGATCACCCGGCTCTGCCTCACCCACGCGCGGGATCACTTTGCGCGGGATGATGAGCACGTGCGTTGGCGCCTGGGGATTGATGTCGTTGATGGCAAAGCAGAGATCATCTTCGTAAATGATCTTTGCGGGAATCTCGCGGGCGATGATTTTTTCAAAGAGGGTCATCAGGGGGGAGGGGGACTACAGTTTCTTGAAGAGCTCCGGCTGCTTCACGTCGCGCGGGATGCGCGTGCCGAGCTGGTGGATTTCGTCGATGAACTCATCCACGTCCTTGAACTCTCGGTAGATGGAAGCAAAGCGCACATACGCAATGTGGTCGATCGCCTCCAGGTGCTGCATGACTTTCACGCCAATCACCTTGGAAGGCACCTCGCGGTAGCCGTCCGCCTCGATCTCGTTGCGGATCAGGTCGGCGGCCTTTTCCAGCGTCTCGATGCCGATGGGCCGCTTACCGCAGGCCTTCTTCATGCTCTCGATAAGCTTGTCCCGGTTCCAAGATTGGCGGGACTGGTTGCTCTTGATAACGCGCAGGTCCTCGTGCTCCACCTGCTCGTAGGTGGTGAAGCGGGCGCCGCAGGTCAGGCATTCCCGGCGGCGGCGAATAGCCTCGCCATCCTTCGCTTCGCGCGAATCAATGACCTTGTCTTCGAGACTGCCGCATTTTGGGCACAGCATGGGAACAGTGGAATCGGCAATGCTGCGCGGAAATTGCCGGAAAGGCAAACCCTTTTCATCCTGGGCGCTGCTCACGCTGGGCGGATTCCGCAGCACTTCTGGAACAATGCTTTGGTAGGATCCAGCAAAAGATGCAGAACCGCAGGGATAAGGGGAGCAATCACCCAAGCCCAGGAGAATGGTAGATCGACGCTTTTCTCGAATGAGAACAGTAAGGTATTCAGAGGCGCACCACCCAGAATAAAAAACAGGAGCAAAGCTTCAATCCAGGTGATACGAATGTGAATGCGATAGGCGAGCCATCCCCAGAGAGCCATGGTGAGGAGCCCCAGCACAATCGTGTAACCGTACGCCACCAGAGATCCAAATTCCTGCGCCGCCGACCAGTCTGCGGCGAGTAGGCCCACTGTGATCGCCAGCCATGCGAAGGCGGCGAAACGTTCCCACCTGGAAAAGGAGCGCCTCAACGTGAACCAGGACCAGAACACCGGCAGCGCGAGGACTCCCATCCAAAAGAAGAATTTAGTTCTCTGGTCTTTCATGGCCCGACAAGGAAACCTTACAGAAAACGGAGCTTCCCGGCAAGTCTCCTTTCGCCATCGCCCAAGGCGGCCCGCAGAAATCCATTGCACGGTGCCTTTTCCTCTTTACCGTCAGCGACGCAGATGACTTCGATCCGCTCCATTGCGATCATTCGAATTATCCAGGGCTTCCGCAGCGCCTGAAGGCGTCGTTTGTGCCGGAAGCCCGTTCCTGACCGACTGCATCATCGTTTGATGATCCCTGATTCCGCGTTGCGGACAGGTCCCTTGTTCACCCTCAGTTTCTCTTTTATTCTTCAATTCATTCATGAGCTTTTCTCTTTACGACACGACGCTGCGCGACGGCACCCAAGGCACGGGCGTCAATTTCACTTCACTGGACAAACTGCGCGTCGCGCATGAACTGGACGCCTTTGGCATCCACTACATCGAAGGCGGCTGGCCGGGGTCCAATCCAAAGGATGTCGAGTTCTTTGAACTCGCCCGGAAGGAGAAGTGGAAGAACGCGAAAATCGCGGCCTTCGGCAGCACGCGCCGCGCGGGCATCGCGGTGCAGGACGATCCGCAGGTGAAGATGCTCTTGGCGGCGAAGACACCGGTGGTCACCTTTTACGGGAAGACCTGGCTGCTCCACGTCACGGAAGTCCTGCGCACCACGCCGGAGGAAAACCGCGCCATGATCCGCGATACGGTGAAGTTCTGCAAAAAGGCCGGGCGCGAGGTGCTCTATGATGCGGAGCATTTCTTTGATGGCTTCCTGGATGAACCCGAGTACGCCCTCTCCACGCTGGAGGCGGCCCTCGAGGGCGGAGCGGACATGCTGGTTCTCTGCGAGACCAATGGCGGACGCCTTCCGCACCAGGTGCATGAGATCGTTTCCAAGGTGCGCGAACGTTTTCCACACGCGAAGCTGGGCATCCACTCCCACGATGATGCAGGCTGCGGCGTCGCGAATGCGCTTGCCGCGGTGCAGGCCGGCGCCGTGCAGGTGCAGGGCACCATCAACGGCTACGGCGAACGCACCGGAAACTGCAACCTCACCACCGTGATCCCGAACCTGCAGCTCAAGATGGGTAAGAAAGTGGTGAAGGACCTCAGCAAGCTCACGGGTCTGTCCAAGTTCGTGGATGACGTGGCGAACCTGCCGCATTTCTCGCGCGCGCCGTTCGTGGGCAGCACCGCGTTCTCCCACAAGGGCGGCACGCACGTGAATGCCGTGCAGAAACTGGCGCGCAGCTATGAGCACATCCAGCCGGAGAGCGTCGGCAACCGGCAGATGGTGCTGGTGAGCGACCTCAGCGGCCAGGACAACATCTTGAAGAAGGCCAAGGAACTTGGCTTCAACCTCAAGCGCGGCGACATGACGCGCAACATCCTGGAATCGGTGAAGCAGCGCGAGAACGAAGGCTACGAGTACGAAGCGGCGGATGCTTCCTTCGAGTTGCTGCTGCGCAAGGAACTCGGGGAATTCCAGGCCAAGATCAAGCTGCTGGATTACCACACCTCGCACCGCACCCATGGCGAGCGCGGCTCTGAACCGTACACAGAAGCGACGGTGAAGATCGAGCTCAATGGCAAACCCATGCATGTCGTGGCCGAGGGGGACGGCCCGGTGAACGCGCTGGACATGGCATTGCGCAAGGCGCTTGCCACCGCCTATCCGCAGCTTCGCAAGGTTTCCCTGTGCGACTACAAGGTGCGCATCCTGGACAGCAAGTCCGGCACCGCGGCCAAGACGCGCGTGCTCATCGAGAGCACGGACGGCAAGGAAAGCTGGGGCACCGTGGGCGTGCACTTTAATATCATCGATGCCTCATGGGAGGCGCTGGTGGACAGCCTGGAATACTATCTGTCGAAGAAGTCCAGGAGTTGACGCTGAAACGTTGACATCAAAATCTCAACGGCAAAGCCGCTCCGTCAAAAGATGGAGCGGCTTTTTCTCTTGGCAGGAGTAACAAAACTTTCACGAAGGAAGCCTTGGCTCCCCGCGTTACACCGAAATGATCACGCGCTTCCTCCGCCTTCCTCTTTTGGCTTCTGTCGCGGTCCTGTTGCTGGCGTCCCTGCTGGCGCAGCAGGCGCCGAACAAGAAACAGCAGAAGAAAGCCGACAAACCAAAAAAGGCGCAGAATGAAAAGCAAAGGGAGGCTGCTCTGGCGGCGGATGAGAAAGCAGCCAAGGCCACCTTTCTGGCCTCCGTGGCTTCGATCGATGAAAAGCTGCAGCGCGATTTCCCGGACCTCTGTTTCGACAAAGGCGGCATGCCATGGGTCTGCTACATCGAAAATGATGGCAAGGCCGACGTGCTGCATTTGGGCAGGGTGGTGGATGGCAAGATTGACCGCGCGGCGGTGATCTCCACACCGGGCGTGCTGCATCATCCAGCGTTGGCCTGCGACGGGGCGGGTGGTCTTTGGTGCCTATGGGGACAGGTGGATGACCGCAATATCATGACACTGCGCGCGCGCTGTTTTGCGGACGGCAAGCTGGGCGAGGAAAGCACGCTAGCCCGTTCGGATGGCAGCGACACTTTTGCGGACGCGGGCACGGACAAGGCGGGCCACGTTTGGGTCGCATGGCAGAGCATGCGTCGTGGTCAGGGCGATATCATGGCGCGCTGGTATGACCCGGCGAAACACACATGGAGCGGCGAGCTTTCCGTGAGCAAGCCTGAGGGAGGCAATTGGGAGCCGCGCCTCGCTTTCGATGACAAGGAGGGCGCATGGATCGCTTACGACAGTTCGCGCAGCGGCGATTTCAATTTGTATCTCGCCCGCGTGTCGCCAGACGGCACGGTGAAGGAAAAGCAACTCACGGATTCCAGCGAATATGAGGCGCGCGCTGCGGTAGCCTGGGATCGCAAGGGCGGCTTGTGGATTGTGGGCGAGCGCGGACGGCGCCAGTGGGGCATGCAGCAGCGCGGCCATGAGACGGACACTGGTTTCAATGGTCACAAACGGCTCATCGTGGGACGCTATGACATTGCGAAGGACAGCTTCACGGAACTGCCCGTCTATGACAATGGCCGTCCCGCGCCGATTCCCATGCCCTCGCCCGGCTTCAACGTGAATGTTCCCTCCGTGAACGTGGACGACAAAGGGAATCCTTGGATCGCCTACCGCGTCTGCAACAGCATCAACTGGCGCGTGGCCCTTTTGAAATACGATGCCGCGAAAGGGCAGTGGAATGAGCCGGTGGAGGTACCCTCCAGCACCATGGGCCAGGACCGGCGCAACGAGCTGACGCGCGCCGCGGACGGCTCGCTCTGGCTTTGCTGGCCTTCGGATCGTCGTGTGATGAAGGACTGTGGCATCAGCGGCGTCTATGTCGCCAAGGTGGACACGGAAGCGGCGCTGGCACTCGTGCCGAAGGATGACGCGCTGACCGTGAATCATCTACCGGATCCGGAACCCTACATGATCGAGCCTCCCAAGGACCGCCCGCGTGAGGAGCATCATGTGTGGAAGATCGGCGGCAAAACGTATCGTCTCGTCTTCGGCGACCTGCACCGGCACACGGACATCTCGAACTGCCGCACGGGCGGCGACGGCTGCATTGTGGAGCACTTTCGCTACGCGTATGACATGGCGGCGCTCGACTTCATGGGCACGTCCGACCACACCGACGTGGGCAAGAAGATGGATCCCTATGAATGGTGGCACACCCAGCGCATGGTGGACGTTTTCTACGCGCCGGGGAAGTTCAATTCCCTCTACGCCTACGAGCGCGAGCAGAGTTACCCTTGGGGACACCGCAATGTGATCTTTGCGCAGCGCGGCGGGCCGGTCGTGTACATCAAGCGCGCCTTGTACAAGGACTCTCCCTGGCAGGAGGCGTTGCCGGTGAACTCTGGGCTCATGGAGATCACGCCGCAGGAGTTGTGGGACGTTTTGGATCGCTATGGCAAACCGGTGGCGCTCATCAGCCACACCGGCGCCACGGGCATGGGCACGGACTGGGACAAGTATGACGGCAACATCGACTACCGCCTGGAGAACACGGTGGAAATCTACCAGGGCGCACGTGTGAGTTACGAAGGACGCGGCACGCCGCAGCCCACCACCGGCCTGCGCGTCGGGCAGAAATACACGGCGGACACCGCCAGCAAGGCCGAGATCCCGGCGCCGCCCGCGGCCATCGAGGACTTCGGCGAGCAGCGCAACAACGGTCTCTACCAGCATGCGCTGGCAGATGGATTTAAGCTCGGCGTGTTTGCGGATTCCGACCACATCTCCCAGCACTGTTCCTTCGGCGGCGTGTACGTGGAGGACTTCACGCGCGAAGGCATCATCGAGGCCTTCCGCGCGCGGCGCAGCATCGCGGCCACGTGCAAGATCTTCGTGGAGTTCGGCGCCTCCGGCCATCCGATGGGCACCATCTTTGAATCCAAGGAGAACCCGCAGCTTCAGTTCGCGGTGGACGGCATGGCGCCGCTCAAGCGCCTTACGATCGTGCGCAACGAGACGGATTGGAAAGTCATCGAGCCAAAGGGCGGCGAGATGAAGATGGAATCCTCCGTCACCGATGACGCCCCCAATGATGGCGACAACCGCTACTATCTCCGCGTGGAGCAAACCGATGGCAGCATGGCCTGGTCCTCACCGGTGTGGGTGACGGTGCACAAGTAGCGCCATTTCGGATTGCGCATTTCGGATTGCGGATTGAGCATCAGGCCATGAAGCGCGTCCTTCTTGGTCTTGCCGTATTGGGTCTTGCCTTGGCCCAGGCCACGGACAAGCCGTTCGGCATCCACGTGGTGGATGAGGCCACGGGTCGCGGCATTCCATTGATCGAACTGCGCACGGTGAATGATATCCGCAGCGTGACGGACAACTCCGGCTGGATCGCCTTCAACGAACCCGGACTGATGGATCGCGAGGTTTGGTTTTACCTAAGCCTGAGCCCCGGCTACACCAAGGAAAAGGACGGCTTCGGTTTCACCGGCGTGCGGCTCACGCCAAGGAGCGGGGAAACGACCACGGTGAAGTTGACGCGCACCAACATCGCGGAACGCATCGGACGCACCACGGGGCAGGGATTGTTTCGCGAATCGGAATTGCTCGGCCTGCCGCATGCGCTGCCAAATCTCAATCCCGCGGGCGTCATGGGCCAGGATTCGGTGCAGGCCACCGTGTATCAGGGAAAGATCTTCTGGCTCTGGGGAGATACGAATGTGCCGCAATATCCGCTGGGCAATTTCCAGACCACTTGCGCGCTCACGCCGCTGGACGTGAAGCCGGAGGAGGGCATCGCATTTGAGTATTTCATGGACAAGGAGAAGCCCCGGCAGCTTCGGCACATGATGCCGCTCAAGGAGCAAGGTGCGGTTTGGCTCTTCGGATTGCTGACGGTCAAAGATGAACAGGGCAAGGAAGCGCTCGTTGCCCACTACGGGCGACACAAGTCTTTGACCAGGCCCTTGGAACAGGGCATTGCGCGCTTCAATGACGAGCACGGCGTTTTCGAAACGGCGGTACCGCTCGACAAGACGGAGACTTGGCGTTTCCCCAATTCAAATGCACTGCGGGTCACCAACGACGAGGGCGACTTTTTCTATTTCGCCGACCCCATGTGCAACATTCGCGTGAAGGCCACGCTGCATGATGTCCTGACGCCGGCGAGTTACGAGGCCCTGAGCTTCGATGAAGACGCCAAGGAGTGGCGCTGGCAGTGTGAGCGACCACCGACATCCCAGGGCGAAGAACGCGTGCTGCTGCAAAGCAAACGCATGCCCGCGGAAATGGCGCGTTTTCAATTGAAGGACGCTGCCACCGGCAAGCCGGTGAGCCTCCATAACGCGAGCATTGAGTGGAACGCGTGGCGGAAAAAATTTGTGCTTATTGGCCTGCAAAACGGCACGCGCGATGATCCGTCCCCGCTGGGCGAGGTTTGGTATGCGGAGGCGGAGGCGCCTTCCGGTCCTTGGGGAAAGGCGCTGAAAGTGGTGAGCCATCCGCGCTACTCCTATTACAACCCCGTGCATCATGCCTTTCTGGACGCCGAGGGTGGCCGGGTCATCTACTTCCAAGGCACCTATTCGCTGGAGTTCTCCGGCAACCCCCTTGCCCCGGCGCGTTATGACTATAACCAGTTGATGTACAGGTTGGATCTGGCGGATCCGCGGCTGGAAGTGCTGAGGTGAAAATGGGCGTTTTCGGGGTGGTTGGTGGATTCCCGCGGAAAATCTCTCGCTATTCCTTGTCCCGCGCACTATAATTACCATAATGCGCCCCCTTTTCGTTGGATCGCTGTCCCTTTCGCTGGTGGTCATGACCGCGGCGCTTTGCAATCAAACTTGGTTGGAGGACAGCCAGCGGTGGATTCATCGCCTGACCGGTGGCGCCGAGGCGCAGTTCAAGACGGCTGAGACCGAATCCCAGCTCATGGCGGTCATCCAGTCCTGCCGCCACGAGGACAGCCGGAAAATGCTCCAGGGAGACGTGGAGCTGCACAATTGGCTCACGAACCGGCTGGAGAATGTTGGCCAGGTCGATTTGCAGGAACTGGCGAATGAGATCCAGGAATCCTGTCCGCGTTACATGAAGCTGTCTTCCACAGCGATGCAGAGTTCCACCATCGCGGGCCTCTACCAGCAGGTCACCCAGTGGAATGAACTGGATGACAAGGATTTCACCCACGTGGCGGTGGTGGCACGGCTGCGTCCGGCGGGGCTGGGCTATGAGGCAATCGTTTTCGCCGGACAGCGGTTGGGCGATCTTGTTCCGGAGTTGATCGGCCATGGTCGGGACCAATTCTTCAGTGTCTGCCCGTTGTGCGGAAACGGCCAGACAGGGATGGTATTGACCCGCAAGCGCACCGTCTTCCTGGAGTGCCCGGACTGCCACCATGTGTATGCGGTGGTCGCGGTGGATACGCACGGTACTTTCCACTACGTAAGCCAGTATCTGAAAGGCTATGCGCCGAACGTGCATTTCCCGGCGAAGAAGAAGCTCAGCCGGCTCGCGGAAATGGCGCGCATCTGGGATGAGGTGATTCACACCGTGGAGTATGTGCCGGACTCCGCGGACGGCGTGGAGGACAACGATGCGTGGCAGTTCGCCCACGAGACGGAGCGCCTCGGCACGGGAGATTGTGAAGATTCATCTATCTACCTGGCGGACTGGCTTGCTTCGCGTGGCTTTGAAGTGCGGGTGGCGCTGGGCCGCTATGGAGAGAAGGGAGGCCATGCCTGGGTGGTGGTGCGGCTGGAGGGAAACTGCTATCTGCTGGAAGCCACCGATTCGCATGCCAATGTCTCCCATCCCCCCATGGTGGCGGAAACGAGCAAGCTCTACGTGCCGGATGCGTTGTTCGACCGGGAGGCAACTTATGTGCGCCGCTTTCCAACCACGGTTTGGAGTGGCGACTACTTTGCTCCGGACCAGTGGACCCGCGTGGAACCGCCCGGCGTCAAGTCTGCGGAGCCCGTTGCCACGCGCGTCAACGGGACGACGAACGCCATGGCAAAGAGCCCAGCAGCCGCGCCATCGCAGCATTGATACGGGCGAACTGCGGGGTGGGGGCGGTGATTTCAGCAGCGGTCTGCACAAAGGAGCCCGGCGTCAGATCAGCGGCGCAATGTTCCGTCATGGCCTTGGCCGATTCCTCCGTCGTTTCGAGATGAAACTGCAAGGCCAGCACCCGGACGCCCATTGCAAAGGCCTGGTGCGCGCAGGCTGCGCTCCGTGAGAGAAGGCTGGCCCCCGCCGGGATGGAAAAGGTTTCCCCATGCCAGTGGAAGACACGCTCATGATGCGGAAGCACGCCGCCCAGAGGATGAGCCGCTGCGTCAGGCGTCCGTTCGATGGGGAACCAGCCAATCTCGCGCTCCGGATTTCGCGTCACCTCGCCGCCGAGGACTTCCGCGATCAACTGCGCGCCAAGGCAGATGCCGAGCACGACCTTGCCATGGGCAATGGCCTGCCGGATCGCCTCCTTTTCTGCACGGAGCCACGGATGGTCGGTTTCGTCATGAACGCTCATGGGACCGCCCATGATGATGAGTCCATCAAAACTCTCCGTCGACGGCGGCAGTTCGCCATTCCAGAAAGCCGTGCGGGAGATTTGCGCTCCCTGCTGCTCGAGCCACGGGCCAATGCTTCCCAATCCCTCAAACGGCACGTGCTGAAACCAGTGAATGCGGAGATTTTGCATGGAATTCAACGAGATCGTTGCTTTGAATGATGTCGATTTGTTGAGTCAGGCTCATCTCCGATCGAGAGGCGGCGGTTCGCCGATGATCACGGCCTCGACGCGATAGCCATCTGGATCGATGACGAAGGCCGCGAAGTAGTCTGGCCCGTATTCAGTATGCAACCCGGCTCCGCCATTGTCCGTGCCGCCGTGAGCAAGCGCTGCCTCGTGAAAACGCAAGACCGCCTCCCGCGATGGTGCTGCGAAAGCAACGTGAAATCCATCACCGGGCGCCCCAGTGTTTTGCGCACGGAGTTTGAGTGCGAAGACGTCTTCCCCATCCTTCACTCCGTAGCCAACGAAGGTCGCATCTTCCCAGACGCGGCGATATCCGAGCGTGGCGAGCGTCGCATCGTAAAATGCGGCAGACCGAGTGAGATCAGCCACAGCGAAGGAAAGATGATGAAGCAGCGGGAGAAGGGCCACATCCGCACTTTACACTTTTGACTTATCGTTGAAACGACAATCAACAGGGGTCACGTCAGACAGCGTGGCTGGTGTTCGTGATATCGAAGCAGGTGATTTCCGGAGGACAGAACAGGCGCACGTCCACGTGCACAGTTCCAATGCCGCGGGTCACGTAGAGCTTGATGCCGTCCACATCGTAGAATCCCGCCTCGTACTTGTGTCCCCAGCGAGGCAGGCGCAGCGCGCCGATGCCGGGCAGGCAAACCTGTCCGCCATGCGTGTGGCCGGAAAGTTGGAGGGCGATGCGCTTCGCGTCCGGGCGCAGTTGGCCGATGTAATCCGGCTCGTGCATGAGGGTGATGATGCGGTCATCCGCCTTCAGGCCATGGGAGGCGTCTGACCAGCGGGGATCGCCGCCCCAGACACTGGCGAGTCCGGCCACAATGAGGTCGCCCCCCGCGCAGGGAACGCGGGTGTGCTGGTTCATGAGCGGGACAATGCCCGTTTTGTCCAGGCACTTGATGACGTACCGCGGATCCTCCCAGTGATCATGATTGCCCAGGCAGGCGTAGATGCCGGAGCGCTGTTCCAGTTTGGAAAGGATTTCCGCCAGCTCGTCCACGCGTGCCACGG
>Ga0265327_10003039_pt1 | contig 16619 bp, 15 predicted proteins | sample 41621metaG_FD_202089 | JGI IMG/M metagenome (GOLD analysis project Ga0265327, IMG submission 202089) | Rhizosphere microbial communities from Carex aquatilis grown in University of Washington, Seatle, WA, United States - 4-16-21 metaG | ecosystem: Host-associated > Plants > Roots > Rhizosphere... | reverse complement strand
GCAGATCGAAGAAATTGAAAATGTCTTTTGGGAAGATTTGATGCCGGAATGTATCTGGCAGATTCGGTTTAAAGGCTTTGGACCGCTGACGGTCGGAATTGATTCGCACGGGGGCAATTTGCAAATGGATGTGCAAGCACAAGCGAATCATAAAGCAGCCGAGATCATGAAGAAAATGGGGCTCGCTTGAATTTATGACGACCGTTGACGCATCTAACCAGACGAGCGCGCCGTTCAAGCGCCGGTTTCAAAGTTATCGCGGCACGTGGGCCTGGCTGACGCAACGCATCAGCGCGGTTTGTTTGTTTTTGCTGATTCCGGTGAAAATTTATACGGGCTGGGCGGCGAAGGATAAGGTGCCGTATCCCGAATTTCTTGGGTCGCCGAAGGCAACGCACTTGAGCGGCGGGCTCGATATAGCGTTGTTATTGTTTTTCCTCATTCACGGGTTTTACGGACTGCGGGTCATCTTGATTGATCTCGGCGTGATTCGTGAAGATTCGTTTTTCTGGCGCACGCTTATTTTGGCGCTGGGGATTTTTGGGTTCACGGTCTGGTACGTTTACGTGCACGGTTACGCCGGCGCGTAGGGCGTGAACAATTTCCGCTTTGCAGTTCGCACTTTAAAATTAAACTAGTGCGATGCTGATCAATTTCACAAAGATGAACGGGGCGGGAAACGATTTTGTGCTCATCGACAATCGTGAACGCAAAATCAAGCTTACTCCCGAGGATGCTGTTCGCATTTGCGACCGACATCGCGGCATCGGGGCTGACGGCGTCATGCTATTGGTGCCGGCTTCGGGCAAAGCCGATTGGGCCTGGGACTTTTACAACGCCGACGGAAGTGAAGCGGAGATGTGCGGCAATGGCGCGCGGTGTTTTGCGCGCTACGTGGCGCGAACGGCTGACGTGAAGGATGGTTTCAAGTTCGAAACGAAGGCGGGCATCATCACGGCGAAACTTCACGGTGATCGCGTGACGATTAATCTGACTTCCCCTCAGGATTTGCGGCTGAAAGAGCTGGTTCCGCTGAGCGTCGGCAAAACCGAAATTCATTCGCTCAACACCGGCGTTCCACATGCGGTCGTTTTTGTGCCGGACGCCGACAAGGCGATGGTGACCACGCTTGGCCCAGAGATACGACGGCATCAGCATTTCGCGCCACGCGGCACGAACGTAAATTTTGTCCAACTCAAAGGGGGAAACACGATTCGCGTCCGCACTTACGAGCGCGGGGTGGAAGGCGAGACGTTAGCGTGCGGCACGGGAGTATCGGCTTCGGCAATGATCTCGGCGCGGTTGTATAAGCTTAAATCGCCTGTGCAAGTACACGTGCAAGGCGGCGATGTGCTGGAGGTAGGATTCGAAGAGAACCGAGGCGGGTTTGAGAACGTAACACTGACCGGCCCTGCTGATTTCGTGTTCGACGGACAGTTTCGCCTTTAACATTGCCCGGCTGGTGTAGTCGCCGACATACTTTACACATCTTATGTTGCTGGAAAATCTCTCGTGGCCAGAGGTGCGCAAACTTAAAGTGGCCAACAAAATCGTCTTGTTTCCCCTGGGCTCGTTCGAGCAGCACGGCCATCATATGCCGTTGACGACAGATACGGATATCGTCACGGGCATCGCGCGTCGGCTTGAACAAAAACGACCGGAGAAGATTTTGTGCCTGCCGACACTTTGGCCGGGGCACTCGACCCACCACCTGGCTTTTCCCGGAACATTGAGCGTTTCGCAGATGCCGTACATCAATCTGGTTTGTGAGATGTGCCGGTCGATTGTTAAGATGGGCGCGAAGAAGGTTTTCCTGCTCAATGGGCATGGTGGAAATGACATTCCTGTTCGTGCGGCGTTGCGCGAGTTGAAGACGGAATTTCCAAAAGTGCAGTTTGTGTTTGCGTCGTATTGGTCGCTGGCGGCGGGGACGATCAAGAAGGTGCGCGAATCGGAAATGGGCGGGCTCGGGCACGCCTGCGAAATGGAAGCCTCGGTCATGCTCTATCTGCATCCGGAAAAGGTGAACATGAAGAAGGCACGTCGAGATGGCCGCCGCAAGAATCAGGACCATTATCGCCAAGGTGACATGATGATGTCGCGCCCGGTTTATTTCGTGAACGAGTTCGACGAAATTTCTGAAACTGGCACGGTCGGCTTTCCCGATCTCGCGACCGCAGAAAAAGGCAAGCGCTTCCTCAACGGTATCGTTGATGAAGTGCTCGAATTTGTGGACGACTTCGCAAAGTGGTGAGCTTACGCGATCGCTAATGCGAAGTGCGCATTAGGGTTCCCCGCCGTTTCGACAAGCGAAACTTCCGGTTGCGTCGCCACCGCTGTGGTTTCAGCCTCGGACTTTCCCAGCGCAGCAGCGCGCAGTTTTTGGAAATCATAATCACAAAGGTCACCGATGTGATCCATCGTCACGTCGGCTGGAGGATACTTCGCGAGAGCCTTTTCGTCCTGCGCGTAATGTCCTTGGCGGACGAAAACCGTCGTCACTCCGCCGCCCCAAATCTTTTTCACAGCGTCAAGAATGCGCAATTTGTCATCGACCAAAACATAGTGGTCGGCGGGATAACGGCTCTCGACATCGTCGAGTTCGTGTTCTTTATGCAGATAAATGAGGACGTTGTCGTGAACGGCGTGGCCAAGGCCCGATCGGTCGATTTTACGAGGCTGAAAGACAACGTCGCCGTCGCTGAGGATCACACAAGGCCCCCACTGCTGAAGATGTTCAATGGCGTCGATGGCGCGCGGAAATACGCGATTTGAAAATGGATATTTCATCATGAATTTCGACATGAGGAGAAAACGGGGATCACGTGGATTTTCGGCGCGATAACGCTGCAATGCGCCGAGGTAATCAGCGTAGCCAAGCTCGTTGCGGAGCTGCTCGTAAATCGTCCAGTAACGTTTCTGGCGTTCCTCGCCGAATTCGCGGAATAAGAATTTGCGGAGGTCATCCGTAACGCGGTCGTTGTTCAACAAAGTATTGTCGACATCCAACAGGAAGACGACGCGGTGAGTCTTCGCATTATGTGTTTTCTTGATTCGTTCTTGAGAAAATGGTGCGGACATATCGTTTTCCCAAGCCTCCGCGACTGAGGCTAATAGTTCAACGGGGGTTTTCCTGATTAGCGCTTACTTGCTACCTCAACGAATCGGGTCGGGCATATTTCCGTCGAGGTGAGAGGAGGTTCTCGCGCGCATCCAAAACCAGTCCGCGTAGTCGTCGTCATCCGCAACGCGTGTTCCCCAGCCGACTTTTTGTTTCCGATATTTCCACTGATGAGTTTCTGAATGGCCGTCGGCAAATGCGAATCCGCAACCAAAATTGTGATAAGTGCCGGGAACATCGTACCAAATCGGACGTGCCATACCGAAAGCGAACGCCGCATCGTTCAAGTCCGTCGCGTCTTCGTCCATCAAAACCCAAAGCATCGCCGGGCCAGGCGCGCTGATGTTCGAAAATTTTCCATAGGTCGTCCACGGCCCGCTGCGTTTGTTGCCGTGCGCGTTATCCAACCACGGTCCGTTGACAGGCAGGTACGGTTTGTCGCCGTGTTGGCCCCATTCGATCTCGAAGGCCTCGCAGATTGTGCCGCAGGCCTGATTCATCGAAAACGTGCGCGCCGATGGAACCGTATGTCCGATCAACGCGGCATTGGTACCTTGATACAAACCAGCGCGCTTGTCAGTCGGGCAGCGAAAAACCAAAACATTGTTGGCGACGTAATGAATGAGCAGGCTGCGAGTAGGGTCGGCTATGATATCTGGATTAAATTCTTCTTTACCGCCCTGGCCGGCTTTGCCGCCGCACCAGTTATGGCCGGGAACAATATTCGCGTCGTCAGGATTGGGCGGGAAAAGATCGCGATAGTCGGACGAATACATCGTCAACGCGGTCATGAGTTGATGGCCGTTATTGACACACGAAATACCTTCAGCCTTTCTCTTTCCGCGTGAAAGTGTGGGCAATAAAAGCGCGGCCAGAATCCCAATGATCCCAATCACCACCAGCATTTCAATTAAGGTGAACGCATGCCGCCGCCGCATTCGCGCAGGCTACTGCGTCACCACAATATTGTCACGCGCCGGCCAACGCGCCCTTCACCGCGTTGTGAAGTTTTGGTGCGTCAAGTTTCTCGATCATCTTACGCAATTTGGTCAGAGCCATTTCCTGAATCTGACGGATGCGCTCGCGAGTGACGCCAAATCGTTTTCCGATTTCTTCCAGGGTCTCTTCGCGTTCGCCATTTAAATTGAAACGAAGTTTCAAAATGGTGGCCTCGCGATCGTCAAGGTTGTTCAGCATGTCGCGAACGAGGTTGGTGTTGGTCTTTTCTTCCAATTCTTCGTACGGCGTATCGGCGCGTTCGTCTTCGACTACGTCGGAGATGCGATTGGAATCCTCGTCGCCGAGCGACGCGTCGAGAGACGTGGGCGTCACGGCTGCGGCGCGATACTGCGTCACCCGGCGTTGCGAAATCCCAAGTTCTTCAGCGATTTCGTCATCGGTAGGCTCGCGTCCGAAAATTTCCTGTAATTTCAACGCCGCTCGACGAATGTGAGCGACTTTGTCGACGACATGGACCGGTAGTCGGATGGTTTTCGATTGGTTGGCCAACGCGCGTTTGATGGATTGCTTGATCCACCACGCACCGTATGTGGAAAACTTTGCGCCCTTCGCCGGATCGAATCGTTCGACTGCTTTCATCAAACCGATATTCCCTTCGTTAATGAGATCGAGCAACGGCATGCCATAGTTTTCGTAATCGCGCGCGATTTTTACCACGAGGCGCAGATTTGCTTTGATCATTTGCTCGCGCGCTTTTTTGTCGCTCTTCTTGATCCGTTTGGCGAGGTCAACTTCTTCTTGAATCGTCAGCAATGGTGTCCGCGCGATTTCGCGGAGGTAAAGATTTAGCGCAGAGTTCCCATCATAACGCTGACGCTCGACTTCCGGTTCTGGAGTGTGCGGAGTTTCGTGATGCAGTTGCTGGGGAAGCATGCGATCGTTCAATTGCGGTTCGCTCTCTGGAGTTTCTGCGGGCGCACGTTCGCGCAGACTGACGGATGTAACTGGCTCCAGAATTTTCGGCTGGGCGCGTCGTCCGTGTAGAGGTGCGACGTGATGGCTTCGTGTGCTGGTTGACGAATGATTCCGCCGAGCGTGTAACGCTTTAGCTCGGGGGCGTCTGCTGCGTTTTGTGTAATGAGCGCTCTTGTGTGAGCGCAGCCGCTTCTTTGCCCCGGTTTTGGGGCTGGAAATAGTCGATAGCATTGCGTTTCCTCCTGAAATTTAGTTGGAGGGAAATCCTCCCGCGCATCAAACCCCTCCAACAAGATAATTTACCCGTACCGGCGGACTTTTGCTGAAGAAATATTTTTATCAGGCGATAGGGACGGTCGGGGAAATCACCATCAGGTGACGTTCAACGTTTTGGTCTGCAAGCCGTTATAAGCGCATCAACCAACTGGTCCGGCGTCCATTCATTTCCTTCGAAAATCTTTTGTAGACGGCCATTTGCATCGATTACCGCAGTACGCAGATTGTGGCTAATAGTCGTGCCATCATGCCAATAGCGTTCGTCGAACACTTCGCAAAGTTCAGTAATTTCGGTATCGGTACCGGTCAAAAACTGCCAGTGCTCGTGTTGGTAATGTTGCGCCTGGGCGTATTGAAAAAGCTTGGAAGGCGTATCGTGTTCCGAGTCGAAGCTGACGCTGAGCAACTGCCAGTTTTGGGGCGCGTCTTTGCGGGCCAGGATTTTCTTTTCAACCTCGCCAAAGTTGCTGGTCATGCGCGGGCAGAAGGTTGGGAATGGGCAACTCGTGAAAAAAAAAGTAATTGCAAAAGCTTTTCCTTTGAGGTCAGCAAGGCTGACGGCCTGTCCGAGTTCGTTGGTAAGATGAAAATCCGGCATGCGCTCGCCGGGGTCAAGCGGCTCGATTGCGCGCACGACTTGAATGCTGGAACGCGATGGCATTTCATCCGGCGACGAACCCAACTTTACGATGTGCTCGATCCAACCTTCATTCGTTGTCACGACCATGTGGAAGGAAATCTTGTCGCCGGATTTGAGGCCGCGCAGTTCGTTCGTGTTCTTTACGTCAAACGGCATGGTCATGGCTTCCATGTAGCCGGGAATTTTTTCGTGCTGAACGGTGACAGTTTTTTCGGTGGGTTTCACTTCTTTGACCGTGCCCCGGACGGAAAAAACTTTGGGCGACTCAGCGGGTCGCTTGTCGCAAGCGCAAAAAGCCAACGCGACAAACACGAATATGGCCAACAGCGTTCGCCAGCGCTGGATCATTTCCCCAAAACCTTTTTCAGCGAATTGACGCATCGCGCGTTCTCCTCGGGCGTGCCGATCGAAATGCGGATCCATTCCGGCAATTTGTAACCGCCCATTGGCCGTACAATAACACCCTGCTTTTGCAATTGTTCAAATACGCGCTGGCCGTCGCCGACACGCACGAGGACGAAATTTGCAAAGGTCGGAACCGTTTCGAGCCCCATCGCTGCGAGTTCTTTTTCGATGAATTTCTTGCCATCGAAATTATTCTCACACGTTCTGCGAACGTGGTCGAGGTCGTCCAACGCCGCCAAACCACCAGCCTGGGCGAGTGAGTTGATGTTGAATGGCTGACGAATTTTTTCCAAAGCGGTGATAAAATCCGGATGAGCGATGCCGTATCCCACACGTGTGCCGGCAAGACCGTAAATTTTCGAAAACGTGCGCATGAGAATCAGATTCTGTTTCTCACCCCGTTTGATCGTCGGGATCAAGTCGAGCGGCTTCTCGAGGAATTCGATGTAAGCCTCGTCCATGACGAGAACCGCTTGTGCGGGAACACCGTTTACGAGTTCCATTACCTCTTCATTCGAAGCAAGCGTGCCGGTCGGATTGTTCGGGTTCGCGACGAAAACGGCTTTCGTACGCGGGGTGATGGCTTTGAGCATCGCACGCAGATCGTGCCCGTATTTTTTTGCTGGAACGCTAATCACGTTCGCACCAAGCATCTTTGCGACAATAGGGTAAATCGCGAAGCAATATTCCGAGACTACAATGTCGTCGCCAGGCCCAAGCAAGGCGTGACCGAGGAACTCGATGATCTCGTTCGAGCCGTTGCCCAAAACTATGTTAGCCGGTTCGACGCCGAGTTTCGCCGCGAGCTTTTGCTTGAAGTAAAAAGCGTTGCCGTCCGGATAGAGATGTAATTGTTTGGCTGCCTCTTGAATGGCGGCGAGCGCTTTGGGAGATGGCCCGAACGGATTCTCGTTCGACGCGAGCTTGATGATTTGTTTCGCGGGAATGCCTAACTCGCGCGCGACTTCTTCGATCGGTCGGCCTGGTTGATAAACGGGCAGAGTTTCAAGCGTCGGATTTAGTTTGAAGGAGAGTTTCATGGGAAGGGTGCCGATCATCGGCTTGCGATTACAATGCGTCGAGGATGCGATTCACGTCAACATGCGCCGCGATAATGTCGCGAATGACGGCGATTTTCTCCGTATCAGCGGGGCGCGTTTTCACGATGAGGTTATGGACTTTGAAGGCAACTTCGTAGCTGTTCTCGCGCGCCAACAAAACCGGAAACGGCAATTTATCAATGACTTTTAGAACGCTGTTACTTGGCCGGAAGCCCCCCGTCAGCACAATGCCCGCAAGGCTCTCTGCGGGCTTCGTCTTAGTGGACGCGGCGGCCATGACGATATCTTCGCGGTCGCCCGGCGTAATTACCAACACGCCTGGTTTAAAGAAATCGACCGCGTTTTGGGGACTCATCGCGCCGATGATGACGTGTTCCAAAACATTGTGGATACCGGCCCCGTTAAGGATTTCGGCTTTTAGTTCGTCACGAATGGAATCGACCGTCGGGTTAGACAAAATACTGCGGTGGGGCACGACACCGAGTAAATCAAGGCCTTTGCGCTTCAAACCGCGGCGCGCGAACTCACTGACAAACTCAAGTTTATCGGGAAGGACCTTGTTCAAAATGACGCCGATGATCGGAACGCCCTCTTTCTCGAATAATGCCTGGTTCAGGGAAACTTCATCGATCGGTTTTCCAATCCCACCCTGGCTGACGATGATCACTTTCGCTCCGAGCAGCTTTGCGACTTGCGCGTTTGAAAGATCAAAGACAGAGCCGACGCCGGCGTGCCCCGAGCCTTCGCAAAGCACGAAATCTTTTTCCCAAGCGACGCGATCGAATGCCTTTTGGATCTTCTTCGCAAGAAAATCGCTCGCTGACGATTGTAAATATTTACGGGTAAAGTCGGGCTCCACCGCAATCGGGCTCATGTCGACGAGTGGGCAATTGAGGCGATACACGCGGTCCATCAACACTGTGTCTTCGTCGATCTTTTGTTCCTCGATTTCGACAAAGCGCTGTCCGACCGGCTTAATGTAGCCAACGCGCGGATAAATTTTCTGGATCGCCGCCAGCAAACCGAGCGACGTGGTCGTCTTTCCGTCATTTTGCCGCGTCGCGGCGATGAAGACTCGAGGCGTTGAAACGTTCATTTTGCCGAGCCTTCGCCGGGGAGATTCTGGCCGGCGCCTGGATATAAATCGTTGTATTCAATGGACTGCAATCCGACGATGGCCGCAACACCGAGGATATCGTGCGCGCTGGAACCGCGCGAAACATCCGCCGCCGGGCGGTCCAAACCGAGTAGTATTTGGCCGTAGGCATGCGCCTTGGCGAGATGCTGAATCAATTTACTGCCAATGTTGCCTGCGTTCAGGTCCGGAAAAATTAAAACATTTGCGCGCCCGGCCACGGGACTATCCGGCAACTTGCGGATCGCAATTTCCGGCACGAGCGCGGCGTCGACTTGTAGTTCGCCGTCGAAATCTGCATCGAGCATTTTTTCGCCGGCAAGTTTTTCGGCGAGCGCTGTCGCGGCTTTTACTTTTCCAATCGATGAATGTGTTGCGCTGCCTTTGGTCGAATACGACAGCAGCGCGACGCGCGGACGCGTTCCCAAAAGTTTTCGTGCCAATTGCGCCGTCGAAACGGCAATGTCAGCCAGTTGTTCGACGGTCGGTTCCGGAATAACGCCGCAATCGCCCATCATCAATACACCGCTCTCGCCAAAGCGAGTATCTTCCACTTCCATCACCATGCAACTGGATGCTGTTGTCGCCTGCGGCGCAACTTTGATGATCTGGAATAACGGGCGCAGCACGCTCCCGGAACTTTGGTTGGTTCCCGAAATCAATCCATCGCACTGGTGCATCGCGACCATCATCGCGCCGTAATAGTTCGGCAACAGCATGGCCTCGCGCGCTTCCTTTTCCTGGATGCCCTTGCTGCGACGAAGCAGTTCAAAACGTTTTACGAATGCCGGCAAATCTTCGCTTTCCGCGGGATTAATAATGCGCACGCCTTCGAGCGAGACGTTGAGTTGCGCGGCCGCCTCTTTCACTTTTGTGCGGTCGCCCAAAAGGATCGGCACGCCCAGCCGCAAGGAATAAAATTGCCGGGCCGCCTGCAAAACGCGCGGCTCGGTGCCTTCGGGGAACACGACGCGCTTAGGATGGCGCTGCAGTTTTTCAATGATCCCTCCAATAAATCGCATGCCGTGTTTTACCGGCGAATGCCCCAAACTTCAAGCCGTGCCGCTCCAGAAGCTCGTGTTTGCGCTTTAATCCAAAACCCCGTGCGACTACCCTGACCCCTTATGGCTCGCCCTCAAGCGCGCTCGACAAAGCCACAACCACAAGTAAAACCGGGCATTTCACTGCTTCCGGCTCTGCTGGCGCTTGCGATTACCTTCATTGCGTTTGTCCCATCGTTGTCGAATGGCTTCGTGAATTGGGATGACAACATCAATATTTACGAGAACAAGGCGATTGAGTCGCTCGATTGGGCACATGTTAAATCCATTTTCACCAGCACCGTCATTGGCGGCTACAATCCACTGACGATCTTGACGTTTGCCGTCGAAAAACATTTCGTTGGTTTCAGCCCCCGCCTGTATCACGTCGATAACCTGATCCTGCACCTTATGTGCGTGCTGCTCGCATTCCTGTTTTTGCGCATGCTAAAGGTCAGCACGTGGGCGGCGATTTTCGGAGCGTTGCTCTTTGGTGTTCATCCGATGCGCGTTGAATCGGTCGCGTGGGCGACCGAACGCAAAGACGTTCTTTACGCAGCGTTTTACCTGGGCGCCCTCGTGGCCTATGTCCGATATATTCAGAGCAACTTCGCGAAGAAATATTATGTAATCGCGATGGCATTATTCGCATTTTCACTGTTCGCGAAAATCCAAGCCGTCGCATTGCCACTATCCTTTCTCGCGCTTGACTATTATTTCAAGCGCCCGTTGAAGCTGAAACTTTTGCTCGAGAAAGCGCCGTTTTTCCTAATGTCATTAGCCGTCGGATGTATCGGCGTGTTCCTGCTATCGAAATCCGAAACGCTCAAGGACGACAGCGGCTTCGGCTTGGTCGGCCACCTCCTCGTCGGCGCTTACTCTTATTGCGTTTACCTGATCAAGGTCGTTGTCCCATACGTGCTGTGTCCGATTTACCCGTACCCGGCGAAACTTTCCCCGCTGTTTTACGTCGCGCCACTTGGCATCGCCGCGATTTGTTGCTGGCTCTTTTGGCTATTCCGCCGAGGCAATCGCGCGATCATTTTTGGATTCGCATTCTTTACGGTGAATATCGTTTTCGTGCTGCAGATTCTTGGCGCGGGCCAGGGCTTTATTGCCGACCGGTTCCCTTACGTCGCGTATCTCGGATTCTTTTTTCTCGCTGCGAAATATTTCGACGCGCTCGTGGCGCAGAAGGATTGGCGAGGTTTCGCTCAGTGCGCCGCTGCGGTAGCTGTCGTGATTTTTGCTGTCGTGACGTGGAAACAATGCGCGATTTGGCAAGACGGCAATACGCTTTGGACCTTCGTTGTGCGCAAATATCCCGATGACCCATTTGCCTACGGACAACGCGGTTTTTATTTGCGCTCCCAGGCCGCGAGATCAAATGGCGATCAAGCCAGACGTTTCTACGCTGATTCACTCAATGATTACAACCGCGCTGCTGAAATCCTCGACCACGCGTCTGGATTTACCTCTCAAAAAGTAATCGTTCACAACAGTCGCGGAAAAACATTGTTCGACATGGGCCGCACACAAGAAGCCATCGCCGATTACACCAAAGCAATCGAACTCGACCCTACCTTTGCTGAAGCCTACATCAATCGCGGCGCTGCTTACGGCAAACTTGGTCAAAACAATCTTGCCCTCGCCGATTTCAATAAAGGCGTTGAACTGAAACCTGAAAGTGCCAACGGTTATTTCAATCGCTCCATTCTCCATGCCGCGATGAAAAAGTTCGACCTCGCCATCCGCGATTATGACACCTATCTCGGATTTGAGCCGAACAATATTCCGGTTCTTTACGAACGTGCCATGGCGAAACGCAACCTCGGTCGTCACGCCGAAGCCATCGATGACTTTAATCAGATCCTGCGCCTCAATGCCAATCAGCCGGATATTTACCTGGAGCGCTCTCGAGCGTTCCACGATATGGGCAAGCGGGCGGAGGCCTTGAGCGACGCGAAGATAGCGAAAGCCAACGGTCTTAAAGTGGACGACCTTTACATGCAGCAGTTGCAACAATAGCCGCAGCCCATACACTTAGCGCGCATGCTCGCAAAACGCGTCATTCCATGTCTCGACGTCCATGACGGTAAAGTCACTCGCGGCGTTCAGTTCGGCAAAGCCGAAGCTGGCGAACTCCGCAATGTCGGCGACCCGGTTGAACTAGCCATCCGCTATAATAATCAAGGCGCTGACGAAATGGTTTTCTTCGATATCACCGCCAGCGCTCACGGTCGTGCCACAATGATCGATGTCATTCAACGCGCCGCCGATCATTGTTTTATGCCGCTGACGGTTGGCGGCGGAATTAAGAGTGTCGAAGATATGCACGCGATGCTCAAAGCCGGCGCAGACAAAACCAGCATCAATTCCTCTGCGCTTGCCACCCCGAACCTCATTCGCGAAGGGGCCGAGAAATTCGGCAGCCAATGCATTGTCGTGTCAATCGATGCAAAGAAGGTAGCGCCGGATCGCTGGGAAGTTTTCTCGCATGGTGGCCGTAAAGCCACTGGTCTGGACGCTGTCGACTGGGCAAAAAAAGCCGTCTCGCTCGGCGCGGGAGAAATTGTTTTGAACAGCATCGATGCCGATGGAACGAAAGCTGGTTTCGACCTTGTTATCACTCGTCGTATTAGTGAAGCGGTCGGAGTGCCAGTGGTCGCTAGCGGCGGTGCGGGCAAGCTTGAACACATGGCCGCCGTTTTGTTGGAAGGAAAAGCCGACGCAGTTTTGGCCGCGAGCATTTTCCATTATGGTGAATACACCGTCAGCGACGTGAAACAATATTTGGCTAAGCAAAACATTCCGGTTCGTCTCTGACGAATCGGCGTGTTCTCCGTTATATATTATGATTCAGTCTCGCATTCTCCCGATCGTCCTGCTGGTTTGTTCCAATATTTTCATGACTGTGGCGTGGTATGGACACCTGCGTTTCAAATCCGTCCCTCTCTGGCAGGCGATTCTAGCGAGTTGGGGCATCGCGTTTTTTGAATATTGTCTGATGGTTCCGGCGAACCGCTGGGGTTTCGGCGCCTACAACGTCGTCCAACTCAAAGTCGTCCAGGAAATCATCACCCTCACCGTTTTCAGTGTCTTTGCCGTTTACGCGTTGCAGGCGCACATTCGCTGGAACCACATCGTGGCATTCATTTTAATCATCGCCGCTGCAGGCTTCACTTTCCTGCCTCAATCAGATAAACAATCAGCGACAATTGAAAAACCGCGGGCCGAAATAACCCCTAAATAACTACACATTTCTTATGAGCTTCTACGACAAATTGAAATTCAATGCCGAAGGTCTTATTCCCGCGATCATTCAAGACCACACCAACGGCCGAGTGCTCATGATGGCCTGGATGAACCGCGCCTCACTCGAAGACACCATCAAAACCGGAAAGACCCACTTCTGGAGCCGGTCGCGCCAGAAATATTGGATGAAAGGCGAATCCAGCGGCCACACCCAAAACGTCAAAGACATCGCGTTTGATTGCGACGGCGACACGCTCTTGATTCAGGTCGAACAAAAGGGTGCAGCTTGCCATGAAGGTTATCGCTCGTGCTTTTTCCGTAGCGTTGAAAACGGAAGCGGTGAAAAAGTCACTGAGCCGCGCCTGGTCAATCCCGACGACATCTACGGAAAGAAATAATCAGGCAGCCGACATGAGGAGGCTCCAACTATATGTCTGAGAGTTTTCCTTTCGGCAGTGCTGGATACATGCTGATGCTCGCCCTCCTCTTTTTCGGGCGAAGCATGGATTTTTTCAGCACATGGGTTGCTACTCCGAATCTCGCCCTGGAAGGAAATCCCATCGCTAAAAAGCTCGGATGGCGCTGGGGCATTTTGCTGAACGTTGTTCTCTGCGTCAGCTTCGCTCATTGGCCGCTCACTGCGGTCATTATCACAACAACCGGCTTACTCGTCGCAGCGCGGAATTTTCATTCTGCATGGCTGATGCGTTCAATGGGTGAGGAGGCTTATCGCCTTTGGTATTCCGAGCGTATTTCGAACACACGACTGCGACTTGTAATTTTATCGCTGCTTGGCGAAACGATTCTCACTGCGGTGGTGGGCGTTACTCTGCTCTGCTTCAGCCCATTGGACACAATTCCTGGCGGGATTACGGGCGGTGTTGGTCTGGGCATTATTGCCTACGCGCTCGTCGTTCTGTTCTATACATCACTTTCACTTTGGCGGATGCGGCGATTTCGCCGTCGTTTCGATCCGACCGTTGACCAGGAGGACTCAGCTTAGTCACCCTGCAAAAGCACGCTGCCGCTCTGATTCGTTCCTAAGAAGTAGCCGCGGGCCTCGTTTCGATTTTGAAGTATCACGCCATTGAACACGGTTGAACGAAGTGTCACCGGCGCGGCGAAATGGCTGCCCGTGAGCCGGCCTTGGGTTTTATCAAACACCAGTGTCGTAGCGTTCGGACCTGTGACCACTGTCGTGTTGTTCGAATTCACCACGACTGTATTGGTGAATCCTTGATTCAAGTTTGCGCCGTTGAATGCGATGGTTCCGTTCGTGAAATTTAATACGCGCACGCCGTTGCTCGGCGTCATGAAAGAAGAACCAATCAGAGCTGTGTTCAAAGTGAATCCATTGGAGTAATAAGCAGTGCGCATTGTCGGCTTAATCCACGTGGCTTCGCCGCTGAAGGTGCTCGCGGGCGAGTTACTGAACGTCACCTCGCTGAAAATCATTCCTTTGTTCACGTACAAAGGAGCGTAGAGCGGCCAGACGCCGTTTTTCGAAATGCTCACCGTTTGGCTGAATGCGGTGCCATCAGCCAGGCTGCCCGACGCCCGGATCATGCCGGCGTTGTCTAGCGTCAACGTCGCGTAACTATCGCCTTCAGGAGCAGCGGTGGGTTCGGCGTTTCCAGGAATCGCCAAAGTGTATTTGCCGACATAATTCGTCGCTTTGTTTTTAACGAGATCGAAAACTGCGCGATCCAACGTGAACGCGGATGTCCATGAGCCGTTGGAAACAGTGCCGTTAATGGTGTCGTCGCGCGCAGGCAGGTTCATGTTCATCGTCACGACCACGCTGTTTGTGTGCAAGCGACTGATCGTGACTTGGCTACTACCGTAGAGGTCAAAGCGTCCGCTCAAGACGTAAGAAGCACCGTCCAGATTCATTTTGCCGCCGTAACTGCCGCTGGTGGCCAGGGTCAGCGTGATGAAGCCAGCGCTGGCTTGGCGGACAGCATCAGCCTCGCGGAACAAGCCATTGTAAACGCCTTTCACGGGGATGAACGGATTGGTCACGAAGTAGCCGTTCAACATCATGTTTGGTTGCATGAGGAAATTCAGCACGGCCGCGTTCGAGGAGATCGTTCCGCTCCAGTTTGAAAATACCCAGTTGTTCGAAGGAGTTCCCGTGATGGTATAGCGGCGGCCGATTTCCAAAAATTTTCCGTTCAAGTCAGGGGTGATTTTGCCGAGGCCGTTCGTCGTCACGGTGAGCATATTGGTCACGACATAGAAAAAGCTGCGCGAAACGGGAACAGATGTTTGCGAACCAAAACCAATCGAGCGCACCGTGATCGTATTCGTGCCGGCCACGAGGAGGAGGCCCTGCGACCAATTGGTTTTGCCGGAAGCGGTCTGCCAACCCGTGTTACCGGACGAGTTCTGCAATTGATATTCAACATGGTCGACCTGCACATCGTCTTTGGCCGTGCCGGTCACGGTAACATTCGGCGCGAACACTCTCGCATTAGCCGCTGGAGCAGTGATCGCAACGGTTGGCAATTTCAACGGCTGCACGACAACTTGGTCAACCCACGCGGTGTCTTGCCCAACGCTACCTCCAGCATCCTTCGCATAACGCCATTGGATTGTGTGGGACCCCGAGGGAATGAACAAAACCTGTTGCGACCAATCGACGCTGCCACTGATTTGGTTCTGGTCAACACCGTCAATCGAGAAGATCAGCAAATCGGAGCCGGGTTCGGTATCGCATTTCCACCAGAACGTCAGGCGAGCCGGACCTTTGATTGTGCCCTGCATCCATGTTGTTTGGCCGTCGGAAATCGATCCGTTCTGGGCGGCGTCGCTTCCGTCGTGCGTGACGCCCGGTTGCCAGAACCATTGGTTGTTGCCGCCAGTCGTCCAGTTGATCGTTGTTGCGTCCAACGCTTCGCCAATGCTGGGCGGCACTCGAAACGATGTCAGCTTTGCCGCAGTGTTGTTGATAACGAGCGCGTTGTTGTTGCTGCTGGTCCCGATTGGAACCGGGCCACTCCCATAGTCATAGGTAACGTTCGGGTTTGAAAAAAACGGCGGCACGCGGCGCGAGGGACGTGCCACAGCCGACATTACCGTTTCGTGAGATACGCCGTTCGGAGATTGGAATAAGTAAGCGTGTGCGTATGGATAGAGCGGGTTCGCGACCGAGAACTGCGGCTCATGATCGCATCCGAAGTTGTGCCCGATTTCGTGAACCGGGACGTAGGTTCCAACAGCCTGCGGTCGATAAATGACGTTGTAAGTATAAAGGGTGGATCCAGGCAACAATTGGTAAGCGAGCCCGGCGAGCCCACCTGTCGTTTGTTCAACCCAAAGTGAAAGAATATCCGCTTTGTATTTATCGCGTGTGACCAGGGCATCGTCCATGAAGTGATCACTAGGATTGCCAAGACGCGCGAGGTCGGTGTTGAAATCCCCCGTTTCGGTGTAACTCGTCAACTCGGTATGGACCAATCGCAGTTGAACGTTCACCAGACTATTGTCGAAAGTGTCCTGACCTTCGGCCATGGCAAGCTTGATCTGGCTATTGATCGCATCCGCGCTGCCGCCAGCTCCAATCATCGCGTTCGTCGTGTAAATGACCATGACATCCAGAACTAATTTTGTTGGAACCGCATTAGCCGTTAGTTTCGAGAGTTTCTGAGGTCCAGTCGCCGGTGCCGTCCCTGGAAGCACGGGCGCGATGGAATTCGGCGGAGCGTTGTAAACAGGAGTCGGCGGAGTTTTTCCTTTGACACCACAGATG